>Ga0208160_1000329_pt1 | contig 22891 bp, 19 predicted proteins | sample CB_VirMetaG_FD_184536 | JGI IMG/M metagenome (GOLD analysis project Ga0208160, IMG submission 184536) | Freshwater to marine saline gradient viral communities from Chesapeake Bay - CB_1504_1 Viral MetaG (SPAdes) (version 4) | ecosystem: Environmental > Aquatic > Marine > Coastal | place: USA... | reverse complement strand
GGTTCTCTCCCTGGCTAGGTATCACTCAGCCCAGGCAGCATTAGCAATCGCCACCACTTTCGGTTCTTCATTAGTCAGATCATCACCAGGCTGTAGCACATGACGGTGATAGGAAGAAGACAGCACTTCGCCGTCCTCCAGTACACGGATAGCAGAACGCACTTGGATAGCGTTGCTTTCCAGTACTTCGATTTTGTCAACAACGGTTTCTTTGGTGAGGCTCATGGTCAGATGAAGGCGAAGGTTTGGTTGTTCACAATCTGGCAGATAGCTCCAGGGCTTCGGCCAAATTGTTTTGCCAGAGACGCTTGGGATTCTCCGGCGGCATGGCGCTGTCTTATTTCTAAGACAATATTAGGCGCAAGACATCGAGAATGCTTGCCACCTTGAAGCAAGTGCCTCATGTTCTCGGACTCTTTGCACCACTCAAGATTATCAACAGAGTTGTTCTGTTTGTTGAAATCTTTGTGATTTACGTGGGGCAGGCCGTCGGGGTTCGGCAAAAATGCTTCCGCCACCGCGCGGTGTACTAGCCGCAGATGCGCCTTGCCGTTGTGATACAACGTGACCCCTCTGTAGCCACGGCGCACATTGCCTCCTTTTAATGCTTTTAACTCTCCACTTTTCAGGCTATATACAGTGCCATCCTTGGATACTTTGTAGAGCCCATTGAAGCCAGGCAAGTCCTTTAGCTCTTCTGTTTTAACCATTAGGAACGTCCTCCAGACGTAACAGGTTTATGGGTCGTAGTTTTGAGCCGTTGCGGGCTTAATCTTATGCGGCTCGATACGACAAAGAACATTCAATAATGGTGCCATTTGTAAATGTTGTGTCTGTAACGGCAGCGCCTGCACCATTTGTGCAAACAATAGTAGCTGTATTGTCTGCAACCATCATTGCAAAGCTGGTTGAACTTTCGTTCTGCCGACGAGAAGGTATGCTGCCAGGCCAGTTTGTGGTTCCAGAAATATTAAAATCTTCTGAAGTAAAAGGCAGTCCTGTAATTGTAGCGCTACCAGTGTCAGTGCCTTTATTCGATAGGTTAAAGTATACGGTTAAAAAGACTTGTTTCCCTATTTTTATGTAATAACCTGCTCTCGCATTGTATGTAATAGCTGTAGAACCACCGCCAAAAGCCAATGCCGGTGTCCACGTCCCCTCCTCATAATCATCCAGCTCGTTCGCTGTAGCGGTGTCACCGTTGAAGGTGATGCCAGCACCAGCAAGACGCACTTGACCGGTTGAAGTGATCCTCATCCGCTCCGTCGGGCTGCTTGCTCCGTCGGCGGTTGTGAAAAAAGTTATGCGCCCAGGGGCACTACCAGAAGACCAAGCCGAATCAGCCTCAGCCATAATCCATGCACCGTATGCCTCTGTCGTTCCAGTCGTATATGCCTTAAAGCCAAAAAAGCCTAAGTCATCTCCACTTGCAGGAACGGTGGTATAAACAGTGTCCAGTCCGTAGCCTAAAGTTCCTTCAAGCCTGGCTGAGGCGCCGTTAACGTTTACAACCAGTTTGCAGTTTGATGAAGCGTTAGTGCTCGAAGACGTGCCAACTAACAACCTGCCGGAGCGATCAATCCTTAACCGCTCTTGGCCTCCCGTCAAGAATGCGTGAGCACCATATTCGCTACCGGATGCGTATTGCGAGTCATAAGTTACTAGCGAATCATTCGCATAATCCACTGCAGTCGAAATCTTTAAGCCTCGCGCTAATCCATTTGAGCCTGTAACAATTAACTGGGCGCTGTTCTGGGCACCTTGTACGCACAAGGGCGCTGTGGGTCCAGTAGTGCCAATCCCTACGCGCTGTGACGAGTCAATCGTCATCGCCACAGACTGCGTTCCTGCGCTATTAGTGGCAAACTGCAGAATGCCGGCGTTGTTAGATCCGGAACTTACGCCGCGGATATAGCCAAAGTTGTAGTTGGTAGTGTTTGGACCGCGCCCTTGAAATTGGATTAGAGGACCATCGCTAACGGTATAAGATTGAGTATCTTGGATAATAATGTCAGGAGAAGATCCGGCGGCGTGGAATAAACCGTTAACAGTAGAAGTCCCCAGACCTACACGCCCTGAGGAGTCAATCCTCATCCGCTCAGTGGGCGATGCTGCTCCGTCGGCAGTCGTCGAAAAGACAAGCCGGCCCGGCATGTCGCTAGCGCCAGGGGTGCCATCTACTTGGGCAGCGATTGTGGCCGCAATTCTTAGCACACTTCCATCAGCACCTTCAAAATGAATTACGCCGAGATTGTCGTTGACTTGAACAAGTGTATTTGAATTTACTGCTGTTCCCCGTGTTTTACCCAGCATGATGGCAACACCATCTGCCGAATCTTGATTGTTAGTTAATCCAAAGCTTGACTTTGCAAAAGCTGTACCCTCGTTTTGCAATCCCGCTATGCCGTATCCAGAATAGTTACGCGCAGTAGACGTGCCAACTAAAAGCTGCCCACTTGATGTGATGCGGGCGCGTTCTGAATAAGACTCAGATCCAACGGCGCCAGTGTGTGTGTAAAACTGAATTCCGCCGGCTGCTGATGGAACAAGTGCCCCTCCGCCATTGTTATTACTAACAAGCTCAATGCCACCACCGCTTGAGCCATCAAGTGTCAACTTGATTGATGCACCTGCCGGAGACGCCGTAGTGCCAATCCCTACGTTGCCTGAGGAGTTCCAAACAAGCACCTCAGTGCCAATGGTGTTAGCTGTGGTGCCATAGCCAAGTGACCAGCGTGTTCCGGTATTGCCGATTTGTCCGAAGTTTGCGCCGGAAGAGGCGCCCATTGAGAACTGAACTTGAGCAGCAGCGCCGCCAATGTTCCTGTCTGCATGAACGCTGCCGCCAATAACAGCAAGTTGAGCGCCAAACGTGCTAGGCGAACTAGTCCCTATGCCTAATCTGCCGGAGCTGTCGATGCGGGCTTTTTCGGAACCGTTATTTTCAAAGATTGTTTCGTACGCTCGTATTTTTAGGTTATGCCATCCTCCACCTGGTCCAGCAGCAGTGATATGGGCGGTACCACCACCGTTGCTATTTACTGTGCCACCGGAAAGATAAAGAGTATTTGAACCACTGGCCGACAAGATATGACAGTTACCTGCAGGACTAGTAGTGCCAATCCCTACACGGCCTGTGTCAGCAATATATAGACGAGTTGCTAAGGTGCTCCCTTCATTTGTTTGCAATGCCAATGCACCAGCACCATTGCCAGTGTTAACATTGATCATTTGCAAAGCAGCCTTGCTCCTTGTTCCAGGAGTAGTGCCGAAAGTTAGAGATGCCGTTGCGTTTAGAACGTTATCGCTAGTAAAAATGCGCTGATTAACTGTATTGCCAAGCCCTTCGACGTGAAGTGTTGCACCAGGGCTACTAGTCCCCAGACCTAAGCGGCCACTGGAGTCAATACGCATCGTTTCGCTAGATGCGTTTCTGAAGATTGTCGTCGCGCCACGAATGGCCAGATCTTGCACAGTGGTGGCTGCATCGTTAAGGATGTCAATAGCAACACCAGTTCCAGCCGTAAGCGTGTTAATGTCGCGCAGATGTAGGTTGCCATTGGTGGCTGTCCGAACGCTAAATGCTCCGATAGTGCTGCCACCAGTGCCAACTTTGACATTCCCACTCGCATCAATAAACAACCGCCCAGTGCCATTAGTCGAGATGGCTACGCTGTTTGCTGCAGGGAGATAAACCCCGTTTGTGGGGACGGTGCTGCTGGTGGGGGTGAAGCTGGTGGCACTGATTGGCACTGTACTCGTAAGAGCGCTAGTGCTAAGAGTCAGACGATTAACGCCATTTGTTGACGCACCAATGGTGTCCGTCCCTGCAAGGTAGAAACCATTTCCACCATCGCTTTCAAACGCAAAACTAGGAGCACCAGCCGTGCCATCAGGCGCACCACGCAGCAGCTCTTCAATCGTGATGCGCTTGTTCTTGTTGGCCGCAAGCGGTTCACTGATGTCGATAATTGGCAGATAATCGCCAGCAGCGGGCGTAGTGAGTGCCGTTAAGTCCGAAATCTTGCGGTCAGCCATGGTGCGTCAATGTCGTATTAACAGTCTAAGCCCAGCCGCCGATATTGACGTTGGAGCCGGATGTGCCGATTTTGCGCAGTTTTACATAAGAGCCTAGCGAAGTTGTATAAGCTCCTCCAGGTGCGTTGCTTAGTGTGTATTGCGGAATAAATGTGCCAGCAGTAGCATTAGTAGAAACAGTGCCAAACACGCTTGCCCTGAAGTCCCTAGCGGAAGTGCTGCTGCTCGATGTCATAGTGGTATTAGATGCTGTTTGCACGTAATTAAATACATCTGGTACGGTAACGCTGGGAGCCACTGCAGAATCAAATACGCCCGTTAATACATAGGCGATGTTTGTAATTCCTGCTGTGCCACCAAACCCAATGCCGACTGTGTGGACCGTTGTTCCTCCCGTTTTATTCAATCTAAATACCATTTCAAATTCGTAAACGCTATCAGCAGCAAGACTAATTCCAACGCCAAAAAGATTTTGCGCAGTATTAACGTCAGCGCCGGTCAAAGCAGAGTTGAGCCTGTAATAAGCGAACGGAGCCAGACCAAGATAAGCATCCGACAAGCTGCCAACTACCACCCAATCAGTATCGCCTGTATTACGCAGCTTCAACAAGCCAGTAGCAGAATCCGCCCACCATTGGCATTGCCCGTTGATTCCCGCATCAAGAACAGTGGCAGGATCGGTGCTGCCGTAATTATTAGAAACAATGGCTGCCAACGCATTGTTCAAATCAGCGCGGAAATTAGCGCCCGTTTGATTTGCAATGTTGTAATCGTGAGTAGCCATGCGTTAGATCTCCTTGCCGTAGCCGACAGCAGTGTAAGTGAAGCTGCGATCTGCAGCGCCGCCGCCTAGCGTAAATTCTAAGTCAAAACCACTACGTGTCACATTAGTAATTGCGAAAACGTCGCTGGCTGCCATGTCGTAAGCCGTGATACCAACGCTCGGTGGCTCGTAAAACTCATCAATAAACGAATAGGTGACTGCTCCAGTGGTGCCGGAAGGCACGGTGATCACGTCGGACGATTCGGTGCGTTGCTGCAGTTCCACCTTCACGCCAGCGGTGTCGATGGCAATGTTGTGAAGCTGCTCGGTGGTGGTGGCCACCACTTTGAATTTGAAGCCCCTGCCGCGAATGGTGGCATTGGCAAATTCTCGCCACTCTCCCCAAGTGGGCGTACCAGCGGGATCGTCGTCAGTTGCAGCAACGTACATGGCAGCATTTGCCCGATCCACAACGTCGCCATCAATCAAATCCCACTCGTCAATCACTGCGATGTAGTCGTCCCACAGTCCTCCAGTTAAATATGAAGTGAAAGCGAGACTGCGGACCAAATTAACGTCATAAACATTCAACATATCGACCACATTTGCCGCACTGAATTCGTATTCGCCACGAGGCACAATGCCGCCAACGCTGTCGATAGATGGGAGCAGATCCCAAGTTTGCTGGACAATAATTGGACCAGGATCTGGAGTGGGATCGCTAATGACAATCTCCGGCGCCATATCATCAATGAAGACAACGTTGGCAAGCGTGATGGCATCTTGATCATCGCTATACAACATGCTGCTAAACGTGCCAGCCCATGTTGGGTTTTCGTTGATCGTGTCAATTTCCAGGCGCGGCACTGGCGCTGGTAGGTCAACGACAACAGAGGCTGCATTGCGTGACTTGTTGCCCAAGTCATCTTCAAACTTGATCAAATAGGTGCCTTCAAGCAAAGGCACTTGTTTTTGCGTTTGGCCGCCAGCCGCAGCAGGGACAATTTCTTGCGCATTTTCCCACGACGCTCCAGCCAGCACGGGCTGGTGGCGAATTAAAACGCTGCCGTTCAAAACAACGTCAAGCTCGGTGCTGCGCTCCCAGCTAATAACGGCGCTGGCTTGGTCGATGGCGATGAGACTAAGACCTTCTGGATCCAGCGGTTCAGCAGTTTTGCCCTTGGCTTCGATGGAGAATACAGCAGGTTCGGACGAGCGCAGGTTTGATGCGCTAATTGCATACACTTCAAATTCGTAGGTGCCGACAAGCGTGTTCAATATTTCATAGCCGGGGCTTGCCTCATCCACTTCAATCCAGTTGTCGTCTTCGTAGCGATAGCGCAGTCGATACGATGTGGCGTTTGTCGCTTGTTGCCAGTTAATTGCAATTTTGCTTGCGACTGTTCCATTGGTGGTGTACAGCGCTTCTTCGGCCTGCAAACCAATCGGAGCATCAGGCACGATGTTCAGATTGGTGATGTCGCGCTGTTGCAGCGGCTGGTCACGCTCGATGTAGTCATACTTACTTGCGTTGTATGCAATCGCCGTGACGGTGTATTGCATCTGCTCCTGCTCTGCCACGCTTAGCACGCGCCAGGTGGAAGATTGCAAATCAGCAGTCTGGTAAATCCAGATGCTATTTACATTGGGAGCACTGGAATAAGCGCTAGATACTGTGATGACATTGCCAACAATGCTACTGACGGCCTTGGATTCGACTGTTCCATTGGACAGGATGACAGACAGCGTGGGCGTAGTACCGAGCACCAGTCCAGTAGCGTCGTCAACGGTGATAGCCGTTGTTGTAGCAGCAGCAATGCGACCACCACCATGCTCTTCAGATCTCACAGGGTCGCTGATTTCAATGACATGTCCAGGCCGCACAATTACGCCAGCATCAATGGCCGTGGTGAAGCTCACCACTTCATTTTCGTAGTGGTTCGTATAGAGAAGCCACTCCCCCACGCGACGAGCTTGCCCTCTGCTCGTGCAAGCAAACGCACTGAGTTCAGTTGTGATAATGCCGTAGCGCTGGATAGCATCCTTATCTTCCACCACCTCTTTGGCAATATCTCGAATGTTCATGTCGAGATAAGAGACAATGGCCACAGTGGCGCGTGTCTTTAAGCTGCTGCTGGAGTAGCTAAAGCCTTCGGGCGTAACATTGGCGAGCGTGAATAAATAGGCAGAATCTTGCGGAGAATCCTGCGAAATTGTTAATGCGCCAGTGCTCAGATAGGGCATCGCCCTAAACACTGAACACATGTCATTGATCAGCTTGTACGCTTCTTCTGAAGTCTGGATGTTGACGTTACAAGAAAAGCGAGGCTCTTGTCCGCCGAAGCCATCAGGAACAAGCTCTGAGCAATACTTGCTGGCAGCCAAAAATGCCCACTTATCAAGCTGTGAGGCCGAAATGTGATCGCCAATTCCAAAGCGCGATGACAGAAGCAGGTCCCACAGGATCCAGGCGGGATCGCTGCACCATTGCGCAGCTTGAAAATCGCCATCCCAGTACCAGTCATCGTCGTTTGGATAGATGACGCGCCCATTGGTTTGATCAACCGTCACGCCAGTGGGGAGTTGGATTTTGACTCCTCGAATGCGGTAGGTGCGTTGTGGGATGCGGTTGAATTGTTTTGCATCAACGCTGAGGCCGATCAATGCGCTGTTGGGATAGCGCAGTCGGTCGTTGATGATTTCTGTGTAGCTTGTCCACTCAAACGCATTCGCTACCTTTGCAGAATCAGAATCGGCAGCCAATCGCACCACTCTGATGTCAACAGGGAAAGCGCCGCTCAGTTGGACAATGTGGTCTCGCTGGTACGGATCGGCTGTACGGCCAGAAATGACCTGACTGGTTCTGCCTGAACCAGGAGCGGGAACGACCGTTGTAAACCCCGCGTCTCCTTCGTATCTGGTTTGAATTGCGTAATGAAAACTACTTCCATGGATGTTGCCCTTATCGTCAAATCGTTGCAACACTGGCACTGTTAATGTGATGCGCACTGCATCAATATTGTTATTAACGATGGTGCGGGTGATCGGTTCACCAGATTCCACTACCACGCCGACAGCGGTTTCACTTGCCACACTGTCCTTGAATGGAATGGGGTCTTGGTTTTGCGTGCCGTTTCTTTGGTAAGTTTTTACACCCCTAAAGTTGTATCTGCCGTCATCATTCATTAACGGTGTATTGTCAAGAAAAATTGAACGGTCAGTGTTGACCACTCCAGTGCCAGGGGTGGGACCCTTGGCAGTAAAACGAGTGCCTATCGTGTTGCTTGATGCGCCAGCGAGCGTGAAATCACTGGTGCCAACTCTGCTAATAACGTAGCTTTTGCCTGCAACAAGATCAGTAGCAAACGTACCGACAAGTCCCTCTACTTCACCTTCGCTAATTAAGTCGATAACTTGTGCATATTGACTAGACGCTAGGTTATCGCCAGCCTCGGTAGGACTGCTGCTACTTGCTCCACCGCCGCCCTTACCGCCGCTCATGCTGCCACCGTGTCAATACCAGCGCTGATGACAACGCTACCAACTAAAGTCTCGCCGTAAACGATTGGTACTGGCACGCCCTGCCTGCTGGTGTTTTGGATGCCGCTGAAGCTGTAGCTTTTGCGAGGGTCGTTGTCTCCGTCTCTGCCCAGCGTTAATTCGGGTGTTGGAGTCAACAGGCCAGCAACACCGCCAAGCACCAAGCTTGCGCCAACGGTAGCCAAAACAGTGCTAACAGCAATCGGAGCGGCAAGTCCAAGTAGGCCGATCGTTGCACCTCCAGTAAAAAACGCACCGGCAATCAACGCGGCACCTATCAAAATCCTCCCTACATTCCCGCCAGCGCCACCAATCACAGGCACGATCTTGATTTCCTGCTGGCCCGTTGGGTGGTGCAGCTCATCCAAGGTTAAGCCGTAGTTGCCCACATCAACGCGGTAGTGCTGTTCAGCCATGTGCTTTTCAAGCTGCGGGAAATTCGCCACCAAAAAGCGCACTGCTTCTGCAGCGCTTGCAATGTCAGCCTCAAATACACGCCTGCCCAAAAATTTGGCGAGCGAGCCGTAGACGCGGATCTTACGCAACATGTCTAAGCCTCCTCCCTGTACATTTTAAGAGCCAGCCGCCGTAAATGTCGCGGCTACTTAGCCTATTGCGACAATGATGCAGAACCATTTGATCGCCAATATACACTCCACAATGATTCAAGGCATTGTTGCCAATTTGCATTAGGAGCAAATCGCCCTTTTGTAGACGCTCGTCCTCCTGCAGCTCCCTGAAGCCACTGGCTTTCCAGCATTGATCAAACATGGGCTCACGCTCAAAATCGTCTGGTGTGGCAGGGCGCGGCCAGTCCCTCATCTCAATGCCGTTCTGCAAATACCAATCACGCGCCAGGCTCCAGCAGTCAGTGATGCCCCAGGACCATTGGCGTCCAATTAACGGCGGCACGTAGCCAGAAGGCAGCAGCTCGCCGGACCACTCGTTGGTGAGCAAGCTATAGATGTGCCACGGCAATTCGGTGCGTTCGATGCCGATGCGATCCAGTTCGCTGGGAACGGCAGGCGATTGCGGATGGCTATGCACCACGGCAAGCACTTCGCCTGCGTCTTCGGCAGCGGCATAGTCCGATGGATGGAGAATAAATTGATCTGCTGGTTTCTCAGCAAGATTGCGGCACGGCCAGTATTGCTTACGGCCTTTGACCACAACAAGCAATCCACAGGCTTCCTTGGGAGCTTCTTGCTGGAAGTGCTCAATAGCACGCTCTTGCCACTTTGTTAGTTTCATGCGTAATAACTACCAATACCGGGGAAGCCGCCAAAGTTCAAAATGCCTTCCTCGCGGAAAGTGTAGCTTCGGCCTGGCGCGGTAAAAGTATAAGTGCGTGAAGGTTGAGCGTTGACAGTATAGAAAGTATAAGTGCCACTAGAGTTTTTTAGCTCGCCTGAATAAGACAATTCAATCCATGCAACATTGCTAAAAGTTCCGTCTCTCCAGTAGTTGCCATTGCTATAAAGATTGACGACTTTAGCATTGGCAGAAGCAGGCAATCCGGGGCCGATCACAAACTGGCCCTTTGCAATGCCCGTGGTGTTATTTTCAATGCTCAAAATAAAGCCAGTTAGCGGCGCTCCGCTTTTCGCTCGTCGATATGCTTCGTCATCATTCGTAAGAACTGCTGAACGACTTGTGACTGCTGTTTTAACTAAATTCCATGGCACTGGCTGGGAAAGAGTGACAGATAATGCGCTAACAGCCTCTACTGTCGTTCCAGGGGGAATATTAGTACCAGTGATAATCATTCCCTTTGCAATGCCTTGACTTAGTGGAGAGGGATTACCAAGGCCCACGTCTATTCTTTTTCGCGTGGTGTTAACCAGCGTGCCAGTGAGAGTTGCCGAGGATGACGCCGTAGCATTTGCACTCATCGTCACGATATTGCCAGAGACACTCGACACTGTTGTCCCGGCTGGCACACCAAATCCTTTAACAGGAGCGCCAGTACCAGTCGAAATTTCTTCATCCATTGTGAGCAAATTGCTTCCCACCGTAACCGTGCCCGTTTTGACAAGCTGCGCAAAGCGCAAGGCGCAACTACTGAGCCGCTTGCCGCATTTATCTTCCGCAAGCGTCGCCACGCTTTCGTCGTTTTCATTGAAATAAGCATCGCCTGTATAGTTGCATTCAGCACTGCGATATTCCCATGGGCAGAAATTGCTACATTGGCGCTTAGGAGCCCTTACGTTGACAAGATCGAAGACAGCAGCAAGTTCAAACTCAATGATGTCTCGCGTTTCTTTTGCTTTTCTGTCGATGTAATAGATTTCTCTAGGAAATTCAGCCGTCGGGTCGGGGCTGTAGGGGCTAGTGCCTCCAGGGAAGTTGATGTCATCTAGATAGCGAAGCAGCGTGCGCAGCCGCGTCACTTTTGCGCCTTCAATACCACGAGGCAAGCTAAGGATGAGGCCAGTGATAGTGCCCAGTAAATTGCTCACGCGAAGCGTTGGCCTGGGCAGTTGGCCTGTACCAGTCCATTCAAAACCTTCTGCTTCAATGGGGAAGCGAAGGTAGCCTTGGCCGTTCCACACAATGTCGGAATGGCGGGCGTTTTCTAGGAAAATCTGGCCGCCGTCCTCGTAGATAAGGTTGTCGTTGTTCTCGGCTAAAAGGACGCTTGCAATATCAAAACCAACGCCCGCATGAAAGTAGTAGGTTTCGTTGACGCCGTGTTGATCAGCGTTCAGTTCAAGCTGAAAAAGCTCAATAATTGCTCCAGGCGCTACCTCTTGAAGAGCGGAGACAGGAACGGTCATAATTCAAATACGCGCCTGAATGAAGCCTGAATATCGTTATTATTGTGATTATTATACTGGGTGCTCCATTCCCCGCAAACGTAGCTGCCGGTAACGCTAGTCAATGGATCAGTCCACTGAAACGACGCCTTGCCACGCATCTGCCTCAGAAAGGTCCTGATCTCATCTCTCTCTGCATTGGTGCGATTGCGAAACTGCAGGCTCCACTGCTCGCTTTGCGCATTGATGCCAAATTTTACGCGCTTTGTGTATCCGTCCCCAAATTCAAACGTGCGCGCATTGGTCGCATAGCTTTGATCAGCCGTGAAATCTGGAATCCACGTAAACGCCAACGGCGTCCCAGCAGGTGTTGCGATATTTGTAGCGCCAGGCTCATAGCGCAATTCAAACTCAGCTTCAACCGTTCTGTAATCACACGATTCAAGTCGAGCGTTCCATTCAGTGCAAATGAATTGCGCAGTCTCGCTAAAAGGCGTAGTCCACTCAAAAGTCTCCAGCCCATCACGCGCCTTCAAAAAAGCAACAATTCCCGCAATATCAGAAGTGCTGCGATTTGTAAACGTAAGGCTCCAGGTGTCACGAAACGGATTGATGCCAAACGTGATCCGCTGCTCATACGTTCCAAGCCGCACTTGATTCGCGCGAGGCTGACAGCTTTCAGTTGCCGGTCGATCTGGCGTATAGGTGAAAGTAGCCATCAGGCAAGCAAGCCTCCAGGACGCTTCTGCTTGATCAGCTCAGCCTGAACCGCAGCAGCAACAGCGCGACCAAGCTGCTGTCCCTGTCCGTTATCGCCTTGAACTTTGGTGCCCTGCGCGTCAACATTCACGGTCACCGCAACAGACCCACCACCTGCAACACCTAGTTTGCCATCCCGGCCACGCTTCAGCGGAATGATCGCTTCTGGGCCAGCTTCGCCCATCAAACCAAAGCGCCCAGCGCCGCCATCTGCGTACTTGAACAGCGTCGGCTTGTTGACGATGCCGCCCATGGCGAAGGGTTGGATGCCGTTCTTGGCAAAAGCCATGCCGTTGGCGGCGACAGCAGCGACCGGAATGGTTCCACCAGGCACGGGGAAGAGCTTGCGAATGGCCGATATCGCTTGATTGATCACGTAAATTTGAATCAATTGGCGTGCAATATCTTGCAATACAGTCGCGGCAATTTGCCGCAGGCTGTTGCCCCAGTTCTCCGTGCCACTGATTAAGAGATCGAAAGACTGAGTAAGCCCTTGCTGCAATGGATTCACGACCGCATCCCTAAGCTGCTGAGCATCTTGAATTGCTTTATTGCGCCTTTCGTTTTGAATTGCAAGCTCTTGATTTTGCTGATTAAGAGTTTCTAGAGTTTTCAGCTCAAGATCATACTGCGCTGATACTGCATCAAAGTTTTCGCCTTGGTTAATAAGCGCTTGCGCCTGCACCTGCAGTTGACGCTTCTGAGTCTCGTAAGACTGTTGCAGAGTCGTCAGCTCTCTGGCTATTGCCGGTTCGTGGCCTTCGCTTAGGTATTTAACCTGTAATTCAATTTCGCGGCTTTGATTTTTTAGTGTTCTTTCAGTCTCGCGACTTGTTTGAGTGATTTCAGACAGGACCGTAAATTGCCTTTCTAGTTGATTTTGATTGACCTGCTGAGTTTGCTGCTCAGCGGCTTGCTGCCTCATTTGAGATGTTGGCGCTGCGCCTTGAATTGCCTGAGCGATCAAACCAAGCGGACCGGGGGATGCGCTTGCAATGCTTCCATAATTCCTAGTAAGGCGAGAGATATTGAATCCGCGACCCGGAAGCATTGCACCTTCGAATTGGCTTTCGACGCCAGGGGTGATTATTGGCTGATCAAAAATATCGGAAAACTGTTTTGAGCGCTTATCTCTTTGCTCTTGCAGCCACTGCTCTGTTTCTGCAGGCGCAGTCCTGAAGCGGCCAAGATTTCTCAATGCACCTTCTGCAAAAGCTTCGCCGGCACTCCTGGCTTCCTGAATAACTTCTTCGTAAAAGCCTGGGAAATTTCTAACGACCGATCGCAGCGAATTAGCCGCATTCACCGCAGACTCTTCAATTTTGCTTTCGTATCTGCTTAATTCGTTTAATGCGTTAATTTTTTGCTCTGCGGAAGTGAATTGCCGAGGCAGACTGAATGCTTCGGCCCTAGTGGCCTTGAATACATCTAAAATTGTTTTCTTGATTATAGCTTTTTCGTTGTCACTGAGCATGAAGCTCAGGTCACGCGAGGACCCAAGATTGGCGCTGAAAATTCGTGCATATTCCGGAGATCCAAGCTGAGGCGTCAGTCTTGCGGACTGTTTCTCTGCTTCATTGACGCGATCCACAATTGGATCTAAAAGCGTTTTGACGATGCTTGCGACGGCAGAAGCTGGGGTAGGAATAGCTCTGCTTCGTTTTTGCTCACGCATTTGATTTTCAGTTTCTTTCCATTGAGCCTCAAGAGGATTCCAGTTGAGAATTGCTTCTTGAGTCCTCTGGATTCGCCGAAGCACTTGCTGATTCCTGGCCGGATCAGGCTTAAATGTCTTTTTAATTTCTTTTTCCGTGGCCCTGTAAACGCCCTCCATCGCCCCTTGGATCTGCTGCCAAATCATCCGCAGCGGGCGAGCAGCCTGCTGCTGCATGCGCTGAATAGGCAGAGGCATTAAGCCCGCAACATCCTCGTAACCGCGCTCAGCACCCAGCAGGCTGAGGAATTGCTCACCAATACCGCTGCGCGCAGGCAGTGAACTTTGCCTTCCTTGTGTCTGCTGGGAAAGCTTGCGCAAGAGCTGTTCAAGATTTGCGTCAATTCTTTGAATTTGCTCTGGAACCTCATTGGAGCCAAGACCGCTATAAACTGGTCGGCCGCCCATAAAGCCGGAAGGCTCTCCAATTGGCTGCAATCCAAATTGAGTGCGCTGCTGATTCAGGCTGGTTCGCTGCAACACCTGCGAAACAATCTGAGCCGCAAGCGTGATGCGCTTGGCTGCAACGCCACTTCCTTCTTCAATGATCTTTGCTGAAGCTTTTGCAAAATCACGTTGAATTTCGCCAACTCGTTTTGCGTAGCCTTCATTTGCTTCTGCAATTTGTTTTGCGGTGTTTTTCTGGAAGTCTGCGATTGTGCGTTGCTGCTGAAGCTCTTTGTCAAGCAGGTCTTCCTGAATCTTGATGCGATCCTCAGTAGCGCGTTGACTGATTTCTGCAGCCTTACGTTCAGCCTCAATAACCTCAGGGTCTTCGCCAGCAGCAAGCCGACGCAAGCGATCTATCTCGCCAGCGCCGAACTCCATTTCACGACGAGTGCGTTCAATATCCCGTTCAATTTGACGCCGCTCATCGCCAAGCTGCCGCTCAATCTGCGCTGCTTGCTCAACTGCATCTTTTCTGATTTTTGCAATTTGTTCTTCGCGTTGGCGGCGGGCGTCAAACAGCGATTCTTCCCGCTGTTCTACTGCTTGCAGGTACTGCTGGCCAAGTTTTTCTTTTTCGGCCTTCGCTTCATCGTCTTGGCGCTGTTTTCTTTCCTTATTAGTTTCTTTTTCATCTAAGCGAAGTTTGACAAGCGCTTCTTCAAGGATTTTTACCTTTTTGGTGGCTTCCGCTATTTCCGGGAGCAAATCAGCCATAAAGCCAAGCCCCGGAACAACACTTTTCCGCAACGCCGTCTCGCGACTGCCAGCTTCAAGCAGTGCAGTCTCGAGCTCTTCAATCGACATTCGCTTTCCAAGCACTTGCTCCTGATAGAAGCCAGCGCCGGGTTGAATGGCTCTTAGCTCGATCAGCTTGTTAATTACGCGATCAATACCACGGATTGAGCGAGCGGCAAAATCCTGGAAGGCAGCGCCGCTAGGGCCAAGCGCATTGCCGATGTTTTTCTGAAGATTTTTGAGCGCAAGATCCAAGCGCGCACCGGCTTGTTCGGGTGAGTCAGCAATAATTTGCGCAGTACGCCCGTATTTTTTGAGAGAGAATTCAACAAATTGAACAAACTGTGCCAACGTGACTTCACCAGCCTGAAGATCTGCGTCTAATTCTTTTGTGCTCTTGCCGCTTGATTCGGCGAACAAAGCAAAAGCACCCGCCAATCGCTCGCCAATTTGGCCCCGCAGCTCTTCTGCGCTTACTTTGCCCTTACTGAAGACCTGAGCGGCAGCGACAAGCGCTCCATTGACATCTTGAATGCTGCCACCAGTCGCAAGGACGGAAGCGCTAAGCCCCTTAAAAGTGTTTTCAGCGTCTTTAATTGTGCCGCCAGATCCAACGACGGCAGCCGCCAGCTTGGTAAATTGCTGCGTGCTTTGCAGAATTGGAATGTTAAATTGCTGTGAAGCCGATTCAATTGCTCCAAGAGCTGACCTGTAATCTTCAAAGCTGTAAACAACGCCTTGCAGGGCAAGCCGCAATCTGCGGATTTCGGCTGCATATTCAGCAGCCGCACCGGCTGCTTGCCTCAAGCCACCAAGCTGTGCACCAGCAGCAGCACCCGCAAATGCACCACCAACAGGGCCAAGCCCCGGAATTGCAAGACCAGCAGCAAACCCACCAAGGCCGCCGACAAAGCCCTCAGGACCGCCAAAAATACCGCCAGAGATAATTGCGCCAGCGGACTGAACCGCCTGGCCTGTTGTAAGGCGACGACGGCGAAGCCTGTCGCGCGCTTCTAGGCGTCGATTGAAATCATTAAGTTCTTTCTTATGAATTTGCTCCTGAAGGGAGTAAATTTCATCTGCTTGAGCTAGAGTTTTATCAATTTCAATTTGATCATATTTTGCCTGAATTTGCGCTCTTTCAACTTTTGCATTTTCATAAATACGATTAACATCATCCAGTGCGCGCTCGATGGATTCCTGAGCGCGGCGTCCCGCTTCAGGGAACGGCTGCGGGCCGATTGGAGTGGGATAAGCCGCCTCACCAATACGGATCCGGCCTGGCGTGCGACGACCTCGCGCAATAATTGCGCCAGTAACAGGATCCCGAAACCCTCCGACACCCGGCGCCAATCCTTGGCGCGGTCGAGTGGCACCACTCATGCGTTCGGAAATTGTTGAGTAATACTCCTGAATGTCAGCCACCTTTCCGGCTCTTCTTTCCGCGCCCGTTTGGGCGATATCTAATTGCTTGAATGCTTCAGCCGTACCCGTAATTTCACGACGAAGTTCGCGCTGAACTTCAGCTATTCGATTCGAAACATCAACATATGCGCTGCTGCTTCGGTTGGTATTTAGCAAGCGCTCAGAAAGCTCTGCCAGCTCTTGGTTCAAAGCCGCAGTGGTATCAGGTAAATCACCAAAACGCCTTGCAGCGTCTCTGAAGTCAAACAACCCAGAGCCTTCTGCAAAAGCCGCAGCCCCAATGCGAACAGATTCACGACCAGTTCTGACCGACTGCTCGTACATGAGCTGTCTTTGCTGGATAAGCGCGCGGTTCAAGCGCTCTTGTGCAGCAGCACGAGTTTCAATGTTCTCTGCCAATCTGCGTTCTCTGGCAGACTGCTGATCAATGCTGTCTACAATTTCGCGCTGCTCATCAATCAGCAGCCTGAGGTCCTGAAGCTGCCTGCCAGCACCAGCAGAAGTAGAAGCAAGCGCTTGACCTAGAACTCGCCCAAACGCTCGGCTTGTTTGAATTGTTTGAGTTTCAGCCTGCTGCAATTGCGCAGTCAGCTCAGCAATATCACGCCCAAGATCGTTGAATACAGAGCCGGTGATTGTTGCCTCACCACGCAACCTACCAAGATCCGTGATGTAGGACCTAAGAGACTGCTGTGACTGATTTGCGCCGGCCGCAACAGATAAAATACTCTGCCTTAATACTTGAATCTCACCATCAGTGCGGCGAGAAGCCTGACGAAACCTTTCAATATCGCCAGCAAGCTCAGCCCAAGCAGTAGAACCGCGCTCCGTCTGAGACTGAAGCCCTCTCAGCGCTTCAATCTGACCTTTAATGACCTGCTCAGTATTCCTGCCTTCTCGGCCGAAAGCGATAATACTTTCGCGAGCACGTTCAATTGTTGCAGCGCTAGGACCAAGCGACTTCTCAAGCTCGCGAAACGAACTCTTCAGCTTGTCCAGGCCCTGAAGACCTTGGATGCCAAGCCTGACAAGAATTTCGCTGACTTGCTTGCTAGCCATCCGAGCCCTTAGCCAATTCGCTTAATGCTGCAGCCTCCATTATCTGAAGACCTTCAAGCATCTCGCGGCGATTCTCCACATTGTAGAGGTCAAACAACCCGCCAGCACACAGCAGCACGTCATATCGCAACCCCATGTAGCCGGCCATTGTCGTTGTCCACTGCGTTTGCATGCGCAGGAACATCATCACAATGTCCCAGTTTTCATCCCACACTTCAAAATCAGCCGATTCTTCCTTCGGCTGTTCGGGCAGGACGATGCCAAATGCAGCAGCGTCCTCGCCCGATTTATCTTCTACCCTTTTGCCGCCGCCTGCCCAGTAGACGGCAGCATCCTTCAGTTTCCCTGGCGGCCGCCTTCAAAGGTCTCGGTGTAAGCCTTCAGCACGCCGCGAATCCAATAAGGGTCATCAGTGAATTCACGCATCGCCTCAAGCGAAAACGGCACTTCCTTGCCCTCCTCGTCAAGAATGCCGTCCCAGCCGACCATGATCACTTTCAAAAGATCTAGCTCGCCCTTCTCGCCAAGCTTTTGAAACTCCTTGCGGCCCACGCGCTTGAACTTGGCATCAAAAGTAGCCGTATCAAAGGTGCCGCCATCAGCGGGCTCCTCGATCGACACAGGCCAGCTAAAAATCTTGACCTTTTTACGGACAAATGCCATGCGTAATGAACGCGATACTGCAACAGCATACACCCAATAAAAAAGGGCCGCATTAGCGGCCCCGCTCATCCGTCTGCATCCAGATCAAGTGTAGACCAAGCTGAACTCATCGTTACCTGCAGTGCTGGGCACGCAGGTGTACGGGATGTTCAGCATGTGGATGCCATCTTGGTCGCTGTAGCTCACATCGCCAATATCAACTCGGGTGGAGGCGAAATCGATGATGTTGCCAGCGGTTTGACCATGCTGGAACAGCAGGTTACCAAGAGTGCCATCGCTCAGGGCAGCAGTGAAGTAGTTCTTGGTTGCCATGGTCACAGCTTCCAGAACCACACTGCCGGTGCTGGCGCGATCGGTCAGCAGCACCTCTTTGGTGCAGCCAACCAGCTCGCGATAGACAAGCGTGTTGCCCACGTCAAACGACACAGACTGCAGGCAGCCGGCGTAAGACAGCAGCTCGAAGCCTGTGGTGTTGCCGTTTTTGAAGACAACAGGGGTGGCTTGATCGCCGTAGGTAACCGAGGGCAGTGCCGTATCGGTCGGGGTGTTGTAGATGCCGGTGAAGGTGAAATCGATTGTGGGGATTTCGCCAACAGCACCGTTGATGGTGAACGTACCGCGAGCACCGGTCACCTTGTGCAGCACACCATCAATGTTGTAATAGATGGTGCAGCTACCAAAGCTTGCGCTGACAGGTGCATAGGTGACGCTAGTAGAAGCGACAATGGTTTCGCTCAGGCCACAAGCAAGCAGAGCCTTGCCGTAACGAGGAGCGGTACCAGCAGTGCCAGAACCAGCAAGCTCAACGCTGAAGGTGCATTCAACGCGAGTGTTGGCCAGCAATTGCTCAGATGCACCCAGATAAGGGCGCACCAGATCACGACCTACAACATCACTCTGCAGCGGAGTGATGTTCAGATCGCGAACCAAAACCGCGTCGGCGCCGGTCGGAGTCGGATCCGTCCCGTAGGTTCCCTCCGATTCCAGCAGAATCAGACGTTTCCGAGTTAGAAGGGGCATTGGAAATTACCTCTTGTGGAACAGGTGGCAGCGTCCGCTTAACGAGAGTGCGGATGCCTGTCTCTGGGTCAAGGATGTACGAGCCACCTTGCCCTTGAAACTCATCAATCACTGTAAATCCAGTGGCTTATCAGACTCTAAGTGGCCAGGCTGGCAACGCTAGTCCGGTATTGAACGATATAATCATTGAAAATTACGCCTGCAGGCTGGTCCGCGTCCAGCATGTTGAACGTCACCTCATCCGGCTGTACGTCAATCGCATAGCCGCCCAAGGTCAAGTCAGCAACCATTCGAGCGTGCATATTCTCGATAATTGGATCCGCAAGCTGATCCGGGACATCACCGCGCACAATTACCGTCACACGCACACGCATCCGCCAATCCAGGGTCGGCAAGCTCGTGTTCTGCGTTGGCGTATCACTGATCGGCTCGATCACAATCGCAGGTGACTCCGCGCGTTGCATCGCAGTCACCCTGCTGCGATACACGCGGCCTTCCACTCCATGGGTCAAAGCAAGCCTGTCTTGAATTGTGCGCAAAATGCGCTCACGCTTGGTTGTCATTGAATCCTCGCTTCGGAAGCGGACCAAACGCGCCAGGGTCGACCTGCTTGGTCACAATTGATTTTGCTCGATAATAAATGTAGCTATCCGTCTTTCCGGCTTGTTCCAACGCTTGCATGACCTTGACCCAATTTTTGAAGGTGTCGCGGTCCATGCTCATCATGCCTTCACTTCTATTGCGCTTATGCGGCCGCGTTGGAAGCTGATCGACGTTGTATCACTGTGATTCGCCACAAACAGCGAAACCTCGTCTCCATTAGCCAATTCAACCATCCAAAAACAAAACAGCTTTGTGATTTGCGTATTGGAGCCAGTAAAGGCCCTGCACTCTGACTGTGGGATTGCCGTACCATTTTTGGCAAGGCTGATGCCCAGCGTATGGTTGTTGCCCGCAGATGCGTCCATGCTGGCCATCACCTGAAATAGCTTCGTTGCGCCACTATCGTTCTTCAGGCCAAACGCATCCGAAGTGCCAAGCACCACCTGATAATCACTGGCAGCATCAAATGTCGCCGTGAGCCCAGTGCTCTGATAGGTGCCAGCAGTTGCAATCGCAATCGTGCCGCTCGTCATCTTGCTCGCTTGACCGCGCGCCAATACGCCTTCGATGTAATACGGCAACGCCGACCACGCACTCACCCCATTACCGACCTTGTACTTGCGCGTATCAGTCTCAATGCCAACCTCACCCTCAAGCAAAATCGGGTTTTCTGCGGTCCACTGCGCCGCAGTACCGTTACGAAGCTTGAATCGGGTGATCGTGTCGCTCATGGCACTCCGCCGTCAAGAACATTACCGTCGATATAAACGGTCCCAGGACCGCCTGCATCAAGGATAACTAGGCTCTCTGTATCGGCCCCATCACCGTCAAGCACCGCAGGCGACACTGCAGCCAAGGCAGGCGCCGCACTGCGCTGCAGCATCAGATCGCAAAACTTGCCGTCATCAAGCAGCTCAACATTGCGCACCGTATACGGCAGCCCATCGACGTTCACGCCAGCGCCATATTGCAAATCGCCAAACAGACTCGCGAGGCAGGTGACCTTGTAATCGGTCGTCATCACCACGCCATCAGCGATCATCTCGCTCGGCATGTCCAAAATCCCCAAGCCACTCGCAGACCCAGCCGAAATCGGAACACCGAAATCAGCGAGAAATACGCTTAGGTCTTCAGTGAATGCCATGTAAACAGCATAAAGCCCCAGGCCGCCGAAGCAACCCAGGGCTCAGTGTGTACGCCTATCAGGCGTACTTCTTCACGCCAACGCCATTGATGGAGTAGGTGTGAGTGGAGGTCGAGGTGGTCGACACAGCCTTGATCCAACGCTTAGCAGCACCCTTAGGGAACACCAGATACTGCTTGTCAGCAGAAGTGCTCACCTGAGCAAAGGCCACAGCAGCAGAAGCCTGCTCGGTGCCGTCAAGGTTGAACACAGTGGTCACATCGGTGTAGCTACCACCAGAGGTGTCGCTGGACTGGATCTTCACATCCAGAGTCGAAGTGCCACCAGCCTCAACATCAAGGATGATCACAAGGTCGCCCTCGTAATCGTTCATGTCGACAGCGGTGCCGTTCAGGTTGGCGGTGCGCTGAGCGGTAGGAGCCAGAGCGAAATGCTGGAGCTTTTCCAGACCGGTAGAAAGGATGGCCATGATCAGTCCTTAGTAGGGAATTCAGAAGTCACAGTCTTAGCCCTCTTGGCCGGCTTAGCCGGAACAGGAGCAGGCTTAGGCTCTTCCGTCACCTCAACAGGTGCGGGCTTCTCAACGGCAGGTGCCACAACAGCTTTGCCGCTACCAACCAACAGATTGCCGTCAGCCTCACCGACCTCGACAAAGGAGCCAGCCGAAACTGGCTCCCCCGAGATCATGACTTGACGCAGGATCTCGATCCTCATGATCAGGTGCCGAGGCAGAAGGCGCCAGGCTGCTTAACAGCCACATCCACGTCCTGCAGAGCAATCACGCGGACAGTACCGGCAGTAGCACCAGCGTAAGGATCAACGGTCAGATCCAGACCAGACCACATACCCATGATCATCATGGAGAAGTCGCCGAACAGGGCGTCGTTGTTCTGGAGCTGGTTGGACACGATCACGGGATAACCGTTGATCTCGTTGTCCTCGAACACGAAGCCAGCAGCCACAGCAGCGGCATCCTTGGCGGTCGACTTCAGAGCACCGCGAGCAGCAGCGTTGATGATGTAACGCAGGCTGCCACCGTCAGCGTTCGCAGTAGCCACATCGGTTTCCATGCCGATGTACTCAGCGAAGGTGCCGTAGGTGGTGATGGTCTGGCTGCCGATACCGGTGGTATTGGTCAGACCCAGAGGCTGGTTGCTGGAGCCGGTGCCGTAGATGGCAGCGCGGTCAAGCTCAAGAGCAATCACGCGAGCAAGATCGTTACGGATCATGCCTTCCACGTCGATCGAGGACTGCAGCAGCAGACGGCGGCTGTAGTCGACATAAGCACCCACGGTCTTGGGCGTCATGTTCACCTGATCGATTGCCTGCTGGCTCTCGGTCGGAGAAGCGTTCTCACCAACCCAGTAGGCAGTAGCAGCAGAGGTCTGACGAGGAATGCTGATGTTGCCCTGCAGGCCGGTCAGCATGGTCACGCCAGCTTGAGCCAGTGCCAGACGGTTGCGCAGCAGATCGATGAAGCTGCCGGCGAGCAGCTCATCAGCCACCAGGTTGCCGCCAGCGGTAGGAGTGCCCACCACCAGATCACGACGCAGCACCTCGTTGGGGATCACGATGCCGTTAGAGGCACGCTCATATTTCTGAGCGGCAGCCTTACCGACTTCGATCTCAAACTCGGCAGCCCGACGAGCGGAAGCGTCGCTGGGGTTAGCGAGATAGTTCAGCGCACGAGCGAAGCTGAACGAACGGGTCTCCTTGTCGGAGAGGCCAACGTCATTAGAGGTGACGTCAGCAGAGCGAATGACTTGTTCCACAGGTTGAGTGCCGAGTTTTTCAAGGACAGCAGCACGAGCTTCATCGATAGTGCGACCACCATCAATCAGTTCGCGTGCCAGGTCTTGCATCTGGTGCTTTTCGCCCAGTGCACTGATGGCGGCGATACGGGTACGCTCGGCCTCGACGGCCTCGGACCGGATCACCTCCAGATCTGGAGTGTTTTCCATTTCGGGTTCAGGTGTTGGTGATGCGGCTGGGGCCGCTTGAACAACGGTCTCATCAGTTAGAGACCTGCCGATTCCAATCGTAGGGTCAGCAGGTATAGAGACCACGCTGACTTCGTAAGGCGACCATCGAGTAGCCACGAAGTCATCGCCTCGCTCTTCCATCTTGTCGATCGAATAGCCGAAGCTGATGCCGCGCAAAATGTTATCGCGGACATCATCCAGCACTTCCTGCGCAAACTTATTGCGCGAGAAGCGCACCTT
>Ga0208160_1000327_pt1 | contig 22994 bp, 30 predicted proteins | sample CB_VirMetaG_FD_184536 | JGI IMG/M metagenome (GOLD analysis project Ga0208160, IMG submission 184536) | Freshwater to marine saline gradient viral communities from Chesapeake Bay - CB_1504_1 Viral MetaG (SPAdes) (version 4) | ecosystem: Environmental > Aquatic > Marine > Coastal | place: USA... | reverse complement strand
GTGGCGGGTAACCGATGAAGCCCAGGCCGGTGGCACGGTGGCCGGTAGCGGGTAGCGGGTAGCGGGTGGCACGGTGGCGGGTAACCGATGAAGCCCAGGCCGGTGGCACGGTGGCCGGTGGCCGATGAAGCCCAGGCCGGTAGCGGGTGAATCTCAAGCATGTTATTTGGTTTGATGTCAATCTTTTTTTTAAAAAGCCGCTGAGTTTGACTAACATATAAGTTATGTCTAAACCTCTACAACCCGCGTCAATACTGGTTTTTAACATAATTGTTGTTATGCGCATAGCTTATAAGTATTTGATTTAAAACTACTTTTTCGTATGCTGTTTTATTTTAGAAATATGTTAGGAAAATTATTTGTGAAAAGGTAAGAATCGACCGGCAACGGATGCCGGTCAAACCTGGGTGAAAAAGGGGAGGGGAGGGCGTTTACTTGTTGGTGGCGCTGCTGTCGATTACCTCATAGACAATTTTTTGCGGCTGGTTGTTGTTGTTAACCTGGACGGACGTTTCCGGGGATTTGCCGATAATGGTATCTTTACTTTTACTGATCGTATCGGCTCTTGCTTTTATTTCGTGCTGACTTTCACATGGCAGCTCCATTGCCTGACGGGTGTTTTCCAGGGCACAGGCATCCAGGAACTGGACAGCGTCCATTTTTTCCTTCAAAAGTGTACACCAGACTTCAAATTCCGGTTTTGACATCATTTTTTTATAAGCATTGATGCGCTCTAGCTTAGGTTTTATCTCAATTTCGTCTTGCATTAGCTGTGCACTTTTTCCTTTGATCCAACCTTCGCGTTTAGCTCTCGCATGGATAGTTGAACGCTGTTCAATTGTCACCTCCGGTTTATTTAGGATTTCTAACAGTGATAAACCCGCCTCATAATACGCTTTTATCCGCTGCCACTGGTCTATATCGTATGCCATAATATCTTTAACTCCTTGATATTTATCTGATTATCGCTTAATCAGCCTGTTGTAATCACCAAAAGCTGCTACCAATCCGAACCGACTAAGTTCATGCTTTAGATTTTCCAGGTCGGTCATAGATAGCTCGTCACAGACTTCCTGTTCGTTCGTGATCACGTCCAAAAGGCTGCTTATTTTGAGTGCTTGAAGGGCAGCGATTGCCGACTGCGGTATAGATAAATCGCTAATCATTAGCTCTGCTAATTCACTTTTGCGCATTTTGTTCAATTTTTTTGTCCTTGTTTTTTAATAACTTACGTTAACTACTTCATAATTAGGCTTATGTTTGTCCACTTTTTTGTCCACTTTTGACGCAAAAGTGTACGGATCGTTCATTTTTTTATTGACTTTGCTAATAATTGCGCGTATATTTTTACTCAGATTCAGAAGAAATCTAGGTTTAAGAAACTCTACTTAATAAATCACTTTAACTTGCGCCAGGGACGGCGCGAAATCAGGAGTCAGACTATGAAAAAATTTAAATATTTCATCGACCCAGGGCACGGTTGGTTGAAAGTACCGTTAGTGCTCATTCACGAGTTATCGCTGCATGAAGAAATAAGCGCATGTTCGTACATGCGCGGATGTAGCAAAGGGGTTTTTGTCTACTTGGAAGAAGATAGAGATTTAGGCCTTTTTGTAAGCGCTTATCGTAAGCACTTTAAAAAAGAGCCGACAATCGTCTACTCTTTTTCCAAAAACTCATCTAATATCCGCAAATATCGCGGGTATGTTGCTAATCTGTGGTTTTAAGCATTAGCAAAGCTAATTTTTTATTGACAGCCACGGATGGCTTTAACTTTGGAGTCTGCCATGATTGATTTAACCGATAGCGAAAAAAGGGCCGTTAAAAAAGCTCTTAAAATCCTGGAGTCGAAAGCTTCATATTCGGCTCTGTTTTTTACAAATCCCCAAATTGTAAAAGACTATTTACAGCTAAATCTCAGATTAGAAGAATCAGAGCAGTTTGTTGCTCTTTTTCTCACGAGTCAGCACGAGCTAATCGCGCGGGAAACTCTTTTTACTGGCACTATTGACGCTGCCAGCGTTTACCCCAGGGAAGTTATCAAACGCGCATTATATCACAATGCCGCGTCTGTTATTTTCGCGCACAATCATCCCTCGGGCATTTGCGACCCAAGTCAGGCCGACCGGGTTATCACAGATAAACTAAAGGCCGCGTTAGAAATGGTTGGGGTGACAACGCTGGATCACATAATCATTGGTCAAGAGTCATATAGTTTTGCTGAGCACGGCTTACTGCGTTCTTGATTATTAGCAAAGCTAATTTTTTATTTATTGGCCACGGACGGCCCTAATTTTGGAGTAACTAATCATGAAAGTAATAACAAAAACAATAGAAGCATTCGATTTTGCTGAATTATCAGATGAAGCAAAAGACGTGGTGCGGGTTCGATTCAGTAGCGACTTAGATTGCCATTTTTGGGATCACATAGAATCCTTTAAAACTTTTATTGATGGGATCAAACCGATAGCCTCTGTAAAAAGCTGGGATATAGACTATTCCTGCCGCAACCGTTCTAGAGTTTCCATTTGTTTGGACGATGCACTTCCTGAAGCCGTTTATTACGGGGATTTATCGCCTGCCAGACTTAGAACATACTTGCTTAATAACTTGAGTTTTTTAAAGCCCCAAAAAATGCGCTTTTATAAAGATGGTCATTACTCAGTTTATAGAGATAGCAAAGTTTTAGTTGATAAGGATAGCACAGAGTACAGTTTGACCGGGTACGGTACAGATTACCCCTTATTAAAGCCGATACTAGATTTTATTAATAATCCTTATCCTACTGATTTATTACAAATATTAAATGATTGTTTTTATAATTTTTTTAGTGCCGTTGAATCAGATTACTATTACTACACGTCTGACGAGTTTTTAGCTGAGTTTTTTAAAGATAATGACTATTTATTTACTGTAAACGGGGGTTTAGTATGATAGTCCATAACTTGACATCAGACATGAGTGCAACATTCGGCGCCGATATGTCACCGGAGTGGGCCTTAGCTTTGTGCTATTGCTCAGAGCACAATCGACTGAGTGCGCTTTTTGCGGCGCGTGACAGTGATAACTTAGACGCTTTTATGCTGTCGTTGCCGTTTTTTTACGGTGTGTATTCTATCAGCCTGGGCGATTACTGCGCTCGTATAGATTAGCATTGCTAATAAAATAACAATTAATGGCTACGGATGGCCATATAAAAAGAGGTTATTATCATGAGATTAAAAGATTTGAAAAAGGCAGCCAAAAAAAAGCTGCCGGTTCTAAAAGAGGCCGGATTTATTATATGGCAAGGGCCGTCTTTGTATGACGGCGCCCCACTTGTTGCGATTGCCACGATGCAATCAGCGAACGAAAAAACTGGCAACATGGTGCAGGTGTGGATTTTGCGCCAGGATATCGCGCCACACGATGCAATCTTGGAAGGATCAGACGGCTCTATTTGCGGCGATTGCCCACTAAAATCGGGAGGCGGTTGTTACGAGCTGACATGGCGAGCACCTACTCAGGTTTACGCCGCTTTTTTACGCGGCGTTTATGTCGATATAAGCGCTGACCTGGCGCGTATATCGCTAATCGCTGCGTCTAGGGAGGTAAGACTTGGTGCTTACGGAGACCCTGCTTTTGTCCCCTACGCCATAATTCAAGCACTGATCTCCCGGGCAAATGGGCACACGGGTTACACTCATCAATGGGATCAACCCTGGTTCGATGCTCGATTTTTAAAATATTGTATGGCATCGGCTAACAATACTGATGATGCTCGGTTTTTAGAAAAAGCTAACATTCGATATTTTTTAGCGGTTGACGGTGACACTAACGTGCCAAAAGGTACGGTTGTCTGCCCTAATCTCACACACGGCGTACAGTGTCGCGATTGCTTGTTATGCTCGGGCGGTAAAATGGGCAAGAATGTCGTCACGGAACTGCACGGCGCTAAAAAACGATTAGCGGCTGTTAATTTGTCTATGAGTATTAGCAAAAATAATTTTTATTGATGGCCAGGGAAGGCGTTTATTTTTTGGGTATTAATTTACCCGGTGTATTATAAAGATTAATTTATCAATGGCCAGGGATGGCCGCTATTGGAGTATATAATTATGAGAACGATACAAGATTTATTCAGGGATTTATCCCTATCAAAACAAAATCATTTGAAATTTATTGCTGGTGAAATTGATGATTATCCCGCTGGCGATTGGATTGGTACTGATTACAAAGTCGGCGATAAAGTGATAAATGGATACGAAATATACTGCGATTTGCCGTTAGATAAATCTGGCAACATCGCTATAGACGATTTTCAAGAATTTGAGAGTAAAGTTAATGCTTTTTTGGAAAAAGAAAAAAGCATAGATGCTTTACAGTCTAAGGCTTTCGAGTTTTTTGATGCAATGAAAAAAGACTCAGAGAATTATCTAGGTGATCTTAACGGGTATGATGCTTTTTATTTTGTAAGATACCCTGATTGCATTGGGTTTCAAAGCTGGGACGGCTCAAGAAAGATTTTAGGCAATAGTCACGTTGCGCGTAATGGAGGCTCTATTGTCGGTTTATTCCACCCCAAAAACTGCGACATTTTTGAGGTCGATGGCCTTTTGTTTTTTAAATCAGACGGCTTTTACAATGTAATTGCTATGCCTATCGAATATAAGTCATGTTTGTTTAAAGACGACAAAACAAATTATATTTTAGAAGGGGATATCGGCTTTAAAGACATCTGTGATGTTTGTGGATCAAGTTTTAATGACACGTCGGGCAGTCAAATCTGCCCAGATTGTAATCGATAATTTATCACGGCCAGGGATGGCTTTATTTGGAGTAAATATTATGAAAAACAAATTATTAGAAGAACCGATATATAAATTTTATATAGCTCAATTAAGAGCTAGAGATGCTCGTGGAAGCGAACGACTGTTGAAACGGTATTGTAAACTCAAAGGGGTTAAATACCGTGATTTTAAAGCCGGTTTAGGTTTAGATAATTAAATATCAACGGCCAAGTATGGTCTTTCTTAGAAAATCGAGGTACGAACATGGGCAAAATACAAGAATACACCACAGCGGCTTTTATTACAGAAGGGGTTTTCTCATCTGCCGTTTTAAAAACTGATTACAAAAGTTTTAACAAGGCATTGGAAAAAAACAACCTTAAAACGGTTGAGTTTATCGAGAAATTGATGGGGTACGTCGAAACAATCTGCGATTTATCAGAGGATCTGATGACTCCTTTGGTAGATCATTTTGATTACTCCGTTTCTGCTCCTTTTGGGGAGTGGTTTGTAACTGAATTTTGCAATAGTCAAACATTGCCGAGTTACGAAGAATGCCATTTAAAACTAGCGGAGCTGGTTCTGCAAAATACCGGCGCGGATGGGGTCTGGTTTGTTTTATTTACACAACTACAACAATTAAGGTACAGGGAAAAGATGCTGAAAGATTTAGCTTCCGTAATCAACGAGGACAAGGAGGGCGGGTATTTCATTTGTGCGGAAGCGGCAGACATCGTATTAAACGCAATAAAAGTAAGTGGTCTGTAAATAATCCCTTCTAAACGAGGCCAAGGATGGCCTTAACTTTTGGAGTATAAAATTATGAACATATCAATAATAGCATATGACAGTCATGGAATATATGGCATTGGAAACAGCGCTAACGATGCTTTAAAAAACGCTAAGGAGTTTGATGCCGATACGTCAAATCTTCTTACTGCTAAGGCTAGCAGCGCTTTAGCTAAACACGTTAACGATTTTGGCGGTGACGTTAGTTTTAGTGTAGAGTCTGACGGTACTGCATACCTGATCACTGATGACGGCAATTTGATTTAATTAATCCCCTTTAAAGCCTATTGACTTAACCGGGTTGATCTGATAGTATCGCTCGTACTGGTGCAAATTCACCAGGCGGGAAGATCAACCCGTATATGTTCACAGGCTTTAAAGCCGCACCTTTGCGGTTTTTTTATCCCTTCAAGAAAGTTAAAAGCTACACACTAGCGTTTAACTTAATTCTATGTCGGGGTTAATCAGGCAGCTTTATGCTGGCCGTTTCCTGTGACACGGTTTTGATCTCCTGATTACCCCCGGCGCCCAAGAATATCCCTATGGTTGCCGGTCTTTGACATCTATTTCGATGAGGCTACTGCCATGATTTCCGATATCACCATTCCTGTTCTGACATCTTTACAGGTGTCCAAAATATTCAGTATTCCACTCCATTACGTTAATTCGATGGGCTTCTACGCTATTGATCCGTCTTTTACGCGAGTTGACGGTGATTCCTTGCTGTGGCTTGCAAATGGAATAATTGCCTTAGCTGCGGCAACTGATCCCGATAATGAAGCGGGCCTGTGGGAAGTGGTTGCTGATCTGGAAGATAACTTTTTCTAAGCTACATCCAGACCAATACAAAAAACACGGTACAGGGTATGGCGCTAACCTTTAACCCTGTACCGTTTATTCTATGTGCTGGTGCTCAGTAGTGTCAATGCTTTTTTAGTGTGACGTGGTATTAGCAATGCTTGTTTTTATTTCAAAGCTCTCTTAATCGAGACTCATTCGGCATTTTTTAATGCCTTTTTTCAACCTCAACTTTTACGAGGATTTTATTATGGCTAATAATTTAGCAAACAACAGCAATAATAGCTCTTTATTCATCGATGATATTTTAATCCGTCAGGATAGTGAAGGGCGATACTGCTTAAACGATTTACACAAGGCTGCTGGTGGTGAGAAAAAGCATCAACCATCTGACTGGCTTAGAAATCAACAAACTAAAGACTTGGTTGAAGCATTGAGAGGCGTTCCGCTATTTTCCGGAACGGAACAAAATCAACCACTTAAAGTTCTGCAAGGAGGTGATGGCCTTCAAGGCACTTTCGTTTCAGAGGATTTGGTTTATGACTACGCGATGTGGATTAGCGCTGAGTTCAAACTTAAAGTTATTCGCGCTTATCGTTCGCTGGTTGAAACTCCTGCGCCTGTTCAGCCTGCGCCTGTTCTTCATCCGATGACAGAAGCTGATTTAGTTTCTAATGCTGTTGATAATATGATTAAGATCGCCAATGCTTTCGGCTTTAAAGGCAATCAGGCGTTGTTAATGGCTGACAAAGGCGTTAAAAAGCTGACCGGGCAATCGGCTATTGCTTTGCTTGAAGCGCCTTTGATCTCATCGTCTAAGTCTATTCTTTTGACGCCTACGGATATTGGTATTCAGATTAACAAAGATGATCCTATCGGGCCTAAAACCATTAACAAAAAGCTCAAAGAGTTGGGCTTTCAAGATAGCATTTCTACTTCTAACGGAACGGTGTGGGTGCTTACTAAGAAGGGCGAAGATTTTGCCGAGGTGCTGGATGTCGGTAAGAAACACTCTGATGGTACGCCAATCAAGCAAATCAAATGGCGGTTTGATATTGTTGATGAGTTGATTGGCCATTTCGTTGTTATGGAGGATGCCGCTTAATCGAGACTCATTCGGCATTTTTACTCTGAACGATGGTATTAGCAGTGCTGATTTATCTCAGTGCTGCTAATACCACCTATCTCTGCTTTTTCGCTTCATTTCGCTTCATTTACGGCTATTCTGCCGCACTTTTCTGCGCGTTAGTTCTCCGTTTCTCTGCACTTTTCTGCGCGTTAGTTCTCCGTTTCTCTGCACTTTTCTGCGCGTTATGTGCTACTCGTCCCCCGACATTTTTATACTAAACACGGCCCACAGGGTGAGTAGGGTTATCACGATGTCGAGGGTTATTCTGTCGATCAAAAGCATTTCGTTCATCAGTTTTTCCTACACGGGTATAACGTCAATCTCTCCGCTTTCTGTAATTGTTGATCGGAATTGTGACGTACAGGGTAAATCGCGTTCTGGGCTTTCTACTGCGATTCTGAGGGCTTCTCTATAAAACCCTAGTCTACCTATTAGTTCTTTGTTTTCTCGCCTTAGAGAGGCTAGTTGGTCGGTTAAACGCGACATTTCCATTGCTTTGTAGTTTATCTCGTCGTTAAGTTCGTCGATTATGTGGTTCATGTCGCTCATGTGGGTTCCGTAGCTGGCGTCTTCGTTAAACAGTATGTCGTCGGTCATGTTTTATCCTTCCAGAAGTTCGTAGGGGTCGAACGGGTCGTTGTTGAGTCGATAGTCGGTTAAGGGGTGCGGTTCTGGCTTTCGCTCTGGTGCTATTTTCGCTCTGCGAATTGTTCTCGGTTTGGTTGGTGCTGTGTCGCTGACGAACAGGGTGTGGTGTTTAGGTCTAAGTTGTAGGTTAGGGTGGTAGTAGTTTCGGATAAAGAGTTGTGCGTGGTGGTCGAAGGCGGTGGTTTGGTAGGCTTTGCCTTCGTTGTGCTCCAGGAGGTTTTCAATGTCCTGCTGGGTGTTTCCTGTCAGTCTGACGCTGACACGGTGTTCGCAGAGTTCTTTTGCCGTTTTTACGGTGTTTAAGCTGTTCTTGTCGGAGTCGGCCCAGTGTTTGATCTCGTCTTCACGGTAGACGATTTTATCTCGGTAGCGTTTGGGTTCTGGAAAGTCATAGGGGTTGGCTATGTCCCGGTAATACGACACGGTTGCTCTGCTGATGTTGGCTATCTCAGCGGCCTTCGTAGTCGATATGTAGTCGTCTTTTTCATCGGAAGATATTCTGGGGATGATCTTCAGCAATCTGTTCTGCGTTTTTTCGCTAAGTTTTTTCATTCTTGCGGCTTCCGGTTTCCGGTTAGTGCTTCTGGTTAGTGTTTTTGGGTGTCGAGCTTCGGTAAAAACTCAAAGTGATCGCTGTACTCGATCACTTGCGGATGGTTGTAGTCGTCCTCGATAGCGGATGACCATGACTGCAAGGTTTCTGCTGTGCGCTCTAGTTCACTGGCCGGGAATTTTAGGTGAGGGATCGAGCTGTTCCGCATCAGGCTTTCAGTCTGACGCACGGCTTCAACCAGTTTCGTCATGCTCTTCAGCAAGTTGTCTCTTTCTTGCTGGATGTGCGTATGGGTGTCGGTCGGTATTATTTTTGTTTTGCCGGTCATGTTTTTTTCAAGTTGGGTTGAGGGGTTGTGCCCACAGATGGCCGCTGTTGTTTTTGCTAAAAGGCAAAATGATTTAAAAGCAGTGCTAATAATACCACTGACAAAAGTCACTCGCAATCGAAATAACGTGGATGTGTGACGTGACATAACTATTTCTGCTAATAATCACCACTAAAAAGCAGGTATCTTCTCACTTTAAGCGTCTGTCACTTCCCGTAAACGCGCTTAACTATGACAATCTATGACAAACATCGAAGTGAGTTCGTCACATTCTCACCACAGATAGGGCGCGGGTTGCCGCTGTTTTATGACAAAGTGACAATCTTTTTCTATAGTGGATAAATAAATAAATAAATATAATAGTAATAATAATAAAATATAAAATAAAATATTGTATATATATTAATACAAAAAGTGTCGTCACGTCATGTCACTTGTCATGATTTAGTGTTTTATCTTTAAAAAACAACGATTTATCGCTCAAAAATTTAGTGACACATCTTTTTCAGCGTTTTTTTAGTCACAAGTTTTGGCACTGTTTTGTCTTAAGATTGTCAGGTTGCCCTCCAAAAAATCATTTCCCGTTTTGAAAAAAAAGTTTTAGGGGGTAAAGGTTGCTGTTGTCACTTTGTCACTCTGTCACAACGCTAAATCAAGAACACTTCGTCATTTTTGTGAAAATGATTTCAGAGAATCCCAGTTCCAATGTCACTTTGTCACTCTGTCACTTTGTCATGCCGCTCGTGATGTTTTTCTGCTGCAATGGGCAATAAAAAAGCCGAGTACCTTTTCACAGATACCCGGCTTCTAAAATGGAAAGACTGATGGTCTTCAACCCACAAACACGGCCCTAATGGACGATAGACCCGCCCCCATCACCTGAGCCGTCCTCGCTGCCCATTCCGTCAGCGCTTTCTATTGGTGGTGGTGGCAGCAGTTCTGCTTTCGTCTTCGCTTCCAATTTCGCCTCCGCCTTTACTTTGGCACCATCTTCCTGGTCTTCTTCTTCGTTAAGATTTTTAAAGGACGAGTCATTTCTTATCAGATAGAAGCCCCTTACGGTATTTGTCCGGTACTCATCAACTCCGTACTTCTTAAGCACAGCGGTTATACGGTTGGCTGCACGTCTGTTATATTGGATGCCAGCCTCGTCTGCAATGTCTTTACGAGAGAGAAACACAGCGCCAGCATCTCCTTTTGAAGGGCCAATCCATTTCCCATTGTCATCCTGGCGAAAGATGAACTTGTTGAGGATGACATCTTCAGTTTCGTCTACTTCTTGGTGGCGTTCACGTTTGGGTATCAGCATCTCCTCTAACGCTTCATCGGGCCACCATTGAGCACCAGCCTTGTATTGCTGCCATACCTGTGCCCATAGCTGTTGCATGTTAACGCCGTGCATAGGGTTGGTGAACAGAACATTTAAAGGGTAGAACCTTCTGCTACCTGTGGTGTCGATCAGAAACTGGTCATCATTGACTGTGGCGCAATAGGATGTCCTGCGTTTGAAGTTGCAAGCCACGCGCCCAAAGGGCAGGCGGATAGTGTCTTCTGTTTTACTCAGAAAAGCTTTTAATCTGGACTGATCCGATTTTCTGAATGTGGCGTCGATCTCACCCAGTTCACAAATGGCACAACTGATAGCGTTTAAAACAGAGTCTTTGTCGGACACCTCCAGGTGTGCGCCGTCTTTTATGTACTTCTTATAGTCGTCACTAAACAGCGAACGCCACCAAGAAGTCTTTTTGGTTCCCTGGTCACTGCGGAAAACGAGAACATTCTCGTATTTGGGGATGGCGTCTTTGCGTTCTGTCTCATACGCGCCGTCGATAGCGGCAACGCACTGCACCAACCATAAGCGAATGATCCTGTCCCGATACTCTATGTTGTCATCCTCAACCGCTACCGAGTCGCATAAGTCCTGCAATCTGTCCGTGCCGTCCCATTCTCTTCGGGTAATCCATTCTTTTAATGGGTTGACGCTATGCCTATCCATTAATACCACCAGGAAGTCAGCCGCGACTAGGGGGATATTATTAAGAGATAGCAGACTTCTGATAGTTTGAAGTCCGCTTTCGTTTTTCAAATCGCTGGTGTCATCGAGTAATGACTTTTCTGTCGGGAAAATGATCTCCTGCTTCTTTAAGATAACGTCATACGACAAGGAGATGCCATAGGCATCACACAATACTTCCAGGTTATTAACAGTAGCCTTTGGCCGAATAAGCCCTGTTTCTTCATTCTCAAACACGTCGGGGAAAATCTCGACAGGCAATGGGGAGTCAAAGCTATACTGTCCCACCATCGACTCGGCCTGAGCCTTAGCGGCTTTATGGTCAACAGTGTCGGGGCGAGCCTTAGCCATTAACTTACGCACGGCTTTTATGGGGAGAGAAGTCCCTTCGATGCGTTTGATGGCGGCTTTAATCTTTTGAGCGACAATCTCAAGATCGAAATCGTCCAGTACAGCGGCAGAGATGTCGGGCACAATGCGTTTGATCAAGTCCTCTTTAGAGGAGCAGGCATCGATGCGCTTAACCCATCCGTCAACGAGGATGGAGTCACCCCCTCTTTCCTTATAAAGCTTTAAGACCGCACGGAACGTCTTTAAGGCTCTTGTCGTTTGCTCGTTATTGAACGACCTCCAGCGTACCGCGCACTCCTCATGTTCATAGGTTCCCGTCGTTTCGATAGACCATCTGTCCCACAGCTCTAAGGCACTCTCGTCGCCGTCGAACTCATGATGCAAAGCCATTCCAAAAAGAACCCAGTCATCGTGAAGCACATTCATGTCCATCATGGAGAAAATGATCTGCTCAGCACGTTCGAGTGTCACATAGCACTTTTGCGCATTAGCCAGTGCCGGGTCGTCAACCGTGATGTCTTCATCAACCCGCAAACCCAACAGCCTGTCGATCTCATTAGCATTGCTAATACCCGTAGGCGAGCCTGATGAGCCATTCACTAAGACTTCACCTTCAATCGCCTTGAACCCATCCCAGCAGTTGCCTTGTCTCACCTTTTTCCAACCGGCCTCATTGGCCAGCACATCGAACTCCTGACAGATGGCTATGGCTTGATCTTCATTGATCTCGGATAACTCGAACGCGGTGATGTCCAGAGGGGACAGACCATCGAAGAAATACGGAGTGCCCGTGTCAGGGTGCGTGTGAAAGATCACATATTGTTGACCGTCACACAGCACCTCGACCCGGGCATCGTTACCGTTCTTGTCTTTAAACAGGCTGCTCTGCTTCTTTTTAAAAGGCTTGCGCGTGTAATACATGAGCAGGCATTTAGGGTGCTTACCATAGCGCTTCGGAGCAAAACCCAGCTTATCCATAACCAGGCGAGCCATTCTGTCGCTCATGTCCTTATCGAGAACGTCAATATCAATTCCTGGAAAGCGGCTGGCCAGAACCCCAACGCCTCCGCCGTCTTTATACCCGTTAGCGCACCACTTAGCGAGCAGAGCGTTATCTGCTTTTATGGAACTCCAACCTTTTTCTTTTGGAGCTTTAGAGCCTTTGGCGACCGGGACAATATCGTAACCATTGGCGATCACATCGGCGCCATACGCTATGAGGAAATTATTACCATCAACAGTGTTATAAACAGCATCAACATTGCTGATACTGGTGTTAATCGGAGCGGAAACCGGCCCCTTGAACCCATCAACAGATGGAGTCTCTGAATCTTTTGCCATATATTTAACCTAAAAAATTTAGCAAAAGGATATACTCTTTAGTAGACTATAGCCTTATTAGCGCAAAAATTGCAAAACACCCAAAAAGCAACAGAACTATTAGAGCTACTAAAGTTCTTTATTGTCGAACACTTTTTTCATAGAGTGGTAGACAGCGTATTTTTGCTTGATGAACTCATCTATAACGCGAAGACCGAGTTCAGAGCCTGTCATAGACTCAAGTTCAGCCAGGGCCAGGAACAGCATCTTCTGTTCTTCGGTTAGATGGATAGTGATTTGATCGGTCTTTTTCATAATAAAACCCTGCTTAAAAACGTAACTAAGAGTAAAAAAAGCCCCGTAGCCAGAGATATAAACAGAGGCTATAAAGATTAGTAGAGCTGATAATTGTCTGGCAATACTAACACAAAATCAAAAATAAATAGAACACACTTTTTCTAAAAGACGAAGCATCAGACATATAAACCATAACCCATTTAACAACCCAAACAGAGAAAAAAGAACAGGAGACAACATGATATCCTCCCAAGACACAACGCCTAAACCTGTTGCGGCACAAGACAATAGCAGCAAAACGTCTAGCAAAAAACCGAATAAAAAAACTTACGGGCGCAGGGAATTAACTTATGAAGAAAAGCAAGAAGCCAGACGTTTAAAAGCGTTATGGGTGACTTATAAAGGTAACCAGGAGCTGAAGCATAAAAGCATTACCCAAAAAGAAGCTGCGGCTAAAGTGGGATTGAAAACGCAAGGCGCGTTTAGCCAATACCTTAACGGCATAATCCCTTTGAACACTGACACCATACTGGCTTTCGCGGAGTTCTTAGGCATATCTCCAGCTCTTATACGTCCGTCGATGTCAAAATATAAAACGCTAGGTCTACCGCAAGTCGAAATCAAAGCTCTGCCAGAAGCAGGCCAACGACAAGCGCCGTGGCCGGTAGAGAGCCAGATAGAGGGCCAAACAAAGAGCTTAACCGGCAACGGTCAACCGGCACAGAACACCATACAAGAACCCCAACCGGCGACGTTCAACCCTCCCATGTTACGACAAGTCGCCAACACATCAGAGGATAAAGTATCCCTGGCAACGACACACCCGTACCGGGTAGAGGACACATACACGGCACCGGGTGCGGATGCTGCGGATGAGGCATCTGGGATAGCCGGTTCAGATCACGTCAAAACGATAACAGCAGGCGTTCCTGTGTCGGTTGTTGAGAAGAAACAGTATTTGGTAAAAGACATCCGGTTGATAGAGATAACGGATGGATCGTTAGCCCCTGTGCTACCTGAGAAAACCATCGTCGCCATCTCTTTGTCAGACACAATGATCCGTAACGGCAAACTGTACGCAGTGGACTACAACGGCTTTTTGCTTGTGCGAGCTGTTTACGAAACCCCCAACGGGATCAAGCTCACAACCTATAATGGGGAGAATGACGAGCACATCCCTATGGAGAACAGGCATCAGATAAAAGTATTGGGTAAAGTGTTCTGGTGGCAAGTGAGTGACATCTAACTTTGATTAGAAAAATTAATACAAAAAAGTGTTGCTAATAATTTAAAGCGCCTTTACAATATCTCTCAACGGTCTGGCGGCGTTGCCTAGAAAGCGATGTTGCAGGAAGCTATCGCCCGACCGTTATCCTCGCAGCAGGACGCTGTTAAGAAAACCACAAACCACAAACCTTAAACCTAAACCGAGATAAGAGGTCTATATGAGCATAAGCACTCAAGCCACCCCCATCCAAAACCCAACCCCATCTGACAGCCATTGCGTTGTCGATCTGTCTTTAAACAATACAGAACTCTACGCAGGATGCGAGATAGAGATTGTCGCAGGACGCGCAAACCTAAAAACCCCAGTAGCAGAAGCCGTAGAATTGGTCGGAGCTAACATATCCAAGTGGGTATCTGACCGTGACGTTAGAGAAACGGTCACACTGACTGGCCCTATGGCTGTCTGGTCGTACCTCGTTGTGTTCCACGCAGTTGTCCACGCATTCAGAGAAGTGCAGTACAACGACGGTCGAAACGGCTCTGTCGTCGTAGCTCGTCACGGCTAATCTTAAAAAACCACTCGAAAGGAAGAAACCCATCGCCACGGATGGCATACTTGCGCCTGCAAGTATTAGCAGAGTTAATAAACAATAGTTAATGTTAATAAAAAGGAAAAAACAAATGTCCTTAGAAAACGAAATATCCTCTCTTAGAGAGGAGATCATCCTTCTATCGGTAAACATGGGCAAGCTTAACAGCGCTTTCAGGGCTTTCCTGGAAGCAAAAGCCGATATGTCAGAAGAGGAGGTTGCCAAGACCTCTGTGAGAACTAAAGATCGACTGGAAGAGACTCCAGTCGCAGAAGCAGCAGAAACCAGTCCTGATACTGGTACTCAACCAGAAGAAGTTGAACCGGCGAAGCCAGCGAAGCCAGCGAAGTCTAAAACAAAGAAAGACCAACTGGCGTTCACGGAGAAGGAAGAAGAAGAGGCTATCCGAGTCATCCTCGGGGCAGATGAGCCAGAGCCAGAGCCAGAGCCTGAGCCGGAAGAAGCAAAACCGGCTGAACCAGCGAAGACTGCTAAACCGGCAAAGCCAGCTAAACCAGCGAAAACCGTCGAGCAGAAGGGCGTCGTTAAAAGGGACATCATCAATGCCTTAATGGCGTTGGCTGACCAGAAGGGCAGAGACGTACCGCAGGAGCTGCTTGACAAACACGGTTACACAACCGTGTCAGCGATTCCAGAGTCAGACTATGGCTCATTTATGGAAGAGATCGAAAGCTTGAAAGAGGCGGAGGCAGCCTGATGGAAGCGATCCTACCCGTTGCAGATAAAGCGGATCATGCCAGCCGCGCTCATGCCGAGTTCAGCATGAGCAGCTTGGGTAGGGTTATCGCCTGCCCGTTATCCTACACCCTTAGCAAGGGCGTCCCTCGCACTACAAACGAGTTTGCCGAGCGAGGGACGCTGATGCACGAGTGCGGGGAGGCCAAGATACTCACCGGCAAGCTGCCTACTCTGCCTGAAGGGGCAGACCCGTTAACTAAGGATGAGTTAGAGATCGTCAACATCTATGTTGACTACATCAACGGGTTGAAAGATAGCGACAACATGATCTGGTGGAAGCTGGAGCATAAGGTCAAAGTCAACGACCAATGCTGGGGCACAGCCGACGGCGTTGTTATCACACAAGAAGATGACAGCACTGTGCTGTACATCATCGACTTAAAGACCGGCTTTATTAGTGTAGAGCCTGACTGCTCTCAGCTTAAAGGTTATGCGTTAGGCGTCTTAAAAGACGTGGCCAACATTGCAGAGCCGTCAGTAGTGCGTTGCGTCATTGTGCAGCCGAAAGACTTGACAGCCGTTAAGACTTTCGACTGGACGGCGGACGAGGTGTGGTCGTTTGAGAAAGTGATTGACGACACCATAGCCTCCGCTACTGGGGACAACCCATCCTGGTCAGTGGGTGACCACTGCCGCTGGTGTCCAGCCGCACCGACATGTACCAAGATATTTGAGGAGATAGAAATGGCCACAAAGGACGACGACATAGACCTCGGTAAAGCGCTGCACCTGGCCACTATCGCAGAGAACTGGGCCAAAAGAGTACGGCAGCAGGCAGAGTCGGACTTAAAGTGCGGTAAACCCGTACCAGGATGGAAACTGGTACGAGGGAGATCGTTGAGAAAATGGATGGACATCCCGGATGTTCACGATCATCTTGAAAGCTTATTAAGAGAAGAAGCTTTCGAGAAGAAGTACATCAGCCCGACGCAGGCTGAGAAGCTAATAGGGAAAGAGCATTTTAAAGACACCCCATTAGCGGAGTATGTGATCAAGCCGGAAGGCAAGATCACAATAGCACCAGAGAGCGACAAACGACAAGCCGTTGCAACAGAAAATGATCTGTTCGACGCGCTTGATTAAACACAAACCCTAAACCGTAAACCGGAAGGAAAATAAAATGAAAGTAGTATTAAAAAATGTTCGTCTGAGCTATGAGCATCTTTTCGAGAAACACGCCTTTAACGGCGAGGGCGAAGCGACGTATCAAGGTACGTTCCTCTTTGAGAAGAACGGCGACACGCATAAGCAAGTTGCCAAAGTCATAAAATCTTTGATCGATGAAAAGTTCAAAGGCAAAGCATTGCCTGCGGACAAAATCTGTCTGCGTGACGGCGATGAAAAAGATGCTGAGGGCTATGAAGGCATGATGTTCATCGGTGCTAAGTCTAAGCGTCGCGTTCCTACAGTAGGGCGAGATAAAGCCCCTGTGGATGCCGATGACGGTGTGTTCTACTCAGGCTGCTACGTCAATGCAGTCATCGACTTATGGGCGCAAGACAACAAGTTTGGCAAGCGCATCAACGCCTCCTTAATGGGAGTGCAGTTTGTTAAAGACGGTGAGTCATTAGGCGGTGCGACCGTAGCGGGAATGGATGACTTTGAAGACTACTCGGATGAGCCAGAGGACGCCCCATCCTGGGCAGCTTAACCGGATGCCGACCACTGCTGCTGTAACAGGTAGCGGTGGTCGCATAGAGCCAAGAGCACAAAACAGACCCATTTTAAGGTGAGCGAGCCGACACAATGAAACAGACACAAAAATTGGAAGCGAGCCATTTAAGGGTAACAGACACTGTCAAATTTAGCGAGCCAGTGAGCAGGAACAGCCCCAGGCGATGAAAGCGAGCCAGGTTTTTATAACAGACACATTGTTGTGGAGCGAGCCATGTATGGTTAACAGACACAGGGTGGACAAGCGAGCCATTCAATGAAAACAGACCCATTCAGGATGAGCGAGCCATTGGGAGTAAACAGACACAAGATTCGAAAGCGAGCCATTCAACGAAAACAGACACTGTCAAATTTAGCGAGCCGACACAACGAAACAGACACAAAAACTGGAAGCGAGCCATTCATGGAAAACAGACACTATTTAATCTAGCGAGCCATATAGACTGAACAGACACAAGATCAGTGAGCGAGCCGGAAAAGAAAAACAGACACACTTTGTTTTAGCGAGCCATTCATGGAAAACAGACACTACCTCATACAGCGAGCCGAAATTGTTAAACAGACACAATTGTGATAAGCGAGCCATTTAAAGAAAACAGACCTAAGGAAATATAGCGAGCCACAAGTGTAGAACAGACACAAGCATTTTCAGCGAGCCGAAACAAAAGAAAAGACACAGCACGAATTAGCGAGTCAGAGATTCCAAACAGACACAAACGGAATGAGCGAGCCGATATAAAAAAGAATAAACAGATGTTAAGAGCGAGCCATACGAATAAACCAGAACCGATTTGATTTAGCGAGCCGAACTTAACCATAGCAACAAGACAAACAATCGAGCCAAGTTATGAAACCAACGATACCAATGGTATGAAGCGAAATTAACCGGAGAAAAACATGTCAGAAAAAATAGAAAAAATAGAAAAAATAGAAAGAATAGAATTATCCAGACAAGACGCTGCTATCGCAGAGTTAGGCGATAGAGCACATATCAGAGCCGCAGTGCGCTCACTGTACGACATGCAGAAACTGCGCATACAGAACGGGAATAGAATAGCTGCGGCGTTCCGCTACAAGTTAGGACTTCACTCCTCCGAGAAAGAGGAATCAAATGATGTTGCAAATAACCTCCTTAACGAACTTCGCAAAGAACTCGACCGTATAACTGACGGAATAGCCCAGTTAACTAAAAGGATAAAATTCGAGTCGCCCTTAATCACGACATACGGTGAACTTAAACTGATCGAAACCTATGACAGACAGATCGAAGCAGAAGATCAGTGCGCTAAAGCCATCGTAGACATGCTCAGTGAGTTTCCTATCTCACAGTGGCTTGCAGGCGTAAGAGGTTGTGGCCCGTTAATGTCAGGCGTCATTGTGTCAGAGATTAATATTGAGAAGTGCAATTCCATCTCCGCCTTATGGAAATATTGCGGGTTAGATGTTGTGCAAGTAGCAGACGCTAAGACCGGTGGTTTTAAAGGGGAGGGGAGAAGCCGCAGACAGCACCACCTTGAGCCTAAAGAGTACACAAACGCGCAAGGAGAAGTCGTTCAGACAAAAGGGATATCCTTTAACCCCTTCTTAAAGACAAAGATGGTTGGCGTATTGGGTTCGAGCTTTATTAAGGCAGGAGGGCCTTATAGAGAATTGTACGACAACTACAAGTTCAGATTGCAAAACCACCCTGCGCACAGAGAAAAGACCAAAGCTCACATTCATAACATGGCCGTGCGATACATGGTCAAGCAGTTCCTTGCCGACCTGTGGACAGAGTGGAGAACACTCGAAGGGCTGCCGGTACGGTCAAACTATGCTGAAGGTAAATTAGGAATCAAGCATAGTAAAGCGGCATAACAAGCCAGATAAATCTATCAGCCCCGGAATATGACAGCGAGCCAGGTTAAAAAAACAGCCCCAAGTAAATATAGCGAGCCAAATAATTAAACCCAACCAGATTGGTGTAGCGAGCCACATAGACCAAACAGACACAATGGTAGATAGCGAGCCAATATTATCGAAAAGCCACAATGATAGATAGCGAGCCGATGAGAACAAACGAGATCAAGAAATACCTTGAGCAGAAGCGAGAGTCTGATGCTCAAGGGTTGTTACTTACGGTAGAAGTGAGTGACGGAAAAAGGACAGTGATGAACGTCTACCTGGAGGAAGGTGCATTCCTGGTAGAAGAACTTAGAGCGATCAACTTCAACCCGCAAGAGCCTACCGAGTGGACGATAGCAGAGATCATAGATGAAATAAAAGCGGCCAAAAGAAGATTTGAAGTTGACATAGAATTGATGGATTGAGCCATGAAAAAAAAGAATCTGGCAAGGAAACTTGCTAAAAGGACAGGCGAGGAAACCGCCACCATCGAGGCAATCTTTGATGAGCTAATTGATGTCCTTATCGAAGAATTTAACAAAAATGATACTCAGACGGTAGTCATACCTGACTTCATGATCTTAGAGAAAAAGATCAGACTGGAAAGGTATTACAGGAATCCAAATTTTGACGAACCCATCTATTGCCCTCCGAAGCAATACGTTCATATAAAAACGACGGGGCGGTTAAGGAACTCATTAAACAAGGAAATTATGTGAAGTATCTCTATTTAGACACAGAGGTGTACACCGGCAACCGAGAGGTAGACTTAAAGCAAGTCGGCCATGCCAAGAACGCCAGAGACCCGCTGACAGAAGTTATGATCGTGTCCTACGCGATAGACAACGGCAGCGTCAAAGTGTGGGACGTTACAGAGAACAGCACCATGCCCGGCGACCTGCGCACCGCACTCGATGACGTTATCAACGGGTGCGAGGCGAAGATCGTCATGCACAATGCACCTTATGATATAGCACAGATGCGGTTCTCCCTGCCTGACGCTGTGACTATCCCGTTACATAAAGTAAAGGATACCTCAGTCATGGCCCGTAGACTGGCATTACCGGCAGCGTTAGGCGAGCTGGGACAAGTCTTAGGCATTAGAGAAGACCTGCAAAAGCTCAAAGAGGGTAAGCGCCTGATCCAGAAGTTCTGCAAACCGAGAGCGGTTAGCAAGTACAACTCAGCGACCCGATGGACTAGGGTTAACGCGAAAGAGGACTGGGCTAAGTTTGTAGAGTATGCCGCCTTTGACATACACGCCATGAGGGAGATATTCAAAACTCTGACGGATGTGGGCAGATACAACAACGAGGATGACTTGTGGGTGCTGGATCAGGTCATTAACGAAAGAGGAATCCCTATCGACGTTGAGTCCATCCAAAACGCGCAAGCGTTAGTCGAGCGAGAGCTAGAGCGATTCAACGAGCGAATTTACCGGCTGACGGGAGGCTTTGTAGCGACCGCCGCGCAGAGAGATAAATTGCTGCATTGGTTGCACTCACAGAGAATCAATGCGGCAGGAGTGACTAAGCAAGACATCGCAGATTTACTCTCCAGAAACGACTTACCGGACAGAGTCAGAGAAGTCTGCGAGATCAGGCAGCAATCCAGCAAAACATCCACATCCAAACTGAAGAAAATGCTTCAGGTTGTGTGCAATGACGGACGAGTGAGAGGCTGCTTGCAATACTATGGGGCATCACGCACAGGCCGATGGGCAGGTCGATTGATACAGATACAGAACTTTGCCAGGGGGATGTTCGACGAACCTGAAGACATGCAAACCGCCATAGAAGTCATCAACTCAGACTTGATGGACGCCATGTACGACGACAAAATGGAAGTCATATCCTCTTGCTTACGAGGGATGATAGCAGCCAAACCGGGCTACAAGTTGATCGTTGCAGACTTATCCGGCATCGAGGCCAGGACACTACCCTGGTTAGCCTGTGATGAAGAAACACTAGACGTGTTTAGAAGCGGCAAAGACATCTACAAGTCAGCAGCAGCAGGTATATACAAGAAGCATTATGACGACATTGACAAAGGAGAGCGGTTCATAGGGAAGGTGGCTTGCCTCGCCCTCGGCTATGCTGGAGGCAAGAACGCCTTTATTAGCATGGGCAAGAACTACGGTGTTGACATAGACGATGCACTTGCAGCCAAGACCGTATCAGACTGGCGTTCGGCCAACCCAAAGATCGTCCAACTGTGGTCGAGAGTAGAACGCATGATAAAAGACGCCATACGGACAGGCACAATAATAAAGGAAGGATACTTTGAAGCGGAAGTAAAAAAGAACTTCTTATACATCAGACTCCCGTCGGGTAGGCTTTTATGCTACTACCAGATGAGGATAAAAGGGGACAGACTGGTCTTCAAAGGCGTTGATCAGTTTACTCGCAAATGGGCAGACATAGACGCCTACGGGGGTAAGATCGTAGAGAACCTGACCCAAGCGGTAGCGCGAGATGTCTTCGCCGCATCATTCGCAAAGGCAGAGGAAGCGGGTTACAAAATAGTAGCTCATGTACATGATGAGTTGATCGTAGAAGTCCCAGACGACCCAGACTACAGCGTTGAACGACTGAGCGAAATAATGTGTGACAACCCTTCCTGGACGAAAGGATTACCTCTTGAAGCAAAGGGCGTAGAAGGTAGGAGATACAGCAAATAAAATGCTAGAAAAGCAGATTGAGCAGTACCTGACGCGCCGCGCTAAAGAGGAGGGCTTCTTAAGTTACAAGTTCTCCTCGCCAGGTAATCGGGGTGTTCCCGACCGCATATTAGTGGGCAACGGGAGCGTGTACTTCGTAGAGTGTAAAGCGCCAACCGGTAAGCTTTCCCCGATGCAGCAAAGAACTATAGACAAGTTCGAGCGTATGCAACAACCTGTGTTTGTTGTGTACAGCAAAGAGCAAGTTGATCAACTTTTAGAAAGGATAAAAAAATGATTGAACACTATTACGTCAGAGTTTGGCCAGACGGCACTCAACAAGACATCGTTGAAACGCCGTTCACTCACAAAAGCGACGACTACGAAGTTCGCCAGACTATGCTTTGTCAGACATGCGACCAAGAACTTCAAGTTGAGTACGGAGAACCGTTTGCATCTTGCGATTGCGGAACGCAAGAATGGTACTCTTGATGAAGACCCCGCAGAAAGCCACAAGCCACCACGATGAGTTATCCAGAAGATGATAACAACGACATAAATGCGTTGTTTCTCCTGATGGCCGCGATTCTGGCAGGCGTTCCGGCAATGGCCCGGATACTAAAACATCTGTTCGGGTTTTGATCCATGTCGTTTGATACGCCATACCCGAATCGCAAGGACAAGCGCAAGCCTTATCGAAAAGCAAAAGCGTTCGACCGCAGTTGTCGGAATCATGGGTCTTGTCCTTATTGTTTAAGCAATAGAACCCACAAACATAAACGAAAAACCCCTGTCGAGTTTAAAGAAGACAGAATACTTTAAGAGAAAGGACTAGAAATGATCCTCTGCAAGAAAACGAATAAGACATTTTATGACTTCAAACAGAATACTGTGTATTGGTCAGACGATAAACTGCCCGTCTGCCCTTACTGCAAAGTATCACCCTTCGACGGCGGATATTACAAAGCAAACCACGAGACGGTTAGACTCAACGAAGGTGCGGTTATCTTAAGTGAGATCAGATAATAAGCAATGTAAAACCTGCGTCCATTTCAATAGGGGACGTTGGCACAAAGACGTTGACCCAGACGAAGCAGACCAGATAGGCGGAAACTGTAAACTTTTACTAGAAGTATTAGCTATGAATAACTCAACTTTTCTTAAGAAGGAAAGTTTGTATGTACCTGAGAGCTTCGGGTGTGTTT
>Ga0208160_1000325_pt1 | contig 23093 bp, 19 predicted proteins | sample CB_VirMetaG_FD_184536 | JGI IMG/M metagenome (GOLD analysis project Ga0208160, IMG submission 184536) | Freshwater to marine saline gradient viral communities from Chesapeake Bay - CB_1504_1 Viral MetaG (SPAdes) (version 4) | ecosystem: Environmental > Aquatic > Marine > Coastal | place: USA... | reverse complement strand
TGAGGCGGATATAATAATATAATTATTTAATTATTTAATTATTATATTTCCCACAGAAAAAAGTTTAAACAGTTTTAAAAAAGTTTTGTGTCACTGCTTCTTATAATTTCAACTACTTGAAAAGATCGATTTGTCATGATTTTATAACGCACAATTTAATTTTAATTATTTTAATTAAAATTAATTATTAATTACATGCGTTAATTAATTAATTAATTAATTAGGAGAGTATAAAATTAATTAAATCATGGGAAAAATCACTCTCCTAATTAAATTAAATTAATTAAATGGTGTGATTATTGGAGAGTTTTGGGTAATTAATTAATTATTTTTGGTAAAAACCCCCAAGGGTCTACACTCTACGTATTGTAAACATCGCAATTAATTCGAGATAATAATTAATAATGATGCAATGCGTAACAACTCAATACAATTAAATAATTAAATTAATTAATTAATTAAACCCGCATGAAATAATTAAATTAATTTAATTAATTAATTACCAAGCCAAACATATAGTTCCTGACAAACTTAATAAGATATTTTTCGTCTTCGACGCTTGAAGTTTTTAAAAAACTCCTATACACTTAGTTATGTTAAAACCACTTGGGAAGAAATCAGTTATTAAGAAAGAAGCTCCTGCACAAATTATTGTGTCTATAGTTAATGGACAAACAATTTATTCAAATGCAGATACAGGTGAAATAGTGAATATGGATCACAATAGATTCACTCCTGCCTATGAAGTTTTTAATGCAGAGAAAGCTTCAATACTTCTTTCATCTATAGCTCAAGGACGTGTTTTAATTGATGCTCTTGAAGATGCATCCATTTCAAAAGCTACCTTTAGTACATGGCTTATGAGTAATGATGAGTTTGCTCAGTTACTTGATAAAGCTAGGTCCACTCGAGCAAATATTGAGCATGAAAAGTTTCACTCTATAGTTAATGGAGAGTTACTCAGTGAGCTTCCAGATGAAGATGAAGACATTACTAAGCACATGAAGAAGCTATCGATAATTGAGCGCAGACAAAAGATCCTTGGTATAAAAAAGAAAGAAGATAACCCACATAGATTCAGTGATAAAGAAATGAACGCATCTATGGCCGCAAGTGTTGCAATATCAATTGACCCAGACATTATAGCAAAAATGCAAACACGTTTCACAACACATTTAGATGCTGATGGTGGGTTAGATACTGGAGACAGTAAAAAGCAATTAGACGAGATTCTTGAAGCAGACTTCAAAGAGGTTAAAAATGAACAAAAATAACCGTAACAAAAGAGCTAAAGAAAAACGTAAAAAGTTAAATTCATTAAAATCTAAAACACCTCGTGAACCTAAATACTTAATAAAAAACTTAGGTGATGGAGAAACGGTTAAAGTGTTAAATCCTGATTGGTGTAGAAGTGAATGATTCGCTATTACTTAGACCTCACCAGTTATTGCTTCATGCTGATAGGGCAACTCCAGTAGAAGAAGGCTTCAGTGTTAGTGTTTATGTAGCTCATAGACGTTCGGGTAAGTCATTAGGTTCAACATCAAAGATTATGTCCGTCATTGATACACTCCTAAAAGAACCAAAGATATATAAATTGAATAAAGATGTTGATTCATATTGTCCATCAGTAGGATACGTTGCACCTACAAAGCAAGCTGCAAGAGAGATTGTTTGGAAGTATTTTATAAGATATTTTAAGTACCCACAGATAAAATTTATCAATCAAACTTTACAAATAACTATTCCACGTCCACTTACAGGTGACTATATAACCATATCTCTTCTAGCTTCAAAGCTTCATGATAGAATACGTGGACAGAAGTTTACATATCTAGTGTTTGATGAAGCAGATGATGCTCCTGAAGATGCTTATGAGTTTTCAATTAAACCTGCTCTAACAGATACTAGAGGTGAAGTCCTTTTAACAGGTACACCTAAAGGTAAAGCATTTCTTTATAGTCAATTAGTACAGCAATTAACTCTCAAAAATCCAAATGTTTATCATATACCTGTAACTAAAACTAATGTCTTTGCACCTAAAGAAATACTTAAGCTATATCATGACTCGGTGTCTAAAGCGGCATTTTATCAAGAATATATGTGCGACTTTGACATAATTAATGAAGGGACGTTCTGGAATGATATAATACGTGATCTAGAAAAGTCGTTATCATTTACAAATGGTGAAAAAGAAGACGACTTATCTTTAGTTTTATCGGTGGATTTAGGGATAGGGTCAGGATTCACAGCATGGATCACTCAAGTTTCAGATAAACGTATCACTTGTTTAGACTATTATGAGAATTATGAGGACTTAAATTCATTATATGAGGACCTGTATGACGATAACTTAGTTCCAGACATCATTTATTTGCCTCACGATGCTACCAAGAAGCAAATGCAGCAATACAAGTCAATAACTATGAAGGAAGTGTTTCAGGACACGTTTAAGCAAGCTAAGATCTATCGTGTGAAGAGAACTCCTAACAAAATGGTGTCTATTGAAAACACAGGTGCAAATTTACCTAGAATGGTGTTCAAAATGGATGGTAAAACCGATTGTCATAGAGGATTAAGAAAACTTAAGAACTTTGCACGTAAAAAAGATAAGTCTACAGGACTATTTCTAGACACAATATTAAAAGATGGGAACGATCATGCTGCAGATGCATTGATTACATTAATTGATGGGATGAATTTAAGTAGAAATACACCACTTAGGCCATTAACATATAAGTCACATGGACAGTTTATAGATAGATCCACTTCGTTTTTTAAGCCAAATGGATCAATCTTGAGAGGATAAGTTATTTTTTCTTGTTTCTTTTAGATCTTCTTTGCATATTTACTTTAGCAGACACACTTTCTTGGTTAGATAAATTATTGTTAGCTCTATTTCCATCTTTATGGTCCACATGTTGTTTACGTGTACCTTTATGGCCATTAAAAAGCTCTTGTTGCAATTTATGCACAGATACAGTCTTACGTTTACCATTAGACATTAAATCAAATCTTTTATATCCATTTCTATCATAAGGCTTAAGTATGCTCTTAGTAGACGCATTTCTTACACGTCCTCGACTAGAAACTTCGTAATTACCTTTCTTTTTCCAAATTTCCTTGGCCATTACTTATACCTTTTAGAGATACCTTTACTCATAATATGACTTGATAAGAGTATAGTTAGTGACTCAAGAATCTTTTCCCAAGGTACATTAGATTTTTTATTTTTAGCAATATACTTACGAGCTACTTGATTAAGTTGTTCACGTTTACCTGAACTAATCTTTTTATCTCCAACAACTTTAGATACTGTATCTGTAACAGAAGGAGCTTCACCTGTAGGTTTCTTAACTTCAGGTTTATTCTTATCAGGTTTAGCATTAGGTCCACTTCTAGGAACGATACCTTTATTAGTATTAGGTTTAGGTTGCTTTATACCTTTATTAGTAGGTGCATTTCTTCCTGAATCATTAGTAGCTTTTACTGGAGTTTTAGATTTTTCAGTGTTTCTAGCATCTTTTTTCATCTTAGAGTTAGCTAAAATTGCAGCAGCTCCAACAGCCGCCCCACCTGCAGCACCTTTTGCTACTTTAGACTTATCAATTTTAGATTTACCTTTGACTTGTGTAATTTTACCTGTCTTAGGTACTTCTGGTGGAGTATCAACTTTCTTAATATTTTTATTTGTACGTGGACTTAAAACCTCTTCAATTGGCATACGTCTTTCGTTTAAACCTTCAGGTACACCACTAGCTTTATCAGCTTTTTTATTATAGGTCTTTTGAGATTCTTCACCTTTTCTAACATACTTTTTAATTACAGGAATATTTTTCCCTTCAGCAACCTCTTTACGTTTAGCTTTATTCTTAAGTATCTTAGCTTTAGCTATAGCATTTCTATCACGCATCTTTTGAGCATCTTGAGAAGCCTGAGACTTAGAATACTTAGCATCTTTAACTTTCTTAACTTCTTTTCCTGCTCGTTTACCAATATTTTTAGTGTTACGAATAATTGCTTTTTGACTAGGTTCAGACTTAATTGCTTTATTACGTCCTGCAAGTGTTTTTGCTTTAGCAATTGAAGCTTTATCTGCAGGGTCAGTCACACTCTTCATAACTAAAAGATCTTTCTCAGTCTTAGTGATTTTACCTTTGTGCATAGCTCTTTTACCTGCTTTTGCAGCTTGTTCAGCCGCTTCCATTACAGACTTTGTAGCTTTCAAACCTTGAGTCATAAGTGTCGCAGGTTTTCTAGAGTATTTATTCTTTTTCTTTATATCTTCTTTTTTCTTGGCCATGACTATCCCTTAAACTTTTTCAGTTTATCACTTTTACGTTTATACCTTGATCCACGATCTAAAATGTCTAAGTTAGACTCTTCAGCATCTTGTCTTTCATTTGAAGCAGTTTGAACATCACTAAGTTGACCTGCTAAATCTCTTTTTGCTCTTAATTGAGTATCAGGAGCATCAGGAGCATCCAAACTAGTTATACTGTTAAGAAAACCACTTAAACCACCGCCACCACCACCAGAACCTAACTCATCTTCAAGCTCATTAATGTCACTATAAGAATTATCAGTTACAGTTCGTGTTTTCTTATCACCTTTCAAAAATCGTTTTTTACGTGTGGTTCTAACGTCTCTAGTATTAATATCAAAAATATCATCTTTAATACTATTGTATTTTTTCTTACGACGATTAATCATTTCTTCTTCTTTTTCTTATTTAATTCTTTTTTAATTGCAGCATCTTTAGACTTAGCCGTTTTAGCTTTAAGAAATGGTTTGTACGGAGCAGGTTTAGCACCGACTAATGGTTTATATGGAACTGATTTAGCACCGACTAATGGTTTATATGGAACTGATTTAGCTGTTTTAATGCCTGCTCTCAATGATTCAGAAGGAGTTTTCTTTTTAGCTGCTTCATTTATAGCTTTTTGTTTTTTGTTTGCTTTAAAGTTGTATACTCTATCCTTACTGTCAATTGCGCTAGCATCTTTAGTTATTTTTTTACTATCTTCTTTAGATAATTTGTTATAACCACCTACAGGTACACCTTGTTTAACTTTTTTAGCTAGTTCTTCAGCAGAAACTATTTTCGTTGTACCACTTTGAGTAACACGAATTTTACGTGATTTTTTCTTATCTTTTTTCATTATTTACCTCTAGATATAGCAGCATTTAAACGAATATCGCTTTGTATGCTATTGATTTTATTAGAACTTTCACTTTCCATGTAAGAGTTATGCTTGTCTAACGCTAAACGATCAGTTTCAGATAACTCAAACTCTAAGTCATTTGTGAAACCACCTTTTAACGCATCTAGTGTACGTAGATCTTTAATGTCTTGAGCCAACATTTTACGTTGTGAAGCTAATTTTGAGTAAAATTGCTCTCTTGCGGCTCTTTTTACTATTGAATTTGGTTTTTTATCGTTATTATCTTTCATATTTAAAAGTATAGTTGGAAAAATCATAAAAATCAATTATACTTTTGAATATGAAGAAAAGAAAAGAAAAAACAAATTTAGGTATTTACTCTCCTCCTGACGATGGAGCTAATTATTCTGAGGAAGGCGCACAGAAAAATGATGGTGTTGAAAAGACACAATCTAGTTTATCTGCTGAAGATTCAGGACAAGAAGCAAAACGTAAGAATAAAAAGAAAGCAGTCAATCTCGGGATTTACTAATGATCTTTTCAGATGAAGTAAAACAAGATGTTAATAGTAAACTAATGTCTTTAGTTGAAACTGAGTTTTTAGGTGACAAACCTTTCTACAAAGAGCTATTTCAGGAGCTTAGAGCTTCGTTAATGCCTTCTAATTCAGAAAAGTATGTTAATACATCAAGTTATCAATACGAAATATTTGATCCAACGCCTATAAACAGTTGTCAAAGAGCTTTAGCAGGATTCATGTCTTCGCATTATATGCCTCAAGATACTTTCTTCAAGTTCACTGTACCACTAGAGGATTCACAAGATCCTGATCTAGTTTTAAATCAAAAACTTAATAGTAGAGCTGAAAAAGTACATTCTATATTACAACAACCAAGTAACTTCTCAAAAATCTTTTCATTTATGAGAGACAAGTTAGTGTTAGGTGTTGGCTGTGTAGTTGTAGAAAAGCATCCTGAAGTAGTTTCACAATTAACTAACCATATGCCTGAAAACTGTGGATTCCTTAGTTCAAATGGATCAGTTCACGATATCACATTTATTAGAGAAAACTTAAACCAATTTCAAGCATCAATTAGATTTCCTGAGTTAAAATTTGAAAATCAATCAGATAGAATCAGTGATAATACAGGTGATTGGTATTATAGATTAAATATTCCAAAAAATGTGTTGTTTAAATATTTAACGGCATATAAAGACAAGAAGCAAGATCGTGAATACTTCCAGTATATTGAGAAAGTATTTGGTAAGAAGTTCCTTAAGAAAAATGAAAAGGGTGACTTTTTAGATGTATGGTTTAGTAGACGTGGAATTTTATCAGCTACAGAAATAAGAAATAGAGTAATTATAACTTCATTCATGCAAGCTGCAAACGATACTTTAGGTGTTGGACGTGGCCAAGGTGAATTAGCTTTACCTATTTTTAGAATATTAACTGAACTTGAAGTTATCAATCTTAGTGGGTACGAAAGAACTTTCATGCCTTCATGGGCGGTTAGTGATGAACCCAATGCACTTAGTTTTGATCTTACAAGGGATCATATTAACTTTATTGATGCTGATTCTAAAGCTCCTCAACCTCTTTCCTTAAATAGTGATGTTAGAGCAATGGTTGAATTTAAAAACTATAAGCAAGCTTTATTTGATAGAATACTTTATTTAGACGCATTTCAACTACTCAACAAGTCTCGTATGACTACTGATGAAGTAGATGTACGTCGTCAAGATGCATATAGAAATCTTGGACCATTCATAAGTGAAGATGAAAATGGATTTTTAAATCCAGTAGTTAGAATTATGCTTGATCATATAAATGAATCATCTAAAAAAGCTGATAGAGTTGCAATTAAATCTCTTCAAGCTACATATACTTCACCTTTAGCATTTAGTGCTAGAGAGTCAGTATTCACTAAGGCACAGCAAATATTTAGATTTATTAAAGAAGGTTCAGAAATATCTGCACTTAATTCAGAAGTATCAGATGTTATTGACATTCCTGAGTATTTAACTGAAGCTTTAATTAGAGTTGGTGAAACAAGTGCGATTAGATCAGAAGAAGAAATTGATTACATGAAGAATATGCGTGATAGTCAAAAACAAACTGCACTAAAACAACAAAATGCTGAAGCATTAAAAATGAACTCTGAAGCGATAAAGGCTTCAGGTACAGAATAAAACAACTGGGAGTTGAAACATGATTAAAGAAGAAGGCATACCTGCCGATGAAAACTTAGACGAAAATTTAGATGATGGACTTGGATTAGACGGAACGTACGATGAAGACGAGCTAGACGAGTTTATGGATATTGACAGTGATATCGAAGAAGAAGATGTTTCAGACGATCCACTAGAAAATGAAGAACTTGATGATGATGATATTGATGATTTATTAGGTGATGAAGAGGAAGAAGAAGAAGATGGTGATCTTTTAGATGGCCATGTAGATGATGAACCTATTGTACTAGACGACATTGATAACGATACAGAAGTATTTTTAGAAATGAATGAACATCCTAATTATAGACAATGGATAGATGCAGCTAGAGAAGAATTAGGTAGACCAATTGACGAGAAATTTGCAATCGACATAGCTAAAAATGGTATCTCAGCTTCATTCTTAATGAGTAGAAATATTTTTGACCTTAAAGGGTTTGAAGAACATATTGTAGATGTAGAAACTAAAACTCGTCCAGATGCGTTGTATATACCAGAAGATATTGAAAGTGAAGAGTACGCTGATGTTATGGAGCAACACTTTCAAATACCAAAAAACATTGATGGTTATGGTGATGATTTATTTGATGATACTTCATTTGCTGAAGATGATGATAAGAAAGATTACTTAAAAAGATTTGCAGATGATATTGGTTTAAAGACTTTTCAATTAGAAGTTTTAGCTAAAGAGTTTGACCGTCAAAAAGAAATTAACCAAACTGAATCAAAAGCTCAGTTAGCTTCTTATAGACGTGAACAAGCAGAGTCTCTTAAAGCAGCTTATGGTGAAAATTTTGAGTACAATAGACAACAAGCTAACAAATTACTTAGAACTCCTGCAGGTGTAAGACTTCTAAAAGAGTTTGAAGGTGAAAAATTCTTATCTAGTGGGAACTTCATGGAAGTATTATTAGAAAAAATGGATAGTAATATTCAAGGTAAAGGCTCAAGTAATAGAGGAATTACACGTTCACTTTCTAAATTACCTACTCCAAAACTTGAAGCTATGAATGAAAAACTAGTTAAGAGTAAGTGGAATGATACAAAATATAAAAACTCTAGAGATAGAAACGAGAGAATTAAATACAATAAAGTAACTGCAAAAATAAGTTATTTAGATAATTTACTTGCTAATCGATAGAAATTGTTTGCTTTTAACGCTAAATGTATTTAAGATTATTAAAGAGACTATGAATAAAAACCGTTCGGGAGGACATATATGGCATCATCATCATCAGTAGCATCATCGCCAAATTACAATGCGACGTTAAAAGGTTACTCACCAGAATTTAGAAAACTTATGCTTGAGCTTCAAGCTACAAAAAACCCTCTTGAGGATTTATTTGAAAGTGCAGAAACTTTAGCTATCGAGCAAAGATTTAAAATACAAGATAAATTTGAAGCTGATCAAGTTGTAGACGTTAATGAAGCGTTCAGAGACACAGTTGATCTAGAAACTTCAGACATTAGATCAGTAAGAACAGAAGTTGAAGCTTTTGAGATTCACCAATCAGTCGCTAGAGTTCACGCTCAAAGACTGAACATGAGTGTTTCTGAGTACAAAGAGTACGTAATGAAAAACTCTATGTATGCAATGAAAAGAGCAGAAACTAAGAGAATGTTAAACTTAATGGTTAAGTCTTATTGGGAAGATGATATTATCTCTTCTGGTGGAGCTTCTTTAGGTGGACCTGCTAGATTAGTACATTTAGCTCCTGCACAAAGAGTTGTTTCTAAGGCAGTTGCTTTAGGTGGTGGATTATTTTCAATCCCTTTCAACATCAAAACACTTATTGAGCTTGAGTCAAGAATCAATAGTGATGCAGGTGTTACTCAAAAAGATGGTGCATTAGCAGGGTACACTTTAAATGGGATTAACACAGTGTTAATTATCTCAACTAAAGGTTTAGCTCAAATGCAATTATCAAACATTGAGTTCTTACATAACAAAGATTATTTTGGTAGAGATTTATTTACTACTGGTTACGGTAAAGTTCATAGAATGGGTTCTACAATGGTAGTTGAAGTTAACGATGAAGCATTTTTTGCTACAGGAACTACAGGTGCAACAGTAAATGTTGATGCTTCTGGTGATATTGCATTTGCTTTACCAGCTAACTTAACTAAGAATGTTAACCAAATGCCTGAAGCTACAGCAGTAGGTGTTTATGAAAATGCTAACCATACTAAGGTTGATGGTCTTTACAGAGCAGTTCTTATTAACAGAGGAGCTTTTAAATACTACATTCCTAAGCAAAAACAAGTATTACCTCATAGTTACAAAGACAAGGATCACTCTTTTGAAGAAGCGATTCATGCAATTGATGAAACTCAAGGTGTTAGATGTTACCACGATCAAGTATATGATATATACTTCTCAGGTGATGACGACGCAGTTATTACAACATAAGTATAGCTCCTTAGGTTTCCCATGTTGATTTAAGGTTTATGTTATATATTAGGGACTTCTTTATTGAAGTCCCTTTTTTTCGTGCTATACTTTTTATATGACAGCTTTTACAAAAACCGAAATACTTAATTTAGCCCTTATCCAAGCAGGGTACAATACTATCACTAACTTTGATTCGGATACATCAGAGATATCAAACAAATGTAGACTTTACTACAAACATGTTTATGCGCTCCTCCTTTGTGTAGCTCCTTGGCAGTTTGCAACTAAGAGAGCTAAGTTAACTCGAATCTCTTTAGACCCTGATGATAGCCCATTTAATTATGAGTATCAGTTTCCTGCAGATGTAGAATATCTATGGGATATTTACTCAGGTGATTTTGGTGAGATTGTTACTGGTCAAGATGTTGCTTCATATGCAGATCGATACCACTCACTTCCTCTAGCTCAAGGAGCTTCAATACTTTATGGTATTGGTGAAGTTTCAGGCAATAGAGTATTATCTAATCAATCAGAATTAAGTTGTTTCTATACATCAAATGCAGATTTTGACCCAACACTTTTTTCAGCTATGTTTCGTGATCAAATGATTAAGGAAATTGAAATAATGTTGATTCGTCAAAAAGACACTAGTGCTGATGAACTTCAATTAAAAGAAAATCTTTATGCTAATGATAAGCGTAGAAACTTAACTCGATCAGCTCGACAAAATAGAAAGGCCCATACAGTTTCACCATCAATACTTGTTAAAAGTGTGACAGGGAAGTACTAATGAAAATCCCTTTTACATTAACAGATTTCTCAGGTGGTATGAAAGGTAAGAAGGGACAATTAAACTCAGCAGACATTAAACACGTCCAAGACTTAAACAATATGTTAGTTGAACGTAATAATACTTTAAAATCTAGGAATGGAGTTGAGTCCCTGCCAATTACTCTCCTAGAAAATGACAAAGTATTGCCCTTTGTATCGAATGGTAGAAAGTATTACTTTGTTTACGATCCATTACTAATTAATAAATATAAAGAGCTTGTATCAGGGACATCATTTGCATACTCAGCAGGTGGTCAACGTCACATAGATATGTTTTCTAAACATAATAGTTCGTTATCACCGTTTAAGTATCTTCAAAAAGAAAGACGTAACACTGATGATTTAGTTCAAGGTAATGGCAGTATAACTTACCTAGAGCCTTTTGGTGGGTCACTAAACGCCCCTCAAAATGATGTAACTAAATGGGATTTCTTCAAAGATTACGTAACTAATGGAACGACTGAACTCGATATGCATTTGTATTTAAGAAAACTTACAATGGAGTCAGCGCCAATATTTGTATTTAGTGAACAAAACAAACCAACATTAGATGCACGCATACTAAATCAAGCTCAAGTAGCACATCCAGTAGTTGAAAATACTTTCTGGTGGAATCGAATGTTTATTCTAGATGAAGATTTTAATGTAATCACTACAGAAGTTGATATAGCTAATTTTGTAACTTATGATTCAGGACATGCGCCTTTAACAACAATCAATATCATGGATATAGATGTGCGTAATGCGACCCACGTTGAGTTACAAACTATACGTGAATCAAGATATGGTGGATCAGATTTAGAGTACGAAGTAGAAGTAATGAACCAAGGGGTTATGTTTTATAATCGTGAAGGTAAATTACCTAATATGTTTATGCAGTTAAACGATCAAGGTCAAACTGATGGGATTTTACGTGACTTTAGAACACTTTATTTAGATGAAGTACCTAATGGAATATTTAAAACAGCACCTTATTTTACTCTAGCTCAGTACGCGATTCAAGATCTTTTTGATAGAGTAGGTCTAATGATTGAAATGGAGTATATTGTATCTGCATGGGTTACACCTACAAATGCAGGCCCTTTTGGTGGAACGGCTAATTATAATGATGTAGTAACAAATTTAAACAACTACTATGAAGTAAATGCGTCAAAAGATGTAGCTAACAATCCTAGAGTTCAGGTCAGCTATAATGTGTCTGATACAATTGTAACTACTAGAACGGAAGAATATGATGAAGTAATAAATGTGTCTGATGTTCTTAAAGCATTTTTACCTTTAACTTCGGATGCAAGTCCTTGTGTATCTATTGATAATATTCGATTAGACTCTCCTGATGGGCAAGTTAGATTTGCAAGTCCTTCTCTAGCTAACTTCGATAGAGACTTTGTATTTCCACATGACACTAGCCCCGTTTGGCAAAATACAGATTTAGCTTCTGTGTTACCATTTATATTTATGCCTAACTTAATGATCTATAGTCTAGGTAATGATGTAATACCACCCACATTTACGTACGAGGCTTTTACTTCACCTATACTTACATTAGTACCTAATGCAAGTAGTGCAGTTACATTTGGGTTAACATCAATAACTAAATATGCAGGTGGGAGCATTGGAAAGTTTAATGATGCAAGCGCAACATATAGACCTATACAAGTTGTAGATTTAGTTGATCAAGCAAACGCAACAATTCAAGATGCACCATATTACCCTGCAGTTGTATATGCTCAAGTGTTTGGTATATACAAATTTAATGTTTCATTGGTGTTAGATTTTATTGCAAATGATAACCTTTATCCTGCAAAATTAGGTTACTATACAGGAAGTGGTTTAACAGAAGTTTTTAATATTATAAACGATTTTAAAACCTTCACTACAACATATTCAGGATCATCTAACTCTTCATCTTCAGGATGGTTTGGAGCTAATTCTGCGACATCATCTACTCAGTATAGTTTTAAAATACGTACTGAAAATGGTGGTAGTATTTATTCAGTTTTAGGTACAGAGACTAATCAAATATCTAAAGCCTTCGGATTCAATGCTGATGGATACTTTTCAGCAGTAAGTGAATTTTCTGGGAGGTTATATTTAGCTTCAGTATCTAAGCCTAATTTAATTAAATATTCCTCTTCTACAGACTTTCTTGAGTTCTCTCAAGTAAGGGCTTTGGTAAATGCAGGGGATGATCCAGTAGTCGTTAGAGGTGCAGAATTTCCATTAGTTAATGAAGGGGTTACTGCTTTACATGAAGCAAATAATGCACTAAAAGTTATGACAGACAGACGTATCTTTTCAATTAGTGTACAAGGTGCAGACGTTGTAGCTTCTGATCCATCAGATATAGTTACTGCAGGACAAGCGCCAATCACTATAAACAACTTCTCATACTTCATTTCAGGAGATAGACGAGATATTTTACTGGCCGTATTTAGTGATAAGACTCAGAGATTTGAATATTACTCAGTTTTTAGTGAACTTAATATAGATGATGAAACTAAGATACTTTCTCTTTTAGCTATAGATGAAGCCTATCGAGTAGTAGTTTTAACTGAGCAAGGACTATATATTGGTACAATTATGCAAGCTAATCAAATTGCTTGGTCAAGATTAACATTTAATTTCAATATACTTACTGCTTCAACAACTCCTGATTCACTTTATATTTCTTCAGCTATAGACTTTTATAGACTACAGTTTGATGTTAATAGTGATCTAGAAGATGGTGTATTTGCTTCAATGAAGATGCTTGCACCTACAGCACTAGCAAACTTAGTTAGTGTACCAAAAACTAATATAAATACGAGTGGGATGCGATTACTTGATGTTGTAGTTGTAGGGTCGTTCTCTTCACCATTACAGTCAGGGTCAGATGCTAGAGAGCTTTCTGCTTCTGATCAAGGTGATATAATCGATGTACACAATAAAAACTATAATGATATATATGATTCTATTGAAATATCGTTTGAAGGTGGACAGAATAGAATTATCTATCTACGTGGAAGCCTAGGAGTTTAGTATGTGGGAAATTGCAGCAGCAATGACAATAATCGGTGCAGTACAAGGTACAATGGCAGGGGACTCTATTGTAGATGAAGCTGATTTACAAGCACAAGATTTAGAGCTTGAAGGCGAACGTAACCTTATAAATGCTAAGAAAGAAGGTAGAGATATTCGCATGGACGAAACTCTAGCTAGTGGATCTGATCAAGTTTCAGAAACGTCAAATAATATATCTTCAGGACTATCTGAGTTTTCTATGGCCAATCAAATGTTAGCTGCAAATAGACAGGCAGCAATGCGTGAATCTCAAAGTATTATTGACGAAGGTGAACGTATGAATAAGTTATATAGAGATAGAGCAAATACTACACGTAAAGTTGGTAGAGAAAGAGCTGAAAAAACAATTGTCAATTCAATTATTGGTGGTGCAGTTTCAGGTGCTAGTATGGGGAATAGTTAATGAGAAAACAAAGATACCAAAGAAGCGTAGCTCAAGGTAAAGAACCTGCAAGAGTAAACCGAGATACTAGTGATCTAGATATGCAGTTACTTAATACTCAGTTAACAGGTTTAAAAGCTATCTGGGCAGATGAAGGTGAAGAAGAACCTATCAAACGTGGTGACAATTACAATGCCATTGATCAATATAACAAAGATCAAGCATCAAAAGTACAGAGTTTATCAGCTACAGGTGAAAAAGCTAATCCTGAGTTAAGTGAAGCCTTAAATGTTGCGATTTCTGGTGACAAAGTTATGATGGCAGAGATAAACAAACAACATATAATTGATACTTATGGTGAAGATGCATATCAAAACTACATTGGAGTTAGTTACAAGAATCAACCAATAGTTGATAAGAAAGCAAATTTCAATAAGTTTATTGCTTCAATTCCTGCTGATAAATACAGTGAGAAATTTCTAAGTGAGCGGAATATTGACCCTAGCAAGTTTCTAGACACTGAAGCAGAGATTAAAGCTATGCATGTAGGGAAATATACTTTAAAAGCTAAAGACTTTATAATTAGTACGCCAATAACTGATGCTAATGTAGGGAAGGTAACTAAGCAATTAGCAGATAGAATAAAAGAATCTAACTTACCTGATAAACAAAATGTAATGTTAAACGGAGTTTTAGCTACTAAAATCTCTAAGTTTAAAGATGCTAAACTTAAGGCGTTTAATCGTCAATCTGATCAAATAGAAAGTGATTATTTAGCAGGTAATGTATCAAATATTGATAATTATGCAGCTTTAAATGACTCAGGTGCTAAGAGCGTAGGGAACGCAATGTTTGTTAAGAATCAACAAGCTCTACAGACTAATCAAATGTCTTTTAGAAAGTTTATGCAGCCTCCTCAAGGTGAACGAGCTAAGAATACATTTGTAGCTAAACGAGATAACTTTGTAAAAGCAGAGTACAAAACAATTGCTGCAGTTGCGGCAAAAGAGTCTAACTCATTCTTATTACGTCCAGTAGAAACAATTCCAGTAGATAAGGAAATGACTGTAGAGATACTGTATAATTACTATAACGAGAAAAAGAAGACAAATCCTGACTACACATTGGACGAAGCTAAAGATGAATTGTATTCTGGTGGAGAAAAACCGACTGACGACCAAAAGTTGTTAAAAGATACATTTAGAAGTTATACTAAGATAGGCTTAAACAGAGCAGAATATGTAAATTTACTAAGCACATCTTCTGGACGAGAAAAGCTAAGACGTAGAGCTGCAAAGAACAATTTAAGGGTTAGAATACCACTACCTTCAGAGGATAATAATGATAAACAACCAAGAGCAAAATCCGAAAGACCAGTTACCTATTGATGAGTTTTCAGGGACAACGACTGAGATAACATATACTCCACCTGAAGATGCTCCTGATCAAGCTGAAGTTACTTTAGCTCCTGAGAGTGTATTTGAAGGTGGTAAAGGTGAAGACAAGCCTTTAGTCGGTAAACCTGAAGAAGAGTTAGAAGCTCCTAAACCTGAAGCGAAGCCTAAAGCACCTGAGCCTAAACCAGAAGAAAAACCTGAAGAAAAAATAGACTTTGTTAAAGTCATGCGTGATAACGATTTAGAGATTTTCACTAAAGAGTTATTCACTAGCGATGTACCTGATGAAGAATTTTCTACACAATTAATTAATGATAAATATCTAGGTCAACAAAGTTACGTTGAAGAAATAGATTACAATACATTTGAGTATTACCCTAAAGAAGCTGAAGAGAAGATTGAAACTTTAAAACAAGATATAGGGCGTGCAGTAGCTAATTTAACTCCTGAAGAAAGAAAAACTATGGCCACAGTTAAAGGTGGTGACGAGCTTGTTCTTAATAAATACATGGTTATGGCAAACGAAAGATTTACAGCAACCGTAGCTCTAGGTGCAGCGACAGCATTAGTGGCCGTTCCTGCAGCAGTTGGGGCAGCAGCTACAGCTACAGCAATGGCCGCAGGAGCAGGAACTGCAATACTCGCATTGTACACAGGTGCAGAAATAGCTAATGCTATTGATCGTGCGCAGAGAGATTCACCTGAAGAACTTGAAGCAATGAAGAAAACTAAAGAAAATAAACCATATATAATACCTGCATTAGAAAAGGCTGAAGAATATGGGTTTACTCCTAGAGTACGTGAGTTTATTAATGAAATGACTGAGCGTGATCTACAAGATAATGACGCAGAAAAGTACGTTAAAGAATTTAGTCAAATGATGCTTGATTCAGCAAGTGGTGCAGGGATTGGAAAGTTATTTGGGTTTGGAGTTAAGGCAGCTAATAAAGGCGGAAAAGCAGTCGCTAAAGCTGTATCAGAAAAAATATCTCCTGATGTAGATGCAATGAACAAGCTCGCTGAACTGATTGAAGTACAAAAAGCAATTAAAGCTGATAATAAAAGAGTTAAAATTGCTAAGACAGTATTTGCAGACGTTGATGCTCAATATGCCCATATTCCACCACCATTACCTACTGCAGAAAATGCAATTGTAGATTTTAATGCTCTCGCAGGTGAAGCTATCGATAAAGTAATTAGAAGTGGTGGGAACGATTTAAAGGCAGTTGAAGATTTCAGAATTAATAATGTTCGTGGGTCAAACTATCAGTTGAATACTAAACTAGTAAATGAGTTACCAAAAGATGCTGCTGAAGCTCAGTTAAAGGCTAAACCATCAAGTCAGACTTACGGTAAAGGTGACGAAGGTGGTGGTACAACTATCATGAAGTTTGTTGAAAAGTATGATCAACTTGGAGCTTTAAGAAAAACTGCAATTGATCGTGGAGATACGCAATTAAATTTACGTTTATCTACACTCCAAGAAGATATTGGACATAGGATTCAAATTGAATTAACTCAAAATGCTACAAAAATGCAGGAGATTAATCGTTCAATGCCTCTACGTAGAGATATGAAAGCTCTACAAGATGAATATGCTTTAAATGCAAGTGATATGAAACAAAATGGTTTAGTAGCTAGAGAACGTAAAAGATTAGATGAGAGACAACAAAGAATCGAAAAAGATCTTGCTAGGATGCAGACAGCTTTAACTGATGCTACAAGTTCTGAGTTAGTGACTATGGCTGTAGCTAACACAATACACTCAAATATGTTAGGTCAACATGCCGTAATAAATGCAGCTATAGGTGGTATGATATCGACTGTAACTAATAGTACGCTTTTGTTACAAAAAGGTTTAAACGTTAGTCAAATATTTAAAATGCAAGCTTATAACCTTGGTAGATTACAGAATGACTTTAGGAAATTTGATTTTAAACAACTTAGATCTGATGCGGTTCAAGGAAAAGTTAACTCTAGACTTAGTGCTAAAAATGTAGCTGATGTAACTATAAAAGAAACAGACAACATTGGCCGTAAAGCTATAAAGACAGGAGCTAAAGGTGTCAACATAGTCGCAGCACCGATTCAACTTGGTTTAGGTACAGTAGACTTTGTGATGGATAGATTCAATCGAACTTCACGAGTCACTGAAATGTGGTATGACTACGCTAAGAAACAACAAAAAGCAGGTCGTACTAGTGATGATTTAGTTAAAGAATTAAATGAAATAATTGATAACCCTGAAGCTCTTTCAAGAAATACAGAGTTTTACAGTGAAGTTATTCAAAAGGCTGAGATAGGTTTAGCAACTGATAAAATGATGTTGAAAACTAATCACCCTGCAGGGTTTACAATATCTAAACCTCTTTGGGCCGTTGATGGGTTGCTTAATAAAAAGTCAGGGTATCCCTCTCTTGATATGGCCCTTCAATTTGTTAATCCATATTCTAAAACAGCAGCGTCAGTACTCGATAGTATTGCTGAAAACTCAGCTATAGGTATGTTTAGAAAGGTAGGTGCTAATGAAAAGTTTGCTTCACTAACTGCTAGACAGATAAACGGTACAGTCGGAGCAATGGCCGCAGCTTATGGTTTAAGTGATAGAATCACACATGTACCTAAAGGTTCAGAAAAAACTGCAGGTGCGTTTGGATTTAGATCAGGTATGCAAGTAGGTGGGCATCAATTTCCACTAGCTAGACTAAATATTTATGGAGAGATTATTGAAAGGTATAATATTTTAGTTGAGACAATAGACTCTATGACTCTCGAAGGAGTAGATGCTTCAAAAATAGGAAATATTTTAGGTGGTTTAATAGAAGTAGTTTCTGTAACTGGAGCTGTAGAGAATTTTAAACAAATTTCACAAGAAATTTTAAGCATTCGAGAAGGTCTATCTAAAGTTGAAGTAAGTAAAATGATTGAGAAGTTCGCTCCTGCAGGATACATTTTAAAAGGTGTATCTGATGTTGGGCATGGATCACTTGCTGCAGACCCTTATTTAATGCAAGTATTTAGTGAAATGGATACTGAATATGGAAATGCTAAACGTAGAACTGCATTTGGTACACCAATATCAGAAGGTGAAAATCAAGAACTAGATAGAGGACCAGTTTGGTTACTAAATAGAAAAGGTGAAAACTCTCCTGAGATTAAATTAAATAGAATGTTAATTCATTCAGGGGTTTATCAACAAGGTCCATTAGCTTCATTTAAAACTGAGTATGGGACTGTCCCACATAGCAGAATTATGGTTGATGGGAACTATACGCCACTAGAATTACGTATGACTCCATTACAAGGTTCAGTTAAAATTGGTGGAAGTAAACCATTTGCTATTTCTATGGCCACTAAGAATAAAGCTTTAGGAGTAATGAGTCTACGTAAAGAGACAATGACAAATATTCTAGATCAGGAGCTAACTAATTTAAGTTATTTAGACCCTATATCAAAAGAAGGTCAATTCCTTAGAAACACAGCTATTAGAAGTTTACGTAGCTTAAAGGCAAATATATCAGACTCTATGCAAAAACTAGAGCAAGATGGTGTAAATAAACCTTTACCTGAAGTATTAATCTCAATGCTTAGTAAAGATGCACCTAATGTTACTGAAAGTTTCGATGAAAAAAGTCATTCTATAGATAACTTAATGAAGTTTAATCCTAGTCTGTTTGGTGGAAATGAAAGTAAACAACGTAAGTTCTTTACTCAAGTACACCGTACAAAAGATACAGTGCTTTTCTATAACTATATGAAACAAACTGGTATGCAGTTTATGCAAAATTCTGCCGAAGCAATTTCAACTGAAATTAAACGTATTGAGGGATTACAAGCAAGATAAACCTTTAGTTTTTACTAATTTGTGGTTAAACTAGATTATAGATATGCAACTAGGATGGTTGACCCAAATTAATACAATCGAGGTTTTATGACTACTCCTGCAGTAACTCCAAAAGTAACATACAATAATGTAACTGAAGCAACACTTTATAACTTCAATGTACCTGTAGCTTCAGAGCCAGAAATAATAGTTGAGTTTGTTGATGAAAATGGAGTTGATTTACTAGCTGACATTACATATGAACTACTTATTAGTAAGTCAATGGGTTCATTGCTTTTTGATACTAGTACAATAGAGATAACTTGGGTTGGAGCAGGAGTGATCCCTGCTACAAATACACTAACTCTCTTTAGAAAAACATCTGAAATACAACAAACAGTGTTTGAATTTAGAGCTGATTTATCTGTAGAGACAGCGCAAGAAGTGGATCGATTAACTAGATCTCAGCAAGATACTAATGAAAAATTAGATGAACTTGATTCAGCTATAGAGAATATTGGTGATAATATTAATCCTTTAATTGACACAGCATCTTTAGTTGATTCAGCAGTTACTACGGACAAAATAAATACTGCAGCAGTAACAGAAGTTAAATTAGCTGATGGATCGGTAGTAGAATCTAAGTTAGGTGTTGGTGCAGTAACTAATACTAAACTAGGTGCAAACGCAGTTACAGAAACTAAAATACAAAACAATGCTGTTTCTATAGCTAAAATTCAAGATAACTCAATATCTACAGTTAAACTTCAAGATGCATCAATAACTGAAGCTAAATTAGATAACAGTATCATTACTTCAGCTAAACTAGCTCAAGATGTGTTAGATAGATTTGATCAGAACATACCTTTTAAACTCTCCGTTTCTAGTGTTTCAAATACTAGAGTAAGGATTGAAAGTGCTGAGATAGCATTAAATGATTCAAGCAATATTAGTGTGAGTACAGGTTCTTCATTAATTAAATTTGATGGCCTTGAAATTGATTTAGTTACAGGTAATACATATGACTTAGTAGGGACTTTAATCGGTACAAACACATACGATTTACCTATTCCTTCTGCTAACCAATACGTAACGTATTTAATTGAAGCTAAGTTTCAACCTGTAAACTCAGTCGGGAAGACTCCATTAGTTTTAAGTATTGTAGGTGGACAACAAGCTCCAATACTAGGGAATCAAGTATTTCCTGAACGAAGTGAGAACAAAGATTTAGGTTTAGGTTACGTAACTGTACAGGAATTAGGTGGATCTTTAGCTCCATTAACTAATGATAAATTAATTACACTAGAAAATAACACTAACAAAGACACTGAGAACATAGCTAGAATTAGGGTTGTATCACATACATTTACAGTAGGTGCTAAATTAATTCCTGTTTATTGGAACGGTTCAGCGTGGGTTGCTGCAAATGCAAATAATGTAACCACATTAGCAACACATTTAATTTTAGATGTTGTAAGTGCTACTGAGTTTACTTTAGCCTATAACGGACGAATATATTACCCTACACATGGATTAAACGTAGGTGCTTATTACTTCCTTGGAAACACTAGTGGAGTATTAAGTATTATAGAGGCAAAGACATATAGTAATCCATTAATTCAAGTAGAGAATGAAAATTACTTTACTATGCTTGGTTGGCGAGCAAACGAAAAGAGTGTTGTAACTGATGTAACTGGAGTAGATCAAATTCTAATTCCTACATTACAATCATCAACGCCTACAATGTTTACTACAACTCTATCTCTTATCTATAGTATTCAAGTTTATGATTCGACTAGGGTAAGAGTGTTTGATGCAATTGAAATTAGAATTGACGATAACAACCCAAATGGGTTTACACTATTTACAACAAGTAACTGGACAGACTTAAGAGTCGATATAGTAGGAGTTAAATAATATGAAGAAACTTTTAGTCTTAATATTTATTTTATTAGGAAGTATGCTAATTAATTTTAATAGCAATGCTCAGTATCCTGTAAACCGATCAGGAGTATCAATTGTTGATGGTGGATTCAAAGCTTGGGAAAGTGGTGGATTTGCTTACGATATAGACGATACTATATTTGTGAATGAAAAGATATACCGAGCAAATACATTGCATTCTTCATCCCTTGTATTTGACGATGATCTAGCTAATTGGACTGAGCTTTCAGCAAACTTAGTTTTCTCAGTTAACACACAGGTTGGTGATGTTGTACTAAATTCACAAGATATTCCTTTTGATAATGCTATAAGTGGTATGACAGCAACAACTGTAAAAACAGCTATTGAGGAGAACTACACTAACCATTGGATTCTTAATGATTCAGTCGATGCTCAGTGGATAAGTATAAATTCAAATACAGCTAATAAAGCAGATACAGTCACAACTACAGACGGAGATTTAATATATAGAAATACTGTTGATACTAGACTAGGTATTGGAACAGAAGGACAAATTTTAACTGTTGAGACTGGTTTTCCTGTTTGGAAAGATCCAGTAACAGTTCCATTTAGTCCTTCAGAAACAGATTTAGTACACAGTATGAGTTACGAAGCAGATGAAACTTTAGTTGGGGCATGTGTTGCATGTACTGCTGAAAGAATAAATACTGGAATAGGTTTTCCGAATAACAATTCTAGCTTATCTATTTCTAGAGCAGGTGGTGGGCCATTTGGATACACTGAGACTGTAGCAACTGATTCTAACTTAGAAGGGCTAGAAGGCGAACTAAGTATATGGATAAATAATACTGAAGAAGTAGGCGATGTAAATAGTAGGATTTCTCTTGTGCTAGACGGTGTAGAAGGAACTACATTGGGAACTGATAGATTCAGTATTTTACCTTATGATCCTATAGACGGAATAGTGTGGAAAAAATACACGTTTAACTTTATTTTTGGAGCTACATCAGTCGGTGTATCGTTTGTTAACTCAGCATTTGGTACTATTCCTGTTTATGGACTTGATTTACTAAGTATTAAAATAAAGCCACCTATAGAACCTTCACCTACAACTACTCAAGGTGATTTAATTTTACGTGGACTAGCTGAAGATGAAAGATTACCAATTGGTACGGCTAATCAAGTATTAACTTCAAATGGAACTACAGCATCATGGGAAGATCCATCTGGTGGATCAGGAATACCTCTCCTTGGTAAAGGATCATTACTTACGAGTGACGGTGTTACCAATGGTGAGTTTGCTGCCTGTGCTGACAATGAGATCATTGTTTACGATTCATTAGAAGTGAATGGGTTTAAATGTGAAGCCAAGCCTACAACAGGTTCTACAATTTGCCAGACAAAAACACTCTCAGCAAATACAGATGCTTTTGGTGTTATATCTGAATTAAGCTTTAATGGCTTAACAGTCGGAAAAACTTACAGGATTACAGGTCAATTGAGACAAACAGCAAATGTAACTTTTGCGATAAGAGACGGGCTAGGAACAATTTTAGCAACTAATTTTTTTGGTGGCAGTATCTTTTCAATAAGTCCAGTATCAACAGGTGAATTTGTTGCAGCTACAACAAACATAGAATCCATAAATGATTCCTTTGGTCAAACTATTAATGGGAATGGTACAAAGCAGCAGACATTTTTAACTCTATGTGAGATTCCATCTGTAACATTTAATACTCAATTCAATTAAGGAGAACATATGAAATTAATATTAGCTTTATTATTTACAGTAAATGCTTATGCAACGTTTACTCCATTTCCACCTAGCCCAGTAGCTCCAGACAGTTTAGTAACTAAAGGTGGATTACTAACGAGCGATGGTAGAGATCAGGTTGAAGCACTT
>Ga0208160_1000324_pt1 | contig 23105 bp, 36 predicted proteins | sample CB_VirMetaG_FD_184536 | JGI IMG/M metagenome (GOLD analysis project Ga0208160, IMG submission 184536) | Freshwater to marine saline gradient viral communities from Chesapeake Bay - CB_1504_1 Viral MetaG (SPAdes) (version 4) | ecosystem: Environmental > Aquatic > Marine > Coastal | place: USA... | reverse complement strand
CAAGCCAAGCTAACAGAGTTAGAAAACTTCTATAACATAGATAGAGATGGAGACTTTACCCTTCTCACCAATGGAGCAAGGGGATTTAGCCTTTTTTCTCCTGCCTTTGGTGATGAAGGGGATTTTATTTTTAAAATCAAGTCATTACAGCAAACAGGAGCATTAAACAGCTCTAAGTATAAGCACTTTAGAGTTAGATTTGAAGTTCTAGCTATTTCACCTTTACCAAGCTATACAGCACCCTTGACAGGTGATGAAGGTAAAATACAGATAGCTAATGTGACAGGGATTAGATACCCTGTAAGTGGTTTTAATCCTAGCGTATCTTTTGATGTAGGAGCAGAATCAACAGCTCTAGGGGTTGCTTATTCTAATGATTGGAAGGAGCAAAACGAAAGAAGTAAATTTACTCTAAGATTATTACAGCCTAAAATGGCTAGACTCCTGCAATCTTTGAGAGTCTTTAGATACTCTGAAATGGATTTAGTAGTACCTAGTGAGGTTTATCCATTTGGAGCAAAGCAGGGCTTATTTTCTACATTTAAAGTAAGAATGTTAAATAAGTCTTTAGTTGTTAAGCATATTAAGAACAAAAGATATGAGCTTAGTTTAGAGTTGCAAAGGTTGTCTAGTGAGTAAGTTTAATTTTTCTGTTCGCATAGAGGTAGATTCACCCGATACTCCAACAGATACAAGCATAGGCTTAGTGAATGGTGTTTTTGAGTGGTTTCTAGGTGGTTCTTTTCCTGATACAGCTCCCTATATTTATGGCAAAGACATTTTAGCAAGAGATGGAATATCACCAATAAGTAAATCGGTTAAGGTTGAGCGTTTTGGCGATATTGCAAATATTGATGGATTGAATATCACTATTAAAAATACTGAGATATTTTGGAAAAAGTTTTTGCTTGCATTTGGTGAAAATTATTCACTCCACGGGTCAAGATGTTTTATCATTGAGTGGATAGATGGGGCTTTTCAGGGTAGTATTTACGCAGGTGTGTGCGATATACCTTCATTTGATAAAAGCACCTATAACATACCTGTTAGAAGCTCTCAGGAAGCTAGAGACTCAAATTTAGGCTTTGTTATTACTGAGGACTTTAAAAAGTCGGATAATGCAAATTTAGATGTTCAGATTTTTACAGATTCGGAAGCTATCGGAGAAAGTTTACCTTTAACTATCGGTGAGAATGAAAAAACCTTTTTTCTTCAAACAGGGGATAGAGCAGAGGTTTTAGCAGTTTCGTCTGATACGGAAACTAATTATGTCAGTAAGTGGATTAGTGGAACATATAACGATTTAAAGGTATTGGTAGTAAGTGAATCTTTTGGCTTAGATCTAACTAACCTAAATGCCTTAATGAATGAGGGTTTTTTATACTTCAAATGCATTCAAGGACTTCAAGAAGGTAATATAGGCAAGGTTGTAAACATAGTTCAAGGTGGGCTAGGTTTTCAGGGTGAGCTAACTATAACTTTAGAGCATAATTTTAGTGCAGAACCTGATCCTTTAGAGGTTTCACTTTATCAGTTTATAGATGTAAGAAAAGAGTATAACTCAGACTTTTGGAAGTGCGAAGGGTTTTTTAACTCTCAGGATCAAGCTATAACTTCAAATGCTCAGATTTATTCTTATGACAATGGATATAAACAGCTCCCTTCTTTTGCGGTAGATATTAACCAAGATGAGCTAAATGATAATGAGCTAAAGTTAAACGAATCAGAGTTTGAGCAGGGTTTTGATGGTGCTTTAGGTTTTAGTATTCAGCAAAGCAATAACATAGCCGTTAGAAACTCATCTCAGTATTTAGATGGCTCAGGGTGGACTTTTCAAACTGATCTAGGCTTGTATTATAGAGGTGGTGGCTTTGGTGATTTTGTATCGAAAACTGATACATTAGGAGATGTAAGAACAGAAGATGGATCCACGCCTTTTGTTTATGATGGAGCGTTTACCTCAGTCGGTTTAATGGAATTTGCTAGAACTTATGAGTTATCAATCAACGAGATATTTAAAAATTCAATTCCTGATAGTTTTGAAAACTGCTATATAATATTAAACTCATTTTGTAGAGTTCAGAGTACGAGTGGCAATTTGAACGGAAGCATATCATTTAAGGTTAAAACAGATAAATGGTATGGAGATATTCAAGAGGTTGTAGAGCTCAACGAAACCACTACTTATAGTGCAGGAGCAAACCAATTTATAGACAATTTTGCTTCTAATTATTCTACCAATGGCTTAAATGATAATTCATTTTGGGGAGATGATGGCTTTGCAGATTTAAGTGGTTATAAGCTCATTGATTTAGGCATATCTAACCTAGATGAATTTTTAAAGTTTAATAAAATCGTCTTTGTGGTCGAGTTCACTTTAGATTCAGGTGCTACTATTTCAAGCAATATCATAGATATAGATATAGAGCAACTTGGTTTTGTTTTTACTCAAAAGTCTAGCTTAGATAAGGGATTATATACGAATTTCAAAGGGCGATTATATGATACTGATATTACAAGTCCTTTGAGTGGCGTAGAATGGCAGTCTAACGATTTAATCAAAGATCCTATTGGTGCTTTAGCTCATATTAAGCTATTGCAAAACTACTCTAATCTAGGGGTATCAACTCCTGCTAGTGGATGGGGTAAAGGCTATACTAACATAAATGCTCAGAGCTATTTAAACTTAGACCTAGATACTAATGGATCATATTTACAGAGCGAGCTAGATCTTTTAGGGTGGTATGAGGTAGAAATAGCAACTCAGATAACAGATAATAAATCTCTAAGCTCTAGAGCAGCTTCTAAGGACATCTGTAACAGATTTTTCCTCATATCTTGGGTAGGTGATGACTTTAAAGAAAGAGTCACTCAGGTAGCTCAAAAGACAACTCAAAGCAACCTAGAGAAGATAGATCAAACTAAGATGTTATCTTGGGGACAGAGAATTGAGCAGGATTCTAGAAATATCTTTTGTGAGCCTGTTGTAAATTATGCTTTTGATGTAGGTTCAAAGAAGTTCACTAAGTCAATGGCTATAACTAACACAGGATCAGATTTAACCACAGAAGAAGATCAAGCAAATGCTTGTCAAGGAATGGACTTTTTAAGTCAAGAAGCTAGAGCTAAACTTTGGAGAAGAGCTAGAGCTTTGTTTCTTTACTATGGCGTTATCAATGAGCCACCAAAAATACTATCTAATCATACTTGGATAAATAAGGATTCATCTGCTTATTGGTACATTAGAAAATGGCTCTCTTTTATGGGATCTAACACAGATTTTAATCCTAAAGTAGTTCCTAGAAATAAATTCAATTTTAAAGTTCCGTATGAAATAGGTAAATTTTGGGATATAGGAAAAAGATTAGAAGTTAAGCTACCAAATATTACCGATGATCTTTACTATGAGTTTTTGATTACAGGTATTGCAAAAAATGTATCGGAGAATTTACCTAGTATTGATGTAGAGGGCATTTTGTTTGATCTAGATGTTAGAGTAGATAACACTATACAAGATTCATTTGATAATTCTCTAGAGCTTTGGCAAGATACCACAGATGAGAATAACGAAAACATACAAGATGAGGTTTAGCTAAATGGCAGACAAACATATTCTTAGAATACACGATACAGAAGCTAATCTATTAGCTAATCTCAAAGATAAGCAAATATCTTGGGCAACTGATATTAAGCAAATCATTTGGAGAGATGGAAACAACTTCTATTATATTGATCCTGATAAATTTTGGGATGGCACTCAGTTTGTAGATATTAATGCAGAAGGCATTTATAATATTTTCACTTGGGACGATTATGTAACAGCCTTATCAGATGTAAGGAATACAAAATTTCTCTATATGAGAGATAATATTGTAGCACCATCAACTGCTATTCAAAATTTAGATGTTTATGGTATTTGCGAGGTAGTTGTTTATTCAGGTTCTCAGATCTTTGCTAATGATCCTAATGGTGGAGTTAGACAGCTAAGATACAGAGGTGCTAGCGGTTCTCCTGTTTTCACAGCTTTGAACTTTCTAGGCAATGAAATAACCTATGTGGGATTTGATAATATTTTCATTCAAGATGTATCCGTTAAAATGGAAAAGGTATTTAGCTCTATTCCTGTTGATGTTCAGCTTTCAAATGGTGGCGAAGCAGGACAAACTAAATTCCAATATGAGTATCAAGATGGCAACTTTACTTGTAGCGTAGGAGCTTCGGATTTTGTAAGACAAACTTGGACAGTTCCTATTTTAGATATTCAAACCGATGCAGTGAGTGGTGAGAGTGGCATTAAACCTAAAAGCACAGACTTTTTTAACAATGGCTCTAATGTTCTTTCAGGTTTTGTAGATCCTGATAAATTAAATGGATATGCCACAGCTGAGATAAATGTTAATAATTTCTTAGGTATTATTACCACGCCAACAGCCTTATCAGGTTCACTAAGAAAAACTTTCTCAGGTGGTTCAGTCGGTTTAAATGTTACAGATGGAGATATTCTAGAGCCTTTTAATGGTTCAGGCAATGATCTTCTTTTTATTGGTAGAGGGCAAAACTTCAGCGATGGAACTAGCACAAATGGAGCAGATGAAGTCTCTCTAGCTATCATTTGCCAAGGTTCTAATCCTACTTTGAAAATTGGAGATGTTTCTACAGGATCTAATATTTATGTAGAGGTTTTGCATATCTATCAAGATATTACTTTCGATCCTGCATCTACTTGTAAAATCTATTATGAAAAACTTGTCACAGATGGCTCTCCAACTATTACAGATACAGCAGGGGTTTTAGAGCAAAAAATTTGGAGAAATACCTTAAATATTCCAAATTCTGACTTGAACGGGGCTATTGTTTTAAAAAATATAGATGGTACTTATTCTGTATGCGATGACACTTCTGCACCTCCTTTTTATTGGGATTCTGCAAATGCTACATTTAGGCTATCAGGTGTTTTTTTAACTCTTGCTAATCAAAGCGGGCTAAAGATATTAGATAATTCAGATGTATTATCAGGCTTTATATATGGTCAAAGTGGCATTTTGAAAATTGATGGTGACATAGACACCACAGGTGGAACTTTAACTGCTAATGATCCAACTTTAGCTCAACAGGTAGCCACCAAGAGTTATGTGGATTCTCAAGCAGGTGGATCACAAGATCTAGCGTCAGTTTTGGGTGTTGGCGAAACCACAGGCAATAATAAGATAACATTTGAAGCTCACACCAACGCAAGCGTAACAAGTGGCGATTTGTGGTTCACTAATAACGCTTTCAGATACACTGAGGACACCAAGACATTTAAATTATTTGGAGTGGATCAAGGAGTTTTTGGTAGTGATTTAAATACATTTATTATCTCAGGCAGTTTCTTAACTTCCGATTCTGCCTTAACAAACATTCCAAGCGGTTGGAGTGCTTCTACTAGAAAAATTGTAAATGTATATTCCAATAGTGGGCGAATTATCCAAACGATATTTGAGCCTGACTCAGCCGATTCAAAAATGGCTTTTAGAACCACAGATGATAGTGGAACAAATTGGTCAAGTTGGACACCACTCACTCAAGACTTACAATCAGTGACAGATGTCGGATTTTTAAGTGACAATCCAATATATTTGCAAAACACTACTTCGTCTGTATTGAGTAGCTTTGTTTCTTTTTGGGGGTCAGGTGCAGGAACATCAGGCAAGCGATATGCAACTCTCAAACAGCAAAATGGATATGCCGAGATATTTGCAGGCAGTAATTCTTTAGCCGCAAGTAACGAACTGAGAATAAATTGTGCTGATTCAGCAGGTGATGAAAAACATATAGCCACTTTCAAATCAGGTGCTCTTCAGTTACAAACTTCAACTAACTCAAGCCCTTCAAATGGCGATATTTGGTTTGATGGAACCAACCTAAAAGGTCGAGAAGGCGGAACCACCTTTAACCTAAATGGCGGTGGTGGCGGTGTAACACCTGGCTCGTGGACGACTGCTACTTTACAAAGTAATTGGGAGGCTAGAAGCGGATACAGGGCAGCTAGATACCGAGATAATGGCATAGATGGCACCGAGATAGAGGGAGTTGTTAAATTGAAGGCATCTCAATTTCTTCTAGCGGGCGGTTCTGTGGTTCTCTTTACTTTACCCACAGCTCTCAGACCCAATGCTAAGCTAACAGGTTTAGTTTCATGCACCTACGAAGGCTCTTGGCAAGCGGTCACAGGTGTTTGGTATGAAGTAAATACAAGCGGGCAAGTTGAAATTACCAATTCAAGTTCCACATTAATTAGTGAGCTATACAACATCGGCATTAACATCAGATTCGCTCAAACATAGGAGGTGAAAACATGACTTTAGATTATGCAAAGTCAAAACAAATCGGGATACTTAGGGCGGAGTTCGAGTTAAAAATCGATGAGGGGTACTATATGGACTCAGGTTCTATTACTAATTTCTTTCTTAGAGGAGATAAGGGTTTACAGAGATTAAAATGTGCTGATGAATTAATCAAGTCGGGTAATTTATTAATAACTGACACTATCTATGATTCTAATATGGTAGCTTATACTATGACTCAAGCAGAGCTTGATGATATACTTAATCAAGCTAAACTATATGGATATAGTTGCATCAGCAATTTATATAATAAAATATCCCAAGTACAATCAGCAACAACCATAGCAGAAGTTGAAGCAATAGTTTTATAAAGGAATTGAAAAAAAATGGCAATCACATACAAGCTAGACAAAGAAGTGACTACAAGAGCTTATGAGATCACTTTTAAGTCAAAAACAGAGCCAATGGCAATATCATACACTAATGACCTAAAAGGTTTCAGAGGTAGCGTAGAAGCCGATAAAGAGAAGGTGTTAGAAGTATTGACTAATGAGGAGCTAGTGAGCTTGCAGATTTATCTCCAACGATTAGCAGACGCCTTTAATCCTGATAATGTTCCAAAGGAAGTGGTTTTTTTCAAATGAAATACTTTGAGCCTAAAGGGTACAGAGCTAACAGGGAATTTATCAAGAAGGTAAAGGGTTATAAGCTCTTTACTTTTTTCGTTTCTAAGATCAATAACCTAGAGCCTTTCAGAGCAGACAAAAGACCTTGGAGACATATCCATAAAAAGAACGAAGATGGATTCGATCTCTATGTTACAACTGCAGTTATAGATTTTATTTTGCCTGATGGTCGGATTTGCAGAATACCAAAAGGCTTTGAATGGGACGGGGCTTCTATTCCTAAGTGGGCTCAGTGGATAATAGGGAAGCCGATAGGAAGGTATTCTCTAGGAGCTTTACTTCACGATTGGCTCTATGCAAGCAGAATTTTAGGCGATGACAAAAAAGGAAGGTTAGAAGCCGACGAGCTTTTTTTGTTAGCCCTAACACAGCTTAAAATAGCTTGGTGGCGAAGAAAGGCGATGTATAGAGCAGTTCGGTTGGGTGGATCTTATGCTTATCACGAAACTAGCGAAGTAGAGCAGTGCAAACTATTATTTATTCCATTTGCTAAGTATAATCCTTGGAGAGATTACTCTAAATTTTATCCTAAAGCTAAATAAACTATATTTGTGATATGCCATTACCTACTCAAGAAGATATAGAAACAGCAAACAGCACGATAGAGTATCTTCTAGGCGGTGGTGCAACTTCTTTAGTAGTTGGTGTTTTTCTAGTTTTTGATAAGTTCATCAAGCCAAAATTTGAATTATTTAGCAAAAAGATGACCGATATAGAAGAAAAACAAGGTATGATAAATAGTAGTATTAAGGCATTTGAGGAGTATATAAGGGAGGACAGACAGGCATTTATAGAATTTTCAAAGGAGTACAGCGATTTTAAAGGACATACAGAAGAAGCTATTAAGAGGGTTGATAATGCAGAATCTAGGATTGATGACTATATAGTAGAGAGTAAAGCACAGGTAAACTCTTTGACAGAAAGATTTGGAGACATCAAGACAGGTTATAATATTCAAGAAGGGCGTATAGCAGATCTAGAGAAAAACGAGCGTAAGCACTATGAGGAACTCAAAGATATGCACAGCGATAACAGAATATTAGACAAAGAAATGAGCTATTTAAGGAACGATATAAGCGAGATCAAAGACACGCTTCGAGCCTTGACGAGTTCATTTAACGACCTAAGAGAGCAACTTTTGAAAATTGCTACTAAATGAGTCAAGTAAAGCCTATTAAAAAAATAGGTTTTTTCTTTTCTATTCTTTAGATAATATTTTATATTTAAGGTAAAGATACTAAAAAGGTGATTTATGAAGTTTACTTATGAAAGGCTCCAAATTACAGGAGTGACTAAAGAAGAGAAAGAGAAATGGCTTAAAAAATCGGTTGATCTTGGTTTTCATACTTTAAGCGATTATTTAAAGTCCATACTAGCGAGTTTTGAGCATAAAGGCTATGAAGTGCAAGCAGGTAAGGAGTGCGTTTGCATCTCATCTTTTAGCTCAAAAATTATAGGAGCGGAGCATTTAAAGAATAGATCTGCTTCTATTAGATATTTCATTAACGAAAGGCAATAAAATGAAAGAATTATATAAAGCATTAGCAGGTTTTCAGCAGGCTTGTCCTATTATCCATAAAGGAACAGAGGGCTATGGTTATTCATATGCGAGCTTTGACCACATTGTTAAAACAATTAATCCATTTATGAAAAGATACGGGCTAGGATTTACACAGCTTATTGAATCGACAGTAGGTCGAAACTATGTTAAGACCATCATCTTTCACATTGAATCAGGTGAGAGCTTAGAGAGTGCAGTTTTAGTGCCTGACGATGTTCAGCTAAAAGGTATGAATAAGTTTCAAGTAGATGGATCAAGTTTTACCTATTACAAAAGATATGGATTAAGCTCTATCTTAGGTATTATTACCGATAAGGACATAGATTGCTGTGGAACTCAGTTAGCAGACAATGGCATCAAAGATGCTAGAATTGATCCATTTGCAGAAGGTCGAGAGCTAGAAGATCAACTTAAAAAGGCGATTCTATCTATTAGCTTAAAGACAGAGCCTAAAGCACCTGCGACCTTTGATGATTTTGCTCAAATGGGTGAGATCGAGCTTAGAGAGGTTTTTGAGTCCTATAAACAGCAGGAGCTTGATTTTAACGCCAAAATATGGATTAGCGAGCAGATGACCAAGCCAAAGAAATCAGGCTCTATTGATGCTTTGAATAAGCTATGGCAGGAAGCAGTTAAGCAGGGTTTTGATAATGCTTATGTTAAATCAAAGTTCACAGAGAGAAAAGAAGAAATCTTGAAAGGTGAAAATGTTCACGAGTAAGTATATACCTAAATATTTCAAAGCTCAGGAGTTAGTTTCTCCTGAGTATTTTGAGATTTGGCAACAAGATGCACTTAACCTATTTGATCCTCATACATTGAGAATGTTAGACAGGCTTAGAGCAGATTTTGGTAAACCTATTGTAATTAACAATTATGATAAGGGATTCATTTATTCGGGTTTAAGACCTCCTAACTGCTCAACAGGTGCTAGTAGATCTTGGCATAAGCGAGCAGTAGCTTTTGATCTTAAAACCGATGACATTAAGAGCTTGCAAGAGTTTTTGACCCACAATTCAGAGTTGTATTTTATTGCTAGGATAGAGAACTTTAAGCATACTCCCACTTGGTGCCATATTGAGATCAGTACAGAGCTAGTAGAAGAAACTAAATATTTTAATCCATAAGGCTTTGACCTCTTGATGTTCTGATTTAAAAATTTCCCTAAAAATTTAAGTATTCATTAAGAGGTCAATTTTTTAACTATGAAAAATGTATATCAGCGAGTCAAAGATATTTTAAGCTCAAACAAAGAGCTAAAAGATCATCAAGTGTTTATCATTATGCTAGGAGACTATTCAAGGGATTCTAGCCTAGTTTTAAGAGATTGGTGGAGTAGTAAGATACCATTTACTTATTCAGCCGTAGAGAGAGCTGTAAGGAAGGCTAGAGAAGAAAATGAAGAGCTGAGAGATTCAGGCTATGATAACCGAAAAACTAAGCAAACTGCTAAAATGATCCACGAAGTTAGACAGATTAGCCAAGAGGAAAAAGAATCTAGGGAGTTTAACTATATGAGAACAGAGCAAGCGAGCATTTTATGAGCATTTACAGAAAGAAGATAGACGCAATACAGCCTGAGCTAGTGGATCACGCTAGAAAGCTAGGAGCTAGTGTAGAGATGCTTCACAGGGTTGGATCGGGCGTTCCTGACCTGCTACTCGGCTTTGAGGGTAAAAACTATCTAGTTGAGGTAAAAAGCGAAAAAGGGAAGCTCAACAAATTACAAGTAAAATGGCATACTGATTGGAAAGGTCAGAAGTGCGTTATTAGAACTAAAAAAGAAATAGAAAGGCTATTAGGTTTATAAATGGCGAGTTTAAATTGTGTTCACCTTATTGGGAATGTAGGCAAAGAACCTGAGATAAGAACAACTCAGTCAGGTTCAGAAGTAGCAAGCTTATCTTTAGCAGTTACAGAGAGATTTAAAGATAAAAATGGTCAGATGCAAGAGAAAACAGAATGGTTTAATTTGGTAGCTTGGCGTAAGCAATCGGAAATCATTAAGTCCTATGTTAAAAAAGGATCTAGCTTATATGTTCAGGGTAAGCTTCAAACTCAGTCTTGGGACGATCCAAACGGGCAGAAGCGATATAAAACAGAGATTCTTATAAGTAACTTTCAGATTTTAGGTAGCAAGCAGGTAAACACCCATAGCTCCCCTGATATGCCTGCTCTACCTGATGAACCTCCTTTTTAGGGGGTTTTTTTATTTTTTTTAAACTTTTTTCATTTTTCCTATTGGATAACTAGAAAATATTATCTAGTTTATGAATATGAACGAAACGAAAGGTTACAAGATGAACACGAAAACACTAGAACAGCTTATTGAAAATGCTAACGATTTTATCGAATTAAGATACCAAGCACACAACTTAAGCTTAAGCGAAGTGCAAGACGCTCTATGGCTAACAGAGGGTTTTTTAACTAACGAAAATCAGAAAAATGCTTATCAGATAGTATTTAACACTTACACCTCTAGAAGAGCTTCTAAATAAGAAGCTCATTTTTAAAAGGTTGCAATATGAGATCAACTCTTTACTTAATGGCTAGAATACTTGGAGATGTTCAAGCTATTGCAAAAGGTCGTATTTTTCAAAGATTATTAAATAAGTTTACAGGTCGTTTATTAGGGAGGTTTTATAAATGATACTTTGGGGTAAAAGTTACAAGCTAGTTGGTGGCTTTTGGGTAAGAGATTACAAGAAGCCTAGAGAAGCCAAGAATTTAAAAAGAATGCTAAAAACATTTGAATTAGGTAGAAAATAATTACTACATATTGAAACTCGCATAGCAGAAAATATTTAAAACTTGAGACCCTTTAAATTAACTTAGGCTATGTAGTGGCGGTAGGTTTGGTAACTCAACTAAATGACTAGGTTCAATTCCTAGCTATCGTTTATCCAAATATACAACGAAAGGCAAAAAAATGGATTATAATGAGTTCTTAAAAATAAAAGAAAAGAGTGTAATATCGTCAGGCTTTGATGTTGAAGAGTCTAAGTTAAACGATAATCTGTTTCCTTTTCAGAAGCATATAGTAAAAAAAGCACTTCTTAATGGCAGATATGCTGTATTTGCTGACTGCGGTCTAGGTAAAACTCTAATGCAATTAGAATGGGCGTATCAGGTCTCTAAACATGAAAGCAAGCCTGTTTTGATTTTATGCCCTTTAGCTATTTTACAGCAAACAATTAATGAAGGTTCAAAATTTGGAATTAATATTGAGAAGCTAGAATCTGAAGTTTTTGGTCAGGGTGTATTTATTACTAACTACGATCAGCTCGATAATGTTGATGTTTCTCAATTCTGCGGAGTTGTTTTAGATGAATCTTCCATTTTGAAGGGCAGAGGTGGGGCTACATCTACAAAGCTAATAGATAGCTTTAAGAGTCATAGATATAAGCTATGCTGTACTGCCACTCCATCTCCTAATGATCATATGGAGCTTGGTAATCATTCGGAGTTTTTAGGTGCTATGAGCTATTTAGAAATGCTTGCCATGTTCTTTGTTCATGATGGTGGTGAAACTTCAAAATGGAGACTACGAAAACACGCTCAAGATGACTTTTGGAAATTTATATGTTCATTCTCTATTTCTGTCGATAATCCAAAAACTCTAGGCTTTGAAATGGAAGGATATGACTTACCTGAGATTGAGTACATTGAGCACTTAATAGAGTTTGATAATGATTCGGGTGATTTGTTTGGTGAGACTGCAGTTAGTGCAACTGATCTACATAGAGACTTAAAAAAATCTTTCTCGGAGAGAATAGCTAAAACCCTAGAAATAGTTAATGAGCACGAAGGTCAAACCATTATATGGACGCTTAAGAACGATGAAGCCGATGAGCTGAATAAGGTTATTTCAGATTCAAAAAATGTCCAAGGAAGTGACTCTCCTATTGTTAAAGCTCAGAATCTCAATGGATTTGCTAATGAGGACTTTGATAATTTAATTACAAAGACATCAATTGCTAGTTTTGGGATGAATTACCAACAATGCCATAACATGGTTTTTACTTCCTACGATTTCAAGTTTGAAGCATTTTATCAAGCAGTTAGAAGGTGTTATAGATTTGGGCAAAAGGAGAAAGTAAAAGTCCATATCTTAGTGCCAATGTCTCAAAAAAATGTTAGATCGTCAATTCTTGAAAAAGAAAAAAAGCATAAAGAGATGATTAGAAACATGTCTTTATATTCGTCAAATGAAAATTTTAAGCTAGGAAAGAGCAACTTTATGATTGAATCTAGAGAAGTTAAAACAGAAAAATACCACTTGCTAAACGGAGACTGCGTTCAGGAGATTAAGAAAATAGAAGATAATGCGGCAGATATTGTAGTATTTAGTCCTCCATTTGCGGAGCTTTATGTTTATTCAGATAAAAAGGAAGACATGGGCAATGTTAGAGATTATGAGCAATTTGAGCAACATTTTAAATATCTGATCCCTGAATTAAAGAGAGTTTTAAAGAGCGGTAGAATATGTGCCATTCACTGTATGGATTTGCCTATTCAGAAAGGTAAAGAGGGATATATTGGTTTGAGGGACTTTTCAGGTATGCTAGTTGATTGGTTTACATCTGAGGGTTTTATCTATCATGCTAGAACAACAATATGGAAGAATCCCGTGACCGAGATGCAAAGAACAAAGGCTCTAGGATTACTTCATAAGACCATTAAAAAAGACAGTAGCATGAGTCGAGTTGGTATTCCTGATTATATTTTGTTTTTTAGAAATGAAGGGGATAATGAAGTGCCAATTACACACCAAGACAAAGACAGCTCAAAGCCTGATTATCTTCCTGTTGATCTTTGGCAAAAATACGCATCACCTGTTTGGATGGATGTTGACTACAAAAGAACACTGAATTACAGAAGTGCAAGAGATGGTAATGATGAAAAGCATATTTGCCCTTTACAGCTCGACACAATCGAAAGAATTTTACATTTATACAGCAATGAAGGTGAAACGGTTCTGAGTCCATTTGGTGGTATCGGATCAGAGGGTTGTCAGGCTTTAAAGATGGGTAGAAAATCAATATCAATCGAACTAAAAGAAAGCTATTTTGCCATAAATAAGCAGAATCACTCTGACACTATTTTAGATCTTGACACTAAGATAGACCTATTTTCTGTGTAAAATACTATCTTTTTTAATGAGAGAGCGTCCAAACTCTACGAATTTATCTATCGGGTTAGCATATGCTTTAAGGCTAGGGGTTCTTGTTGGACGCTCCCCCTAGCCACCCGATGGAGTTTTTTATGAAAATTTCCGAAAAATTTAAGGTACTAAGCAACATTAAAGATGACTTTATTCAAGTGAAGAATGTGGTCGTTCTTAATCTTAATGTTTATGATTTAGCAGTTTATTGTAATCTTATGCGGTATATGAATTACAATACAAAAGAATGTTTCCCGAGTCTAAATAGACTTAGACAAGAAATAGATATAAGCAAAGACAGATTGATCAAATCATTAAAATCATTAGAAGAAAAACAGCTAATTCATATTCAAAGAACTAAAGAAACTAACACAAACAATAATGTAAATCAATATACATTTTTAGAGCCGAATATACCTAGTCTGTCAGGCGTACCACCTAAAGACCTAGTCCGTAAGATCGACCTACCTAGTCCGTCAGACAGACCTCCCCTAGTCCGTGAGATCGACACTAAAGAGATGAATGTAAATAAAAGAAATAACAATATGAAAGAGAAGGCAAAGCCTTCCGTCCATCTCGATAGAAAGAAGTTTTTTAAATCTCTAGTAGGTGATAATGAAAAACAGATAGAGTATCTCAAAACCTCTATGAGAAGGTTTAAAGAGAATAATCCTAATAAGTACCCTGATGAATTTTTAAAATATTTCTATGAGCAGATGATCTTAGAAGATGACTTCGGTATAACAAAGTTTCAGGATACTTTCACTAGAAAGGGAGCTTATACTTTTTCAGTGGGTGGTCAGTTGAATACTTGGTTTAATTATTGGAAGCCAAATAAAGCAAATAATTTAAGTTTCAGAGAACAGGATAGAAAACTATCAGAATCAGGCTTAGATATTCTAAAACGAGCTAGAATGTCACAGGGCTTGAATCTGATAGATGAGAAAGGCAAGCAAATTGGATAAGATTGTAAAATTCAGCGAGCTTCTATACAGAGAAATACTAGAAGAATATGCAAGAGAAGGCAGGTTGAAAGATATTGTAGATGAAGAGGTCAAGAATATGGCTTACAGCATCGCTTCTGAGCTTGTTAGGAGCCTTCCTAGTGTTAATTATTCATCTCTAGAGCTTTGTATAGGGCTAACCATAAGACACGCTAAAAAGCTTTCTTATCGTTCCCTAGTGCAGACCTTTGAGAGTTCAGAGTATCAAAGCAAGATGTTTAGCCTAAGAGAAGCAGAAAAACCGAAGCAGTTACCTAGTGATGATGTGGCTTTTCCTCTGTATTGCTCTGTAAGAATGAAGGTGCTAGAGAAATATCTAGGTTTATTCATCAAAGGAAAAACTAACAAGCAAGCTTGGGAACAGAGTTTTTTAGATCAGTCAAAAGCTCAGATACAGGAAGCAACTAGAATTACTAACGAGCTTTTAGCAAGAGGTTATAGTAAAAACGATAAATATGAGGGTGATATATGAAATCAGTAATATTATCAGAGTCTAGAATCCAAAGACTAGCGATGGAGCTTTATTTCTCAGGAAAAAGAGATTTTAGCGAAAACCTAGAAGCTCTAGAGCTAGAGATTGAACGATTGAAATATTTGAGAGAGTTAGATGCTGTTACCAAAAAATAAGACTTATAGAGATCCTGCAAACTACAAAAAGTATAGAATGGAGCATCATATTTGTGAAAGGTGTTTTGCTCCTGCGGTTGATGTCCACCACATAATTTTTAAGGGCATGTCAGGGGCTAAGGTAGATGACAGAGATAGCAATTTAATCGCTTTATGCAGATATTGTCACGATAAAGCCCACAGCAAAGATTCTAGAGAAATGCGAATAGAACTACAATTAATCAAGAAGGGCAAAGATGCAAATAGAAGTAAGTTTTAGAAATGGCTATCCTGTAATAGATCAGGTTTTATATCAGGCATTTAGCAAGTTTGAAGATTCTCAGGTATTAATGACATTAGAGCAGTTACCTATGAAACACTCAGATGCTCAAAGGCGGTATCTGAACGGGGTTGTAGTCAAGCATTTTCAAGAGCTGTGGAGAGAGGTTAGAGGTTTTTTTCACCATTCTATTGTAAAGGCTATCCTAAAACAAAAGTTTCTCAGACAAGAGGTCGTTTGTGAGATCACAGGAGAAATTTTTGAGGTCATCAAAGATACTAGGGACTTAAATAAATCCGAATACGATTTATTTATTCAAGAGTGCAGACTTTACTATCTATATGAGACGGGCGAAGAAATCCCATATACGAGCTATTACAGAGGGAAAGAAAATGGCTAGAATAAACGATAATAGGATAATGTTTAGATTCATCGCTGAATCAGATGAATTTATACCAACTAAGCAAACCAAGAGCAGTGCAGGATTTGATATTAAATCTGCTATTGATCTAGATATGAAAAAGGGAGAGACTTATTTAATTCCAACAGGAGTAAAGATAGGCGATGCTCCTGAGGATTATGTTCTCTATTTACACCCAAGATCGAGCTTTAGGTATAAGCTAGGAATCACAGGAGTTGGAGTTATAGACGCAGATTATCGAGATGAAATAAAATTTATAGCAACTCCTAATAGAGATTATTCTATATTAAAAGGTGAAAGAATAGGACAGCTTGTAGCTCATAAGCTACACGATATTATAGATGGTTTTGTAGTTGATATTGATAGATCGGGCGGTCTAGGATCTACAAACTAAAATAAAAGTTCCCTCCCTGCCTTTCGTTTCTCTATTCTTTCATTAGGGAGGGGACTTTTTAAAAGAAAGGTTATCAAATGAATAAGAAAGCAGTTAAACTTAGAAGTACAAACCAAGAGCTTAAAAAGTTCAAGAATCTTCAAGATGCAGGAAAGTTTCTAGGTATTCGATATGATATTGTAGGTGCTTATATTGATGTCAAGAAAAAGCTAAAATCAAAGGTAGATGGTAAAGAGTGGTTTGTTTATAGCTTGAATGTAGGTGAGTGTATTATTTGTGGTGAAGAAATAAACAATATGAAAGAAGATTACTGCTCTACGAATTGTTACAGCTTGGATCTAATCGGGAGAACTCCTAAGACAGAATCAACTATCTTAGGATCAGACGAAGCTATACCAATAGCTAGGAGATTTTAAAATATCTCATTTTTTTTGTCTTTTCATTATAAAATATTTTATATTATACAGAGCAATACAAACGAAAGGTTACAAGATGACAACAGAGCGAATTTTTGACAAGGGCTACCAAAGAGGATTAAAGCACGCACTTATGATCTTAGAAGGTAGAATGAGAACTAGCGATGATCTTCAAAAAGCAGTTGAAGATATTGAAAAACTAAAGAAAGAATTAGAGGTCAAATAATGAGCGAATATAAAGAAATAAACATTGAAGAGCTTCAAGTGATTGAGGTGAGAAACGATAAAAAAAATGGATGGATTAAAAGGTTCTTAATTCAAAAACTATCAAATGGCTGTGTCCTCTGTTTAGATGGTAAAGGAAGCTATGGTGCTTGGAACTACCACAGACCCATTCCACAAACCACCAAGCGAGAAATGACACCATTTGAAGCTAGAGTTTGGTGCGATGAAAATAACGCTCAGTTGGTTTATATGACACTTCCAAGTAAAAACCTAGTCTTAGACGCATCTAGTTACACTGATGATGATATGGAGAGACACCGCTACATCTCAAACTCTAAAATCAAAGAACTCAAAGGGCAAGTCACTTGGGAAGATTGTAGCGAGTTCCCAATGATTGAGGAGGGCGAAGAATGAAATGGATTTGCCATAATTTAGATAAAGAGCAAGAGTTTGAAAATTTTGATTATCAAAATGTAGCTTTCAGTGCTGACTCTATTCCAATATGTCCATTGTGTAAATCTTCTCCTTATGAAAGTGATTTTGGAGACTTTCACAGACAAATAAATGAGATAGAGGAAGGCGAGTAGATGACATTTCTTGAATTTGTAGATAATCATATCTTTTTTTGCTTTGTAATCGCTTGTGTAACAGGGCTTACAATCAGTTCAGTTGTAGATAGTATTTTTGGAGGGCGTAGATAATGTTTAAAGAAGAGATCACAAACAAAGTAATGACTAAAGTTTTTGATTATATGCTAAAAAATAATCTTAATCAGTTTGAGGTATCTAAAAAGGCAGGAATATCAAGAAGCCACTTCAACTCAATGATAAACGGGAAAAGATTTTTAAACGCTAAAAACCTATATAAGATTGAAAATGCTCTAGGCATTAAGGTAAATATTAGTTTAAAGGTGGAGGTCTGCTAATGATCGTAAAAGCTATTAGAATGGATCAGGAGCTTGTAGAGTCCATAAATAAATTAGCTAGCATAGAGAATAGGACTTTTTCAAATATGGTCAGAGAACTGCTTATAAACGGCATCAAGGAGAAATATAAAAATGACTAAACTAGAATTTTTCGCTTTTATCCTGCTAACCACTATCATTTTGGTAGAGCTATGATATATCTAGAAATATACTTTTATTTATTCACAGCTCACCTATTATCAGGTATTATCCATATCAGATTATCAGATAAGAGTGCAGACGATAAAGAAGACGCTTATATAGGTTGGTTCATTTTTAGTCTATTTTGGTGGCTAGTATGGGCTTTATTTATTTACAACTTATTAACAGCTAGAAGAGATTAGAAAAAAATTTATATTTAAAAGAAAATGCCTGTTTTCCCTTGTAGCAGGTGCTATTAGCTAGGGGATAGCTTAAATAAGGTCAGAAACCGATCCCTAGCGTTTATAAAAGGCAAAATATGAAAGAATTAACACTAGAAGAGATTGAATATATTGACAGAATTAATCCAACTCAAAAGCAGAGAGAGTTTTTATCAAAAAATGGCGATTTAGTTAAAAAGCTATTTAACGCTAGAATCAGAGAATTTATAGAGCCACCTGTATATGATAATCCTTATAAGAAAAGAATCTCAGTAGCTAAGCTAGATTTTGTTACAGGAGAGGTTTTAGGTAAATATCAGAATATTGCAGAAGCTTCAAGAGTAAATAAGATAAACCACGATAGAATCAGGCAAGTGATAGCAGGAGTATGTGATCACGCAGGGGGGTATAAGTGGGTGCAAATAGAGAAATTCAAAATATGCAAAGATTGTCAATCTAAGCTACCTCTAGAGAGTTTTAGTACCAATGGCAAAAGACAAACAAAAAGCGGAGAATATTCCTACAAGAATATCTGCAAACCTTGTCACTCAAAGAGAATTAGAGAATACAGAAAGATCAGAAAGGCAACTAATGAACCACGATAAACACTATAAAGCAGAAACAGGACTCCCTGAGCCTATTGAGATCATAGAAGCGATTGAAACAAGGCTATGGTCTTTAGAGTTAGATCCTAATGAGGTAGGCAATATTGCTAGAGGGTTAAAATATCTCCTAAGACTTGGCTTAAAAGAATCTGAGAATCCTAGAAAAGAGCTAGATAAATTTTACAACTATATGCACAGAGCTAAAACAGGCGAATGGCTAGGAGATAAAAAGCAAGAAAGCATTTCATCTATTGATTGGTCAAAAGCTCCTAATTTTGCAAACTTCCATTCTTATACAAAAGATGGTAGAGGGTTCTTTACTGAGTATAGCCCTATTTCTGAGGGTGGCTATGGTTATTTTCAAGCATCTGAGATTAATTTGCCTTTGCCTGAGCCTGAATACGAGTTTTCTAGAGAAACACTAGATAAAATGGTAGAAGAGAGACCTAAGAAATGAAAGATATGCTAACACTATTAATTGTGGTTATTTTGCTTGGGCTTTGCTCACTAGGCTTTGAGTCTTTGCTTGGAAATACAAAAACAATAAGAATACACATAGACTCTAGTTTCTGTAAAGAAGGCTTGCCAAAGATTAATAGAGATAAATAACAATGATACCTGAATACCTAAGATATACAAGAAAATGTACCTCAAAAGAAATACTAGCCATATTTGATGATATTGAGATTTGGCTAGACAATAACCAATGGGAGTAAGCCATGCTTTCACCTAAACAAGAAAAATTCGTTAAAGAATACCTTAAAACAGGAAACGCTACTCAGAGCTATTTAAAAGCAGGTTATAAGACAAAATCACCCGAAGTAGGTGCAAGTCAGTTATTAAGAAATAATAATGTACAAGATCGCTTAAAACAGCTAGAAGAGGTTAGCACAGAAAAGTTTAAGATAGATAAAGAGTTCCTAACAGAGAAATACCTAGAGATCCATCAACTAGCTATGGAGGGCAATATAGCAGTTTCTAAGAGCTCTCTAGACTCACTTGCTAGAATGTACGGATTAAACGAGCCTGAGAAGGTTGAGCACTCAGGCAAACTAGAAGGCTTTAAGATAGTTCTAGATGAAGGAAATTAAGCTATTTAAAAAGCAAATCGAAGCTTGGAAAAGGCTCAAAGACTCAGAGACTAATGAGGTGCTTTATGGTGGAGGGGCTAGAGGTGGTAAATCTTGGCTTGGTAATACTTGGATATGCCTTGAAACATTTGAAAAGCCTAAGAGTGCTTGGTTTGTTGGTAGAGCTACCTTTTCAGACCTTAGAAAGACCACTCTAGCCACTTTCTTCAAGGTAATAAGCGAGTATGAAGTTTCTAAATACTTCTCTTATAATGCTACAACTCACGAAATGATTAACACCCTTACGGGTTCAATTATTCATTTTGGCGAAATAGGGTGGTTCCCTTCTGATCCTGAATATGATAGAATAGGTTCACTTGATCTAACAGGAGCATTTATAGATGAAGCCCAACAGGTCAGAGTAAAAGGTATTGATGTTCTAAGAGGTCGCTTTAGTGTTTTAGAGGGTGATGGGTGGCAAACTATACCTAAATCCTTTTATTCCTGCAATCCTCAAAAGAATTGGATATTTAACGATTTTGTAAAGCCGTTTGATGAAGGTCGATTAAGACCTGACAGGGCGTTTATACCTTCCCTAGTTACAGATAATCCTCATATAAGCAAAGACTATATTGAGAACCTTAAAAAGTCTGATAAGGTCACTCAGGAGCGTTTATTGTATGGTAACTTCTATTATGATGATGATCCTGCTAGGCTTATTGAATATGATAAGATTCTAGACATATTTACTAATGACTTTGTAGATAGTGGTGAGAGATATATTACCTCAGATATAGCGGGTAGAGGTTCAGATAAGTTTAGGGTTTATGTTTGGAGTGGTTTTAGGGTGATATATACCTATTCAGCAGATAAATCCCTAGGATCTGAGATAGTAGCCAAAATTCAAGAGCTTGCTAAATCCTACAAAGTGCCAAATAGTAATATTGTTTTTGATGGTGACGGCATCGGGGGAGGTGTTTCAGGGTTTATCCCAAATGCTCACGAATTTATAAATAATTCAAAAGCTAAGAACGGAGAGAACTACAACAGCCTAAAGGATCAATGCTACTTCAAGCTATCTGAGTGCATTAATGAAGGTGGCTTATATATTGATCCTGATTGCATCACACCACAGGAAAAGCAAGAGATCATAGAAGAACTAGAGCAGGTCAAAAGAGATAAGATAGACAGCGATGGGAAGCTAAGAATAGTACCCAAAGAAAAGATCAAGGAAAAAATAAACAGATCTCCTGACCACTCAGATACCCTTATGATGAGGTTTTATTTCGAGGTATCTGCACAGGTTCAGAGCTTCAATGCAGACTTTTTCTAGAAAAACAATCAAACGCTTAGAGAATATTTTATATTTAATTTAAATCGAAAGGTTGTTTGATGTTTAATTATAATTGGAAATTATCAGATGGTTATACATCTAAAGGGATTGAAAATCATAAATCAAAGGTTTTTAGCTGTTTTTCTTGTGGTGGTGGTTCTACAATGGGTTACAAGCTTGCAGGCTATGATGTTATTGGCGCACTTGATATAGACCATAAAATGATGGAAGTATATAGAGAGAATCATAAACCTAAATATTCATTTATTGAGTCAATCACTACTTTTAAAGATCGTGACGATCTACCAAAAGAGCTGTTTAACCTAGATATATTGGACGGCTCTCCTCCTTGTTCAAGCTTTTCAATGGCAGGCAATAGAGACAAAGATTGGGGTAAAAAGAAGAAATTTAGAGAGGGACAATCAGAGCAGGTTCTAGATACTTTATTTTTTGATTTTATTGATTTAGCTAAGAGATTACAACCTAAAATAGTAGTAGCTGAGAATGTAAAGGGTATTATCCAAGGTTCAGCTAAAGAGTATGTTAAGAAGATTTATTCTGATTTAGACGAAGCGGGGTATTATGTCCAGCACTTTTTGTTAGATGCTTCTAAAATGGGAGTGCCACAAAGAAGAGAACGAGTTTTTTTTATTGCTTTCAGAAAGGATTTAGCAGGAAAATTTTTACAACAGGTTGATATGTTTCTGCAAAGACCTTATTTAGAACTTTCATTTAATTAGAGAGGTGTTAGTTTTGGTGAAATTTATCTTGAAAATGATGAGAGCGATAGACCTTTAAATGAAAATACAGAGATGCTTAGGTTATGGAAATTAAGACATAAAGATGATGCTAGCCTTGAAGATGCTTCATTTAGAGATTTGGGTTTAAAAAAGTTTTATTCTGTAAAGTACCTAAAAAAGTGCGAAATTCCTTTAACTCTACCAGCTCACGCAGATTCTTCTGTATTGATGGACGAGCCGAGAAGACCAAACAAGAGAGAGTGCTGTTTGATAGGTAGTTTTCCAATAGATTACAACTTTAAAAAATTACCATATTATTACATTATAGGTATGAGTGTACCTCCGATTATGACGGCAAATATATCAAAAGAAATATATGACCAATGGCTTTCTAGGTTGTAAACCTCTCATTTAACAGAAAAACCTATATTTATATAAGACTTTGCAAAGTGAGTTATTTATGACTATTGAGAATGAGAACAGAAACGACAGATATAATTCTCACCCGTACCAAACTAATAATTGGATAAATATTAGCTATGAGAGAAACAAGTTTAAGTTTCTCAAAGATTCTAGGTATGGATCAGGGGGGTATAAAACAGGAATGTATCTAGTCCCTCACAAAAGAGAAAATCAAAACGATTATAACCTTAGAAGATCCAAGAGCTATTACAATAACCAATATCAGGCTATTATGAACGCTCACTATAAACCTATTTACAAGAATCCTGCTATAAGAACTATTGATGAAAATACTCCTCAGGCTTATTTAGATCTGTATGAGGTTTTTGCTTCGGATTGTGATGGAAGGGGTAACTCATTACAGCGATTTAGTGAAACAGGGGCAGGCTATACAAAAAATATGGGTGCTTCCTTTTGGGTTTTAAACAATGACTCAGAGGTAGATAGTACGATAGAAGATGTTCTAGAGTCTAGAGCAGGTTTGCC
>Ga0208160_1000323_pt1 | contig 23118 bp, 26 predicted proteins | sample CB_VirMetaG_FD_184536 | JGI IMG/M metagenome (GOLD analysis project Ga0208160, IMG submission 184536) | Freshwater to marine saline gradient viral communities from Chesapeake Bay - CB_1504_1 Viral MetaG (SPAdes) (version 4) | ecosystem: Environmental > Aquatic > Marine > Coastal | place: USA... | reverse complement strand
GGTTTCTTACGATACGAGTGATGATGGATCCTTTGACTACGAAGAAGTCTTCTGGGTAGAACCTGAGGAGTTCCTGAGACGTACTGATGGTATCGCTTCTAATTATGATTCTGTTTCAGACAAGAATTCAGGGACTAAACTCAGAATCAAGAATAACAAACAACCAACCTTTTATACAAGCTTTGATGATTACTACATTGTATTCGACGCATATGATTCTAGTGTAGATAATACCCTGCAAGAAAGCAAAGTAAGAGCTTATGGCACCAAGTACCCAGTCTTCACCAAGAACGACGACGACTACATTCCAGACATTGACGAAGTGTACTTTCCTCTCATGATTGCAGAATCAACATCTATGTGCCAGTCCCTCTTGAAGGGTGGGAGTGACCCGAAGGTTGAACAATCTGCTCGTAGGCAGAAAGCTTACATACAGAATGACAAATACAAAACGGTAAGAGGAAATATCTTGAATGACTATGGAAGACATTAAAAGAGAAGAGACGTTTGATAACGAAGGTAGACCTGTTGTTATCATCTCATCCCCTAAGTTCAAAGAACCTTTTGTAATCTCTAAAGCACCGAATGGTTTTATCTTCTACCAAATCAGACACTCGAAAGGAACTACTGCAGAAGAACTTACTGGTAGTTACACAGGTCTGAAAGAAGCAGAGAAAGCTCTGTTAAGGTACATCTCCAAAGCAAAAGAAACCATTGCAGCACGAAGAGAAAACTTCGCAGCGCAAAGAGCGGAACGTAAAAAGCAGAATGCCTAGACAAGTTACCCAAGAAGCTTTTACAACTTTCGTTGGTGGGCTCATCACTGAGGCAGGGAAACTTACGTTTCCTAAGAATGCTTCTATTGATGAGCTCAATTGTTTATTGGGTAAAGCTGGAAATCGTAGGCGCAGGCTTGGAGTAAACTACGAGAGTGGGTATGAGGTCAGCTCTGAGTCCTACTCTGCAGGTTCTTTTACGAGTATCTTTATTTGGGATAATGTGGGGGGTCAGTCGGGTAAACAATTTATTGTTGTCCAGATTGGCGGAACCTTGAGGTTCTACAACAATGCTGGCCTCCCCATTTCTGATCAAGAAGTAATGGAGAATGATAGCTCCTCTACTCCTTACATCATATCCCTGTCCACCTATGAGATTGATGGAGGGTCTTCCTCTACTGATCCGATTGATGTGGTTAGTATTGAAGGTCGCCTTGTTGTAGTCGGAAAGTCTATTAATCCCTTCTACATTGAGATGGACACGACTGATGGCTCTTTCTCTGAGCATTTGATCTCCTTCAGAATCAGGGATTATATCTGGCTTGGTGATAGAACTTCTTACGATACTCAGCTAGCCACTGCATCTGTTACTGCTGCCAGAAAGTACGATACTTACAACTGCGGGTGGGAAGGCGGGGATAACAACGTTGCGACTAATGCCCGTAATACCTACGTTGCGGCAGAAACGGCATGGCCTCCCCTCACTCACCCTTGGTTTAGCGGCAAGGATGCTAGTGGTGCTTTCTCTGTAGCTGAATTTCAAGCAGTCTTCTCTGGTACATCAAGACTAACCAATGGGCACTTTGTCTACGATCTATTTGATGTTGACAGAGCAACAAAGTCTGGTCTGTCTGGTGTAACAAACTACACTGAGAAGACTAGGTTTACGACTGCTACGGCCTATGCTAGCAGACTTTTCTACTCTGGTATGACTTCTAATACGAACTCCTCCAAGATCTTCTTCTCTCAAATCTTGGAAGATTTTTCTTCTCAAGTAGGGGAATGCCTTCAGTTGAATGACCCTACCGCTGAGTACCTCAGTGACTTGTTGGATACTGACGGTGGGTGGATATCAATCCCCGAAGCACACAACATCAAGAAGCTACACGTATTCGGCCCTAGGCTTCTTGTTTTTGCTGAGAACGGAGTATGGGTTATCAGTGGTGTTGACGATGTGTTCCGTGCTACTGAGTACTCTGTGTCAAAAATCTCTGAGATTGGTCTAGATAACATTGGTAGCTTTGTGTCTGCTGGTGGCAGGCCCTACTGGTGGTCCTACACTGGTATCCATACTATCACTGTTAATGAGCAAGGGGCTTTCGAAGAAGTAAATACCTCGATTGATACTATCCAAAGCTTTTGGGATGATATCACTCCCACTCAAAGAGGGACTGTATCTTCTACCTACGATAGCCTCAGTAACAAAGTATTCTGGTTCTACCCTTCCAGTGACGAAACAATAGATAACAAATACAATGAAGTCTTGGTGTTTGACGAAGCCCTCCAAGCTTTCTACCCTTGGCGTGTAGAAGATAAGGCTACAGATAACCCTCATATTATTGGGGTATTCTTCTTTCGTAATACTGCTCAAGGCCTAGTCTCTCATGACGTAGTGGATACTTCTGGAAACCCTGTGTACGATGCATCCGGTAATCAGGTTATTGCTTTCATAGAAGGCAGAACAGATGCTGGTGCTTCTCGTATCAGACTTCTGGTAAGAGACTACGCTGGTGGTATTACCTTTGGTGAGTTCTCTGATACCAGCTTCTTGGATTGGGGCTCTGAGAACTATTCCTCCTACGCTGAAGCTGGGTATAACTTCCAAGGTGATATGAGTACTTACAAGACTACTCCATACATTACTGTGTACTTGGATAGAACGGAGACTGGTTGGGGAGGGAATGAGAATGATGGGTACTACCCTATTCGTCCATCCTCTATCTTGGTCTCTAGCTTCGTAGACTTCAAGACTACTGCTAGCTCTTCTGCCCAACAGGGGTATAGGTATAAACTCCCTCTATTTGCAAACCCCAGTTCTCTCTCCACCTTCGGGTATCCTTACGATACAATCTCTACTCGATTGAAGCTGAGAGGAAGAGGGAAGTCCTTCAAGATTAGATTCGAAAGTGAAGAGGGCAAAGACTTTAACCTGCTAGGTTGGGAAGTTATAGGATTCAAGAATGCTAACCTCTAAGCGCTTTACCATTGTGGAGAAGCCTGAGTACCAAGTAGACCTTGAGTACAATGATATGTATGCTATCCTTCACCTACCTTACGTAGGAAAATTTACCAAGTCTGTCTACCAAGATATGCAGATCACGGTACAGGATATCTACGAGTTCATTAAAACAATCGAGTATGTCGGCATGTGGATCGCTATTGATCCTTTCAATAAAGTCCTTAACAAGTTTGTGCAAAGAATTGGATTTGTACACCTTGGTGAAGCAGACAATATGTCCGTATACCAATACGAGGGGGAGAAGTAAATGCCTAATATTGCCTTGGTGATTGGCACTGTTGCCTCTGTTGTAGGAACTGTTGCTTCTATTTCTTCTTCTAATAGAGCTGCGAGAGCTAGACGCCAACAGGAAACTCTTACTCGCAGAAGAACATCTCGTCAAGCTATACGAGAGTCCCAGATTAGAAGAGCACAAGCTGTGTCTACTGCAAGAGGAGCTGGAGCTGGGGTTAGCTCTGGTGCCAGTGGTGGTATCGGAAGCCTTACCTCGCAGGTTGGAGAGCAACTTGGGTATGCTTCTCAATACTCAGCTCTGTCTAATATCGTAACTACTCAGATGGCAAGAGCAGACATGTGGTCTGGTGTAGCCAACCTTGGTGGTGGCCTCATGAGTTACGGTATGGCTGCTGGTGGTAAGTTCCCTTGGCAAAGGAATAGAACCCCTCCACCTAATCCAAACAGACCGCCTATGATGATGTCCCCTAATACGATGAGAGCAGAGTCCTTTTAATGGTTGAAGCCCTTAATCCAACCACTGAACGTAAGTTCCTTACCAGAGATGCGGCAAGGATCCTTGATGAATTTAACTCTGTGCAGCAATACTACGAGGCACAGGATAGAGAAGTCAGGGGTGCTGCACAAGATCCTATCTATACCTCTGTACTTCCTGAGCCCGGTGTCCCGACCAACTTCCTCGACATGGTTAACGAAGGAAGATCGCTGGATGAGATCAGTGATTATGTGCTGAAGGAAGACGAAATCACTAAGGCCTTGAGGGACGTTGTTCCCTTTACCTCTGTTGACTATGCTTTGGCTAATGATCCTGACGTAGCTCATGAGCTATTCAAACAGAGTATGCGACTGGAGAAAGCTGGTAATCTTGCTCTGTCCTACATCGAAAGAAACACTGGCGGTGGTGTAGATGCTGTATACGAAATTGTAGACCAGCTTATCTACGATACATTCGCCGGGTATAGAGACATTGCTCAGGGACTGAGAGGGGAAGGAACTGAGATCACTGAACTCTCCCAGTTGTGGGCTAATGCTCTTCGTTCTATGGACGATGAAGAGTTTGAAGAGTTTGTTAAAGAACGCTTCGACAGTCTTAACTGGTACTCTGATGCTCCCGGCTCTGACATGGCTTGGCCTTTCGTCCGAGAGTTGGCTGCCATGCAAAGCGCTGGGTATGTTATACATGATGAGAACTTCGGGGTAATCCAAGGTATCTTCTCTCTGGCTGATATAGGCGCTGTTGGATCAGCTTTTGTCCCTTCTATGGCTAGGGCTGGACGATCTGTAGTCGGTAGGCTTCGTTCTGCTGGCCAACCTAGAGTTGCTACAGAGACGGCTGAGAAAATTCTACAAGATATCCTCCAAGGAGAAAAGCCTCTCGGTACTAATGTAGCTATTAGGGAGCCTACGCTGGAGGGGGAAATCCTTGATCCACTTACGGCTATCGCTGGGGAAGCGCCCCCAAAAAGATTCAGGATTGATCCTGATGCTATTGATGCAGAACTTGTTGAAGACCTTGCTCCGACTACGTACCAAACTAGGGTCAGGACTCCGGATACTCGCCCTGTGCCTCCTGTTTCTCAAGGTATAATCGGTAAAGCATTTAGAGAGAACTACTTTATCCAAGCGTTTCAACGTAGGGCGAGTACTCTCGGCTTTGGCGTGTCTGATATCGGTGATAAAGCTGGAGATTGGATTCGCAATCGTGCTTCTGAGCTGGCTAATTCTAGTGGCACTAGAGTAATTGACCACGATATACCTGTCTTCCAAGAAGGTCTTGAGGTTTACAAAGCGTCCTTTACTCTTGGAAAAACTGATGGTCAGTTCTTCAGTACTATCCAGTCGGCACAAGAAGTCGCCAAGACTCTCCCCGGATCTACTGTAATAGATATCAAGACTGGTCTTCCTCCTATCCAAGGAGTAAGTAAAGGAACCTTTGGAATTAAGGTAGAGACTGGTATTCCTACTAAAGACTTGGTTAGTCCCCTTAGCATGGAAAACCTTCGTCTTCATATCGTCCCTAATATCTTGGGGAGAGCTAGCTGGAAGTCTGATAGGTTTATGTCTAACTTGGCGGATGCAGCAGACTTTACCGAAGCTGCATACCGTAAAGATATCCAGAAAGCTCTCCGTGGTATTAGAAAGAATCTGAGAGGAGAGCATGAGAATGTTGCTCTCATCTTGGAAACCCTTAGGGATACTCCTACTAAAGGGAATGCTAGAGCTTGGCTGACTACTGAAGAGTTCTTCAGGGCTTATCGTGCTTTCTACGGAAAAGATCCTACAAGGCAAGTCTTGAAGGGTTACGAAGATCTTGTCAGGCTTAGTGACTTTAGTTGGTTTACCCTTGCCAGTGAAAGACTGAGAGGGCTCTTCGACCAACAAGCTTTTGTCCTGCAGACTAAGCAAGGCGCTGAAGTTTTTATCTTCCCGGAGACCAGAGATTTCCATGCCCTGAAGCAAGCAAGACCCAACGCTTATGTCTGGGATGCTGCTCGGGAGAGAAAGATCAGGCTCTCTGCGATCCCTGATAATACTCTTCTTTTCAGGTTCAATAGCAAGCAAAGAAATCATACTGAATGGGCTATCAACGTAGGCGGGAAGACTCGTACTCCTACGATGGAAGATGCTTTTCCTTATAATGCTGGTGGTCCTCGTAGTAACCCTAACATCAAGTACTTTGTTGGAAATGCTGATGGTAACTGGAATACTCTTATCGGAGCTAGAAGCGAGAAGGACGGTAATTTAGCAGCCGAGATGTACAACAAGATTGCATTCGAGTTGAACAACCTTGGTATTGATGACCTCAAGAGTCCTGCTCTATCCGCTGGGGCAAGGAAGCACCTTGATGATGTAGTGAGGGCCAACAATAAGTGGAATCCCAATATTGAAACTATTGATGAGTTCCTGACCTTCACTAAAGAAAGAGGGATCAGCCCTACTCAAAGTGTTGTCGTCAAAGCAAGAGGCCAACGTCTTAGTCAGATTGAAGATATTGATTTGGCGGACAAGAACCTTCTTGATATTAATCTGGAGAAGTATGTCACTCTTCATAGGCATGACGTAGCTCTTGTTGAGTTTGGTGGGGAGAAAGCTTTCAACCCTGACCCGGTGTTTGCTGTTGCCCACCAGTTTAACCAGATGGTATCCACTGCAGCTAAGACCAAGTATACCAGAGAGCACCCTACTGCTTGGGTACAGGCAGTTATTAAGGGTGTGAAGCGTGGTGATATTGGTCTAGAGGATGCTGGCCCTTACGTTACTACTGATGTGATGAAGGTAAATAACTGGAAGATCAGTGGTACGGGTAATACGGCCAAGAAGCTTAGAGAAGAGCAGAGAGTTATCAAAAGAAGATTGGACCTCTACAATTCCGTAGGATCTGATACAGCTAATCATGCGATTGAACTGCTACATGATGTTAACCCAAAGCTCGGTAGCTTGGGAGAATGGGTGGTGGGTAAGGTCAGAGGGGCACCTAATACAGCTCTATCCCTCGGCTTTATGGAAAGAATGGCTGAACCTTCTCAGCTATTCCTTCAAGCCGCTCATATTATACCGATGTCCTTCATCTCTCGTAATGGAATTAGAGGGGTTGTACTGGCTAGTGTCATCAGACAAGCAGCCCGGAGTGGTTCTCATTCCCTGTCCAAGCAGATCTACGAAGCTCTTGCGAAAGGCAACCTCCTCTCCAAGGTAGAAGCAGATGCTCTCCTGAAACACCTGTCTGAATCTGGTAGAGGCTACATGAAGGGTGCCCTGATCGAAGATCCCAGTGCTGCTGTCTCTACTAGAGGCACTCTAGGAGCCCGTGGGGATGGCATTACAGCCGGGGTAAGAGGGGCCCTAGGGGCAGTAGGCGACGTAGCTCGTGCCCCCTTCTACGCTGGGGAGAACTTCTCTGCGACGGTATCTAGAATTACTTCTTTCTTGGACATCAGGAGAAAGTACCCTCAGTTGGACTTCGATGACCCTAAGTTCTGGTCTCTTGTCCAAGCTCGTGATAGAGATATTTCTCTTGGCCTTAACTCTGCTCAGAGGTCTATGGTCCAAGGACATCCTATTGGTAATGTTGTTGCTCAATGGACTAGCTACAGCCTCAGTGTGATGGGCCATATCCTTTTCAAAGGGGAGACTATGACTGTAGCAGAAAGAGCCAGACTAGCCTTCGCTGCTGCTATGTTGTATGGATTTGGAGCTACCGGCTTCCGCCAATACTTCCCTGACGCATTCCAGTCTAAGAATGAAACAGTGAACGAGGTTTTAAACAACGGGATTGATGTTCTGTTCGATGAAGCCTTTGGGGTAAAGGTTGGAGATAGGGTTGCTTTGAATATCCCTCAACTTATGGACAGGTTTGTAGGGACTTTCATGAACCCCGGAGACACTATTCCGGCTATCACTATCACAAGAGATACCGCTAGCAGTGCCCTTGCAGTTTTCAGCCATGCACTGAGCGGTAGGTATGCAGCTAGCAGCCATTCTCTTGAAAGGCTGATTAGATCTTGGAAAGTTATTGACAGTCCTATCGTGGCTTACACCATGATGATGGAAGATGTGAGAAGATCCAGAACTGGCAGTGAAACCCAAGGGCCATTCACTACTTCTCAAGAACTCTTTCAGGCACTAGGTATTGCCCCCTCTGAAGCAGTAGACTTGAATAGGCTGAAGAGTATTGTTTTTAACCAGAAGCAATCTCAAGCTGAAGCAATTAGACTTGCTACTCCCTTGTATAAAGAAGCAGTGAGACTGGCAAGAGCTGGCAAGTATGAATCTGCTTCTAACCTTGCCCTTGAAGCGGATGCGTACCTTGCAGGTTTTGGTCTTAGCGATACCTACAGGGCTGAAGCACAAGAAAAAATCATTGAAGGTGTAGGCAGAGACGAGTTGCTCTACCTCTTCAGGGAACTTGTCGAGCAAGGATACTCTGATGTCGCACTAGAATTTGGAGATAAAGTACATGGCAGATAGTTTTGCCCCGAAGATTCAAACTCAGATAGCCCCTGAGCAACCTGTCCAGATACAAAGCGTGATCGGTGGGCTTGGAAGCTTGGTGGGCTCTTTCCTTGATGCTACTAAACCTACAGGTAGGGGGAGTTACTCTCATACAGAAGCTCTGGATACTGATAAGGCATTCTTCTACTCTGAGTTAGACCGAGCTAGAGCTCTTATTGAGCAAGACCCTAGCCGTAGGACTGAAGCTTCTCGTATTGTTACGAATGCTTATCGTTCCTTTAACATGAGGTGGGGGGCAGAGCATGAAGATGTCAATGATTCCTTCTCTGATTTCACTGGTATTGGCACTCAAGTCTACCATACGAATGATGCCTTCGACGAAGCTACTGTAGCAAGTAGACCTGAGTTCCAATCCACTGTTGCCTTGGTTGAAGCAACTAACCCTGACGCCTCTCAGCAAGATATCTATCGTATTGCCTTGCAGAAAACGAGAGAACAACTTGCACTGGAGGAGAAAGTCAGGACTGCGAAGACTAACCAAGATGCTACTTGGCTTGATGTGGAGAATTCGTACATCAACCTGTTTAATACCTACGCTGACAGGTATCGCTTGATGCTGCAAGCTGCTGGGCAGGACCAGATCTTGACTGCGGAAGAAGCTGATGGTATCAAGCAGGACTGGAACAACACGATGGGCAGGCTTCGTACTAGCAAACCTGTTGGTGTTAGTCAAGAAGACTGGAACTCCTTTACGTCTAGCTACCTTGATCCCATTGAGTCTATCTTTGGGTCAACTATGTCGTATATCTTAGAAGCTCCTCTCAGTGATGTGCACAAACAATCTCTTGATACTATCTTTGCACTAGCTGCTTCTAGAAATAAAATCCCTCCGACCCTCCTGATGAGACTCCAGTTTGAAGGAGCTCAGGGGGAAGGCACTTGGGACTTATTCCTTAACGCTCTCGAAACAGTAAAGGATGATGATGGTGTTCTTAAGCTTAGATCTTTCATTGATAGTGCCTCTTATGATGAGCTTCTGGGATGGGTCAGGGAGTTTGACCAGCAAACAGATCTTTCTTTCTTTGACCTTAAAGCCGAAGAAGCCAGAGTAGAAGACTTTACTTCTCTTTCTCTTGAAGAAAAGATGGAGATGATCGAGCATAGCTCTGCTTTTGTCTTCGATGAAGGAGACATGGGCAAGTCTGCTGTTGGTGTAATCGAATTACTGTACCAAGTAGAGAACCTTCAGACTGAAGCTATCACTCCTCAAGACTTTAATAGAGTATTTGGGAAAGGTTTCTATGATGCGCTTAGTGCAATCAGTGAGGCTAACCCTGTGATTGGAGAAGAGCTTACTCGTAGGGCCAAGTCTGTAATTGATGGGCACCTTGTGGCTATCTCTTCTACTATCTCTTCCATGGCCTCTCAGCTTGGGTTTACAATTCAGACTGACGGTACTCTTACTATTAATCCTGCCGGTCATCCCTCTACTATGGTAGCCCTTGTAGATAAATACTATGGTGGTGATTGGGATGCAGCGTATAAGGACTCGATGCAAGGTGACTCCAGAAGAGAAGCTACTCGGTCTGACCCCCTTAAAGCTGGCCTCTTGAATCACCTGTACGCTATCTCAAGAGAAGGTGAGAAGCTGAACAGACAGATCACTGCTTTCAGTAGAGCCAAGGCTGTTCAAGAGAAAGTTCGTGGTCTTCTTCCTGAAGATCTTAGGAGCATCATGACCGAAACTCCTGCCACAGAAACCCCTGCGCAAGAAGAGCAAGGAGAAATTATCATGTCTTCTAAAGGAACTATGGCTACTGGCAGTGAAGAGCAAGTCTCTTACGCGAGCGAAGTAGCTGCACAGTACGGTATCCCTGAAGATCTCTTCATGGCTATGATTCACCAAGAGAGTAGATGGAAGCAAGGTGTTACTTCTTCTGCTGGTGCCATTGGTCTTGCTCAACTGATGCCGGGTACTGCTAAGGAACTTGGAGTAGACCCCCATGATTGGAAGCAGAACCTTGAGGGTGGAGCCCGATACTTGAGGAAACAGTATGACAGGTTTGGCCGGTGGGATCTAGCCCTCGCTGCCTATAATGCCGGGCCTAACAGGGAGTCTTTGCGTAGAGGGGAAATCCCTGACATCAGGGAGACCCAAGATTATGTCCGTATTATCATGGGTAACTACGAAGCAACTCAAGGTGCCCAGCCTCAAGCTGGTGGAGTCCCTGCTGGTATTAAACTAAACGAGGCAATGAACCCTCTGGTTGATACCATGGAGGGTGCATCTAGTATGGTCCATGAGAATGCTGTTACTAATATGCAAGCAGTCTTGACCGGTCCTTTTGCCAAGATGCAAGAACTCCTCGGGTTCCAAGTTACTATCAATGATGCTATCGCTAAGGCTGGTACTACCAGAGAGACTGAGACTAGAGGCTCACAGCACTTCCATGGCAATGCTCTTGATATTTCCTTGGAAGGTATGAGTGACGAACAGAAACTCCAAGTCTTCCGTGCTGCCCTTGCAGCTGGCTTCCAAGGCTTTGGCTTTGGGAACAACATCCTCCATATTGATGTTGGCTCCAAGCGATTCTGGGCCTACGGTATTAACTCCTTCGGTGGCATGGACATCGAAAGTCTTGCTGCAGAGATCAGTGGTAGCACTGTTCCAGCCCCTACTATGCAAACTAGTACTACTCCTGATGGTGGTCCTACCCCGTCCGGTATTGAAAGGGACGATGGGCAACCTGCACCCTCTAATTACCGAGAGCTTTCCCCTGATGGTAAGTGGATCTCTCCTGCACAAGAGGGTATCAAGGGCTCGGCTGAAGGGATCTCTGCTACAGCTACCGGAGAGGCTAGGTCTGCCTCTAGGAAGACTAACGAAGAGCTTATGCAGCAGCTTATCTCTCGTGGTGTCCCTAAAGAAGAGATCAATTCTTTTGCAACACTTGAGGAAGCGAGGGGGGCAAACCTCCCTGATGGTTCCCTTGTCCTTGTGAAAGGAGAATTCTTTGTTGTTGAAGGTGGAGAACTCAAGTAATGGAAGGATCGCATCTAGATAAGTTCTTGTCCGCTGTCGCTTCAATCTCTATTGCAGGATTGTTCTGGATAGTAAGGACTGTCTTCACGAATAACAAAAAGATTCTTCTTCTTGAGGAAAGATTAAAACATATTGATAGAAAGGTGGATGAAGGTCTTCAGATTGCCGAAAGACAGAACAGAGAATTTATAAATATTCAGAAAGAAATACTGAAGATCCTCCAGCATATAGATGAAAACAAAAACATATAAGAGAGAACTGGCTGTAGCAATGTTGGGTTTGTTTTATATCGCAGTCTTTACTCAAGATGTCGAGATGATTGAGACTTTAATCTGGCCCACCTTTTCTTTTGCTGCGCTAGCCTTCGGTTTGGATTGGAAAGGAAAGTTTGATGCTTACATGGTTAATCTCAGGAATACTACCGATTAAGAAATACCTTATTGTTGGTAGTATCACCTTGGCAATCGTTGCAGCTATCTTTGCTTTCGGTTATGACAAGGCAAAAGATAACCAGAGAGAAGAGCAAACTAAATCTTTCATAGAGACAACAGAGAGAATCAATGAGACTCCTAGGACTACTACTCGGGATGATGCTCTTATCAGGCTGCGCAGGAATGGTGATCTCAGGTAGCGCTGTTTGCCAGCTAGAACCACAACTTCCTACTGTATCTGAGGAAGACACTGACCAGACTATACTGGAAATAGATAACTTTAACAGCAAGTTTAGATCGGCTTGTGATCTGAGATCTTCTCGGGCAGAGTCTATCTTCAAGAAGAACTAAAGAAGGAAAGACAATGGCAAAGAAAGCTACGATTACTGTTATTACTTCTGGGTATGCGTCAACTTCCCAGATGAATAATAACTTTGATAGACTAAACGACCAGTTCGAGAATACCCTGTCCCTAGACGGTAGCACTCCCAATGCTATGAATGCAGATTTGGACATGAACTCGAATGATATCAATAATGCTGGTACAATTAATGCCGATGAGTTCTACCTAGGAGGTGTCAAGACTGTATCCACGTCTTCTGTCCCTTCTTGGGAAGGAGCTTGGACCACTGCTACTGCTTATGTCCTCAACGATATGGTATCGGAGAGTGGTAACGCCTACATCTGCACAGAAGCCCATACGTCAGGGACTTTTTCAACTGATCTATCTTCGGGTAAGTGGGAAGTACTGGCCCAGAAGGGCTCTGCTGGGGCTGGTACAGGGGATATGCTGGCAAGTAACAACCTTTCGGATGTAGCTGATGTTGATACCTCCTTGGCTAACCTTGGTGGTGGTACAGTAGGTATTGCCATCTTCAAGGATACCACTGCTGCTGAGGTAAGAACAGAGATTAGTGCGCAAGAGTCGAACGATATCCTGACAGATCTTGCCGGACTGACCCAAGAAACCAACAAGATCCCTTACTTCGATAGTGCAACTACGGCAGCTACCTTGGATTTCCTTGATGAAGATGATATGTCAAGTGATAGTGCTACTGGTATCCCTTCCCAACAGTCTGTAAAAGCTTACGTTGACGGTCAAACTTCTCCGGGAGCACTGGCCTTTATTGAGTCTCAAGATTTATCAAGTGCTTCCTATGCAGATTTCACTGGGTTCAATGCCTCTCTTTATGATGCGTATGTGTTTATCCTGAGTAATGTGCTAGGTAACGTAGTGCTTGGAGATATCTTGTGGTTGAGGACTAGTACGGATGGAGGTTCTACGTATAGCAGCGGCTCTACTGATTATGCCTACCAGTATTCCTCTGGATCTGGAGGTGGTTCAGATTCTAACGCCACTGGTATCCTTATTGGGCAATCCTCAAGCTCTGGAAATGGTGTTAGTGGTGAGGTAAAAGTTCTTGGCCCCCACTTGACCAAGAACACAAATGTAATATTCAACTCCTTTGGAGATGGCAACCTGAGTGCAGTAGGTGGTGGCCAAAGAAAATCTGCTGCAGATGTAGACGCAGTTAGGTTTATCTTCAATACAGGAACTATTGTCTCTGGTACTATCACCATGTATGGTTTGAAGAACAGCTAATAGATAAACATTTAGACAAAAAGAAACCCCCGGATTTCTCCGGGGGTTTTTTCTTTAGGCTCTGTCCCAACTGATGCATTGGAAATCAATTCTAGAAAAGCTCTCTGCTCGTGGGTCTGATAGCATATCTTCCAGAACATACTGGCCAATCTTCTGACAGGACTCTTTAGTTGGATAGGTGGGAGTAAACGTCTCCCCCGGTGGAGTTGCAACAACCATACACTTCAAACTTGAGCATAAGATAATAACTAAAGTCCACATACTATTCTCCTTCTACTTCTTTGATTAATGTACCTAAGTACCACCTAGCTTTCTTCAGGTCTTGAACTCCTCCCTTGTATCGCCATCTATGGGTATACTTCTTTATATTTCCTTGCAAGTACCCAATGAACTCTTCTTTAGTAAGGGAGTCCTTAATGTACTCGATGGCTTCAATTGTACCTTGCCCGTAGTGAGGAGGATGATCTACTTCTTCAGTGGAATGCAACTACTTCCTCCTGTTGTTCTCCTTCCGCCATGTTTGGCTCAAGGATGTTAACTGTTACCTGTACATCCTTATCTTCAAGTCCCATGGTAGCTAAAGTTGAAGCCAGAGTGAGACTGTACTTTATCCAATCTTTCAGCTCTGATTCAGGGAGGATACCAATCCCCCAGTGCATAAAGTGTTTGCTTAGCCATAGTCTAAATCTAATCATTGTGTCAATGCCTTCCAACTTTCTGGGAATAACGGTTCAATAATTTCTCCAATCTGACGTGCTACCTCCTGTGTTTCTTTTTGTGCATGGGCATCTGTCCTCTGGATGAATACATTAGCAAAGGAATACAAGTTGCCTGTCCAATACCATTCAGTGTACATAGACTGAGGGAGTACCATGCGTGCTTGTTCAGGGCATACTCCGTCTCCTAATAGCTCAGAGTAAATCTTGAGCGAAAGATTGTAGGTATCCCAATCTTGTACATACGTCAGTGCTACACCATCAGACCCTTGCTTCTTGTCAACACTACGGCCACGCCATACGTCAGGTACATAAAACTCAGGCTCATCATCAACATACCGGCGAGAGACTTCATTCCACACCATACCTACTTGATGCTTACCAAGTTGACGAGCTACAAAGATAGGGGCCTTGATGTGCAGGGTAATAGCAGTATGGCCGAAGGGAGTCCAGTGAGTAGGCATGTTCTTTATATACCGAAGAAGTTCTTCAACATTCTTGTTACCTCTACAGGTCTCTTTCGTCCATTTGTAGCCAATCGTATCTTTTACCTCTGCCCATTCTTTACTGGTACACCCACGAGCAAGGAATTGGATGAGAGACTTATCCTCAGGGCGTAGCTCGTACTTACCTACTACAATATCAGTACACTCAAGTCCTTTAGATTTCTTTGCGAAGCTGACCCTAGCAGCATTAACTACAGACAGGTCACTCCCCATGTGGTCGATGTATGTTACTTTCATTCGCATGTCCTCTTGCCAGTATCAGGATCAATGAAACAAGCAGTACCTTCTACAACCTCTTCGTCTTTCGACGCGTTGAGAATACCAAATCGTTTACCTGCTGCTCTGAAGGTGGTACAACCTGATGCTCCTCCATCGTAGGCGGACATATACACTTGTTTGAATGTGTCCCAGCTAACTTTCTCTCCCACGTTGCAAGTCTTACTGCAAGCAGAATCGACATAGTAGCTTGCAAGATTGAGCACGTTAACATGATCCATAACATCCAGCTCATCGGCAGTTACTCCTTTCACACCGAAGACTTTTAGTCCGTAGTCCTCTACTTTTTCTGTCTTTGCTCCATCAAATCCAATGATTGTTCTTGTGTAGGAGTGAGAGAAGACTGGTTCAATCCCTGAAGATACATTGTCAGCACTAAGGCTAATAGTGCCAGTAGGAGCGATACTAAGCAGGTGGCTATTACGAATTCCATACTCACGAACCATCTTCTTGATGTCTTCTGGCAGGGTATCAAAGAAAGTTCCTCCGTATTTATTGGGATCAAACGCAGGGAATGGCCCCTTCTCTATAGCTAGGGAAATAGAACTCCTATAAGCAGTATCCCTTAGCGTTTCAAGAACCTTGGCTGTGAACTCCAAGAAGCCTTCTGACCCGTAAGGATAACCCAAAGCTTCCCCTGCATTGGCTAGACCAGTAACCCCAAGGCCCATCCTGCGTTTAGACTGTGCCTCTCTCTTCTGCTCCTCCAGTGGGTAGACAGCAATATCAATCACGTTATCCATAGCTCTTACTACATGAGGGATATCATGCTTAAATTGCTCCCAGTCGAATTCGTAATGCTGCTCAAACCCCGAGTCTACCATATCGTCACGGTAGAATTTGTAGATATACTTCGCAAGATTAAAAGACCCAAGAAGACAGGCACCATAGGGAGGTAGGGGTTGCTCGCCGCATTGCCCTGTAAGAATTCCGCCGAAAACCCCCATACCTCTCTTAGGTTCTGTGAAGCAGTAAACTTTCTCGCATACCTCATCTTCTTCTACAGAAACAACATAGATAAACCTTGTAGCAGAGCGATTAGGCTTTACTCTTCCATGCCTACATCCAATATTAAGATCATAGTAATACGAAGCAGGAATTGAAAGTCTCCAGCAATCCTTCATTTCCGATAGGGTACCTGCAGCCCCAAGTTCATTAAGCATAAGCTTCACCCACCCCAAGAAAAGTCTGTCTTTAGAGGAAATCTGAGCAGAACCATCTTTTGTCACATGACCATCAGAGTCCATCAAACCACGAAGCCAAGCTTTCTTAGCAGCCGCTGTCCAGTTCACATCCGGAATAAATGCCTTTTTCCAAAACTTCTTACCATAGTAAAGGTATAATTTTGTTTCTTTTTTGTCAGTACCCTCATACCCACCCCCGATATTATACTCATAACAAGAAAGGTAATTCTTAAAATTAGGTAAGAGTTTCTTTTTTTCTCCGTAGAGTCCAATGTAAACCTTGTCTTCCCCTTTTACCCAACCATCACCGGAAAAGAACCCTCTTTCGTAGGCTTCGTCAAGATCAGTGTAGACCTCATCAAAATAATCGGTAGGTTCACACACAGGCCATTCAGATTTTAAAAGTTTGTCTCCAATTTTAAGGTTTTTAGCCTCAACCTCAGAACCATCTTTTAAATAAAACTTATGGTAATGAGTACAAGTAAGGGAAGACCCATCAGAAAAGTTCACAGTTTTCATAGGTTGATTTTCACCGGTTTTCCTTACTAGGACAGAAGAAAATTCTTCCCCGTTCCATACATCAACTAAATTACCTTCTTCAGCCAACTCTTCAATATTTAAGTATCCATTACGGGTAAGGATGGGAGTGTCTGGGTGGACACAAGGGTTAGTAGCAGCAATCGTTTCGGTGTAGTGCAGGTTGTTCTTCTTGTTGATCCTGTCTATGAACAATACACCGGGTTCAGCCCAGTCCCAAGTACAACGAAGGATCTTGTCCCATAGATAAGTAGCCCGGATAGTCTTGTACACCCTCCCCTCGAAGACAAGGTTGAAGGGACGGTCCTTCTTGACTGCCTCCATGAACTCATCAGTAATACCGACAGAGATATTGAAGTTAGTCAGCTTGTTGTGGTTAGCCTTAGCGGTAACAAACTCTTCAATGTCAGGGTGGTCTACTCGAAGCACTCCCATCTGGGCTCCACGCCTATGGCCAGCACTGGAGATACAGCCACAGAGTGCATCGAATACATCCATGAATGCTAGAGGCCCAGAACTACGGCTATCAAGAGAGCGTATAAGAGCCCCCCTAGGCCGAAGCGTACTAAAGTCGTACCCAATCCCTCCACCCAGTCGCATTGTTTCTGCAGCTTCCGCAGCTTTATCCATGATGTCAGCCATAGAGTCCCCAATAACGCCACTAACGTAGCAATTATACGGAGTAGTTGACCTAGGGCTACCGATACTAGACTGAATTCTACCAGCAGGGAGAAAACGCTGAGTGTAGAGGATACTTCTAAACTCATTGAAATGCTCCTCGTTATCTTTTAGTGCATCAGCCACTCTGGACATAGCTTCTTTGAATGTCTCTCCTTCTCCTCGGTATTTCATTGCATGAATTTCCTTGGAGATAGGAAGTGTTGGCCCGTACTCAGTCATCTTCCGTACTTCCCTCATACTCTTGCTCAGAAAGGATTTCTTCAAAGAGGTTTCTTACTTTAAAGAGATCCCCACGAGTAAGCCTGTCAGTCCCTTCCGATTTAAAACTCCAGTGGCCAGACCCAGTAAGGGAAAGAGACATTTCCCCTGAAGTAATATAATCTGTGTACTTAATTTCTTTTCTACTAGACATTTAAATACCCCCTTGTAACTTTTTCCAATCAGGTTTAGTCATCAATCAATTCATCCTCATAAAAATAATCCTCAAGGTTTAGCAAACCTTCATCAACTAACCACTGTACTACCACCCAGTTCTCAATATCATTCTGTTCGAGGATATCTTGGAGTGGGTAGTACTCGGCTAGGATCTTTACCTTATCCATATTCCTTTTCCAATCTACTCATTGATACAAACTCAGGGGAGTACACACCATCCTCTACTTTTCTTTTGATGATGAGACCTTCCCACCAAAGATCTCCTGCGTGTCCAGCCCAAGGTGAGGGGTAGTCCTGATAAACTCCAGCAACACAACCCATAATCTTCTTCCCATTAGTATTAGTACGAACAGCCCAATCAACTGTATGGGTATGACCGCAAGTACAAGAGGTATAGTTTTTGGCGATAAGAGAATAAGCATGATGCTCACCTCCAATTGGACGACCCATAACCCCAGACACAAAATAGTGAGCATAAGAAATACCATCAAGGGTATAGATACCGGGCGTCTGCCCATTGTACTCAACAACTTCATGATAATATGAATGGAAGTCCAAGTCTCTGAACGAAACACCGAACCGTTCTCCCTCTAGTTCAGGACTAAAATCAATTGCCCTCTTGATCCTGTGTTCATGATTCCCTTCTAGTACTACTTTGTATGGTTGCTTACGTTTAGCTCGCTTGATGGGAGCCCACATCCTTTCTTGAAACTCCAAGTGAGATACGATATCTTTCTCGTAGTTCTTGCCGTGGAAAGAAGCCTTGCCCTTGTCGTAAGAAGAGAGAGAAGCCATGTCTGCGGCATCACCAAGGTTGATAACTACATCAGGTTTCAAATCCTTGATTAGTTGTCCTACGTAGTCGGCCCTCTTATTCAGATACTCAGGGTGAGCATGTTGGTCAGGAATAATTAGGTGTACTTTACTCATCTACATACCATTCCTTAGAATTATAGATGATAGACTCCCCCCTGTCCAAGACATCTTTTACTTCCTCAGCCTCCTCAATAGTGTCATACCAGAACTCTTCCTCAAATTCTTCCCCGTTGATAGTGACATTACAGATCAGAATGTATTCACCAAAGAAAGGGATCGGTCCTTCGATTACATCAGTAACAATAATGTTCGCCATTTATTTATCCTTTCTTACAACATAGTAAATGAGAATCATAAATGTAATAGGCCAAGCAATAGCCAAGGTAGCATCCATCAAATTAGATTCAAATTCAGAGTAGCCATCTGGATCTGGAGTAAAACGCATATAAAGGAAAGTAAGGAGTGAAACAATTAAGTATACCCAAAAGATTTCCATTAATCTACCACCTTTTGAAAAAATATTCAGCATCGATAATGACAACTGGTCTCTTGTTGTTAGCTTTAACTACGAGGACAGGTTCAGTCCCTTCTTCTGTGTTAGCTACTGCTTGCTCGTAGTCCTTATAAAAAGCATAGCTAGCCTTGGATTTACATTCAATAGAGAAGGGGTAGAGAGCTTTGGCAGCAGGAGAAAGCTGCACATCAACCCCTCCTGCCCCCATAGAGGTAGACCTTACGTCTCCCTCCGATAACTCTCTATGACTAAGAAGCTGGTCTCTAACCCATTGCTGTAGCCTCCTCCCCTTAGCCTTCGCTGAGCTGATTTTCATTATCCCTCCTTTTAGTAACCCCAGACCGCATTGCGGATTACTTCGTCCCTTTCTTAGGTGTTCATTTCGGCGGCATAACCGCCCACTCAATTTCATCGCTTCCTTATTGGGATACTTCAATGATATCTTCATCTCTGGTGTCCTCCGACCATACCTTCTCAGGTACGTTAGGTTCTTTCTTCACAGTGGTCAGGAAGACTGGACCTCTACTGTAGATAAAAGTCCTGAGGTTAGGCCAACAGCTAGCCTTGTGGTCACAGTAACTGCAGTTAACACCAAGCTTCCTGTTACCTGATGCACCTTCAGGGATATCCTCGAAGGCTCTATCAGGGCAGATATCAGAAGAAGCAATAGCCTTGATCTTTTCTACCTCTTCTTCCTTCCCCAGTAGTTCAAAGCTGAAGTCATATTTGTCAAGACAGATATGGCCATGCTGTTTGTCTACTACCAAGAAAGCTCCAACATTGGGGTCGGACTGTATCGGATCGGATCTTCCTGCATAAACGTAGCTAGATAGCTGGGAGATATAACCAAACGGATCGTCTCCCCGCAGACCCCCTGACTCAAACTTCTTGTAGGCAAAGGATGATGCGGACTTAACATCCACTGTGATCCCATCAATAACACAGTCTCTATGTCCTTTAATACCAGAGATCTCAAGAGGGCTTTGAATTCCTTCAACTCTATGTCCGGCAGCGATTGCCAAGTGGATGAGAACCGACTCAAGAATATCCCCATAAAGGTATTTAAACTTTGCTTGAGGAGGAAGAGGTTCGCCCTGAGAAGATTTGTGGAGTGAGTACCATAGTTTCCTTTGACATGGAGAGCCCAAGTTAGACATACGGAGGGTTGGCTCCCTGTCCTCATGTACCAATCTACGATCAAATACCCCTGACAGGTCTTTCCCGAGAAGCTCTGATATAGTTTCGTTCCACCCCCCTCCGGTCCTGATGACTTCATAGATGTCCTCCACTAGAGTATCAATTGTTTTAGACATTAGAGGTTTACCCTTTTTCCGTCAATGTAGACTTCATCAATATCCCCTGTATCATCTATTTCATAATCATCAATGATTATGTCTCCTTTATCCCAAATAAAGTCTTTCTTCTCTTCCTTACTCATAGTCATAAACTCTTGATACTCATCTTCATCGAGGTTAAGGTGAAGATAGCCATAACGAAGATGTCCCATTACGTATTCAAGGTTTGCTACAATATTGTGAGTCATTTCTTACTCCTCAAAAGGAAGTTTGATACCAGTGCTTTCTTTTCTCTCGCTCTCAAAAGGTACATGCTCAAGTACTTGCACACCTTCAAGACGAGTACCCTTACCAATCTTAGTATCGTAGACAGTGGCAAAAACTTTAACCCGAGAACCATTACCAATCAGTCCATCTTCTTCAAGCTTCCAAAGAGTACCATCTGCTTTAGCTACCTTGGGGGCACCACCAGCAAAGGCATGGGCGAACTTGCGCTTGAACTTTACGATGATACCGTTCTCTCCGGGCTTACCTGAAGTACGAGAACCAGTAGCAATGAACTTGTCGTACTCTTCTTTATCCATTTCCAAATCAATGGAACAAAGCCCATCGTAATCACCGTGGAATCTTTTATCCATGTCCCTGTTCTGCTCAAACACACGAGCCCAGCTTGCAATACCTTCGAATTCAAAAAGTTCTGTAGACATATAGGTGTTCCTTTTCTCTAGTCTATAATCTATATTAACCTGTTAGAGTTTACTTGTCAATGGGTCTCTAACCAATTAGTACCAACTTTGTAATTTCCTTGTAAAGGACAAAAGAGGTTTAGTCTTTTACCTGTTTCTTCAATAGCCTTACATTGTAACTCTCCTAGTTTTATAGCGTCCTCCTTAGAGGAAACTTCTGTTTGCCATTCATCATGTACAAAATCTACTTGTTTAAACCATACACCTGCCTCAGTAGCCCATTTCCTCCATAACAGGTTAGCGTGCTTCATGACAACAGCTTCACCATTTTGCAGGTATCCTGCAAGCATCAAGTACTCAGAGGATTGGACAACTTTACGTCCGTCCAAACCTCGGAAGAAACCCCTTGCGGCATCTCTGGGAATCCTGCCCGCTTTAAGGCGTTTGAGTTCAGGGAGACTATCCAAGAAGTTTTGTACAGCTCCTTTTGCCATAGGTTTTGTACAGTCAAGTATTCGACTAACCTTTTCGGTTCCAGCCCCAAGAAGGAAGGCGTAGATAAAAGTCTTAGCAGTATCCCTGTCCCTACAAATGGGTCCGAGTGAACGTTTGTTAAGGTTATGAATATCCGTCTCATCTTCTTTCTTTCCTGAAGTAATAGCTGTAACGTATTCTTTAGACTGCATAAGGTGAGCAAGGATACGAAGTTGAATACCTTCAGCATCTGTCCCCACCAAGTAGTGTCCTTCATCCACAGTCCATAGTGCTCTGAGCTTTCCATCGAACTCAGCCTTTACCTCTTCGATAGGAGACTTAGGCTCACCGTGGAATGGGCTAGAGATGTTAGCTTGGTTTGGGTTACTGTGAGACATACGCCCAGTCCATGCCCCGATGTGCCAGAACTTACCATGAATCCTACCATCCTCGGAGACACAGCCTATCCACTCCTGAAGGCTTGACCTTCTTCCCTCTAGAGTAAGCCACTTGGCTAGCGTCTTCGCTCCCTCAGGGGCGTCAGAGGGGAGGGTAGATAAGTTCTCCTCAGATACCACCCACCCATAGTAATCGAAGTGTTCTTTCTTTTCTTCCCATAAGGCATACGTGAGCAGAGACTTACGCCAATACTCTCCCACCTTAGCTTTACGTTCGAACTCCAAGTGTGTCTTGGTTTTTTCTACTGGCTCCCACCCTGCTGCCCAAAGCTTTTCGATCCTATCTTTAGTAGACCCCGGATTGAAAATCTTGTAGTCAAAGCAAACCAGTTCTTCCCCATCTACTACAGTCCTTGGGTAGTTACGCATAGCATCTTCAGTAGTCTTGAAGAAGCTCCCATCTTTCTTGATCCTGTATAGAATTCGATGAACTTCCGTTAGCTCTGGTGGCCAAATCTCTTGGAATGTAACTTCCAGTATTTCCATCTGCTCTTTAATCTGAGCAAGGTACTCCTCTGCTTTCTCTTTATCAAACTTGAACCCATTGTTCTGCATGTCGTTACATACAAGTTGAATGCCATGCTCAACATCAATGGAGTCTTTCCATTCTGGATTGTCAAGATAAGGCTTATAGAAGAGGTAAACCTTTTCTGTTAGCTCAACATCCTTTACGCAGTAGTCTATCATCTCCCTCGATACACGAGACCAATCAGTATGACTACCCTTCGGATAGTTTAGAGCTTGCCCCAGATCGTCAAGACTGTGAGTAGGTAAGCCTGAATAATTGACAAGACGAGACACAACAAAAGTATCACAGACCACCGAAGACTGAATGCCCGAATCATATAGTCTATTAAGAACAGGAATGTCAAAAGCCAGCCCGTTGTGAGCGATGACACAAGTAGCATCTTTAATATAAGAATTAAAAGCATCCTTTCCTCCTTCCCAATTGTTCCATACAAGGTAGTCTGACCAGACTTTGATAGCTCCATGCAATTCCTTGGTAACTACACACCAGACTTTAGTAGGAGATAACCCATCTGTTTCGATGTCTAAAGTTACAATCATCAGCGACCAGGCTCATCATAGACCACATCATCCTCGTAATACTCAAGTTCTACATCATCGAGATCATCTTCTGCAGTAGTTGGTTGTACATTAGCATCATACTCTACAGATATTCCCAAATCTTGTTCTTCAAGGCAACGTACTTCATGAGCTATTACCTCTTCAATAGCAGAGATAAACTCTTGGTCTACTG
>Ga0208160_1000321_pt1 | contig 23196 bp, 25 predicted proteins | sample CB_VirMetaG_FD_184536 | JGI IMG/M metagenome (GOLD analysis project Ga0208160, IMG submission 184536) | Freshwater to marine saline gradient viral communities from Chesapeake Bay - CB_1504_1 Viral MetaG (SPAdes) (version 4) | ecosystem: Environmental > Aquatic > Marine > Coastal | place: USA... | reverse complement strand
GTGGCGATCTTTGTCAGATTTTATTTGAAACAAACGATGACTATGCTGCTGGCGAATCTTTAGGGTTTATCACCGCAGGTAAAGATGTAGCAAGCACTAACAAAGGTGTTATTCGTTTTGGCACTACCGCCACGGATGGCGGCACTCCGACAGAAGCCATGCGTATCGACTCCAGCGGTAATCTCAAATTCAACTCCGGTTACGGCTCTGTTGCTACTGCTTACGGCTGCCGTGCTTGGGTGAACTTTCAAGGCACTGGCACTGTGACGATTCGTGCAAGTGGGAATGTGTCGAGTATTACGGATGTTAGCGCTGGTCGTTACACGATGAACTTCACGACTGCGATGCCTGATACAAATTATGTAATAGCAGGTACAACTTCTGAGAGCACAGAAAGTTTTGGGCGAATGATTACTGGGCCGCGATCTGGTCATACAACGAGAACAACATCTGCTATTGCTATTAACTCGTATCGTCCAGATGCTCAAACTTATGAAGACCAAGGCTATGTAGAAGTAGTGATCTTCCGATAGGGGCAACCAATGAATTCAAGAATCATATACCCAACAGACGATGGCGGCGTTGCAGTGATTGTTCCTGTGGACTGCGGCAAGACCATTGAAGAAATTGCAGCAAAGGATGTACCTGCTGGCAAACCCTACAAGATTGTAGATGTCAGTGAGATTCCGTCTGACAGAACTTTCCGTAATGCGTGGGAGGTGGACGAAGCTGACTTAATCGATGGCGTTGGTAGTGAACACGATATGTTTATCACCGATCCGTCACACCCTGACTATGTATCACCAGAGGTGTCCGAATGATTACCGTCAACCTAGACAAGGCTAAGGGCATTGCGCATGAAAAGCGTCGTGCTGCTCGTGCAGAGGAATTTGCTCCGCATGATGAGGTAATTGCCAAACAGATTCCGGGTGTATCCGCAGAGGAAGCTGAGGCTGCTCGTCAGGCTATCCGTGAAAAGTATGCAGCCATTCAGTCTGACATTGATGCGGCTACCGATGTTGGTGATTTAACTGACATCGTGAACAACGCTTGGAGTAACCCATGAGTAGAGCAAGAAACCTAGCCGACCTGCTGGATGCCAATGGCGATGTCGCCAGCGGTGCGTTGGATAATGTGCCGCCAAGCAATGATGCAAGTGCGCTGACCACGGGGACGCTGCCGGTTGACCGTGTGCCTTATGTTGGCAGACGCAACCTGATTATCAATGGTGCTATGCAAGTGGCACAGCGTGGTACAAGTGCAACTCACACAAATGGTCAAAATGCTTACAAAACAATAGACAGGTGGAAAGTAGAAGTTGCTGGAAACTCAAACATTACGCTAACAAACACGCAAGAATCCGATGCTCCTACCGGTTTTAAATATAGTAATAAACTTGCTGTTACAACGGCAGGTGGTACTCCTTCTGGAACATCTTATGTTGGGTGGATGTACGCTATTGAAGGTTATGATGTAGAAGCATTGGGGTACGGAAACTCAGACGCTAAATCTATAACACTTTCTTTATGGGCCAAATCTAATAAAACAACAAATTCTTTTAGTGTTGGTTTTAGAAATCAAATCTCAGGAAATAATATAAATTGGTATCAAACGATTGATTTATCGGCAGCTAATACTTGGGAGTACATAACTGTAACGATTGACCCTTATACAGCAGCGGCTTTGTTAAACGCAGGAACAAGCAGCGCAGGTGTCCAGCTCCATATAAAAACGGAAACAAGTTTAGGTACATCCGCTGAATCCACATGGGAAACGGGGAATTTCTTGGGTTCTCCAGATATGGAAGGCACCGCTTGGGGAACTAGCACATCTAACTATTTGCAAATCACCGGAGTCCAACTCGAAGTAGGCTCAGTAGCAACCCCATTTGAACACCGTTCTTACGGTGAAGAACTGGCGTTGTGTGAACGGTATTACAGAGAAAGGACAGGCGGCGTATCAAAGCCGACCACAGGGGGTTTTTCTTGTATGACAACCGAATTTTCGCATAACACCGAAGGAATGAGGGTTGTACCTTCTTACGTCAAAGTTCAAAACGGAGGGGGTTCGGCTGTTGTGAAACAGTATGGTCATTACTTCAATATCTCTAACTATGGAATGTCCAATGCCGGTCACGATTATTTTTTAATTCAATTTGATGCGGAGCTATAAATGGAAAACATGACGGTTGAACAGGCGCAGTATATTAGAGACGAAATCTTAGCGACAAACGTTGGGATCAATGCAGTTATTGATGGCGTTTTTATGGGAATCCCACTCGATCCAGCTAACCGCCATTACGCAGAAATCATGCGTCAGGTTGAGGCAGGTACGCTGGTGATTGCTGAGGCTGAGTGATGGAACCCCAAACCCTTATCAACATCGGCTTCGCGTGCGCAGGCGTCTTTGGCGGCTGGTGGATGAAGATCATCTGGGACTCGATTCAGGGTTTGAAGGCTGATCTGAAGGGTCTGGACACCAAGATGCACGAGGACTTCGTGCGCCGTGATGACTTCAAAGAAGCGGTGACGGGTCTGCGTGAGGACATGAAGGAAGGTTTCAAGGAAACCAAGGACATGATCGGCCTGCTGTTCAAGAAGATCGAAGGCAAGGCGGATAAGTGACATGCGACATCCTGTTGAGCAACTTGGATGGCTTGTCATTGGCATGGCCATCGGCGGTCTTATTGGGATCACGCTGAACTCTGTCCTGGCGGAAACCAACACGATCAGCTCAACGGTATCCAGCACCGTATCTTCCAGCTCTAACACCGTTTCGAGCGGAACGAACACGATCAAAGGCGCTGCAACTGCATCGTCACCTGCAATCAGCATTACAAACAGCGACATCTGCAAGTACGCGGGCATGAGCGGCGGCGTGCAAACCCAGGTATTTGGCATCAGTACAGGCGGCGTTGTTGTTGAGGACTTGAACTGCGAGCGCATTAAGCTGGCGCGTACCGTCGCCAACACCCTGGCGTTAAAGACTGTCGCAGCATCGATCATGGCGGAAGATCCCCGCGTGTTCCGCGCAATGTGGCGATCCAATGTAATTCCGCCAATCGACGGCAAGCTGGGCGCAGAAGCGCGCCAGCTATGGATTGAGAATCCGGACAAGCTACCCGTAGGCGTGACGCTAGAGGGGCTGCTTCTTCAAGACGAATACTTGAAGCTAAAGGAAGAAACGGAGCGCGAGACAGCAGCGATTGAGGCCGAGGCGAATTTGCAGCCTTGGGAGCGTGAAGGCTATGTAGGGACATGCGAAGCATGGAACGGCGAGCGTTATATTCCCTGCTAATCGCTGGATCGGCGTTTGCTGACACGACCGGCAACCTGCTTGACGGTAGCGGTTGGAGCACGAGCGGCGATGTTAATTTCTGGAGCCAGGGCGATAACCCGACCTGGGTGTACAGCTACACCCAAGGCACAGTAAGCCAGACCGTTGACTTATCTGCATACGATCAAATCGACCGTATTACTTACGGTGCTTCTAGCCTGGGCTGCAACAATTATGTTGGCGGTCATTGCGGCTCTAGCAATCCAATCTATTACGACGAGATTTCTGTTCAGCTGTCGTATGGGAATGAAAGCTGGACTGACACGGTTACGCTTGACTATAACGCGGGCTGGATTGACTACGATTTCGATGTTGTTCCGACGGGACAAGCCGAATCTTTGATGCTGAGCTTTACCTCGTTTGATCCAGGTTTCTGGGCTGGCTACTACGCCAGCGCAACAACCGATGCGTACCTGATTGTCGATCATAGCGTTGCTGCCCTGCCAGCTCCCGAGCCTATTCCTGTTGCAGCTGACCCTGTAATTCAAACAGCGGTACTCGACACCATCATCACGCCGGACCCGGTAATCGAAGTCACCCCGACAGTAGATGTCGCGATGCCAGGTGTTGACGTAACCACGACAGTAGATGTCGCGACCGTCGATGTCGTTGCGGAGCCTCAACCGGCAGCAGACGCTCCACAAACAGATTCGTCGCCCGCAGACGCTCCGCAAGATTCTTCGCAGCCATCGGGAGGCGAGTCACAGCAGAAAGATAACGGCGGTGGCGGGTCCGGACCTACCGCCGTCGCAACTGTTATGGCCAGCATTGATGTTGCGTCGGCATCGATTGACACAATCCAGGATATTGCGGGAGATCCAGCAAGCCCTGTTGCGCAAGCCCTGGCGATGCTGGTGATGAGCGCACAAGGCGTCCAGCTCGAGGACACCCAGCTGGACCAGCCTGAGCTGCCTAAAGAGATTGCATTGACCGACCGAGGGCTGCGTGAGCGCGAATGGCGTGGCGCGCTAGTTGATGATGCGAAGTGGAAACGAATGGTGGAATCGCAATGGAAATAGAGTTGCCCGGTGGTTTCAAGGTTGGCGGCGGCAAAGGCATGGCCATCGTCATGGCCGCAGGCTCTCTGATCGGCGCGCTGTATGGCGGCTTTGAAGTCTATAAAGACTACATGGACATGAAGGAAAAGCTGGCAAACCTGGAACCAGAAACGATCCAGCACCAGATCGACAACGCGATGGTCAAACTTGATGAAGGAGTGAGTTATGCGAAGGACATTAAGACCGACCTTCGTTCTGATGTCATCGCTGTCGAAAAGGCTTTGGGTGAAGTGGAAGCGCGAATTCGCACTACTGAGTCTGAGAACCGCGCGATGGTTAAAGAAGCCCAGCGCTGGTTCGACCAGCGTACCGCCATGGTGGAACAGAACCAAAAGATGATGGAAGAACGACTCCAGAAACAGATCAGGGATGCCCTGACTAACGCACTCACGGAGCAGTAATGCTGGAAGCAATGCTCGCAGGTGTCGTGGTGTTTTGTGCTGGAGTGTTTACAGGCACGCTTCTTTCGCGCAAATGGTATCTCGAGAAAGACCCACTCAAATTCATGGATTATCGCAATGACCGACTTTGATTTAGCAGACTTGAATGGCGACGGCGTGATCGACAGGCAAGAGTATGCAGAGATCATCGCGGACAAGCTGCGTCGCGAAATTGCCGACGCTGACGCCAAGCGGGACCAGATCAGAAAGATGGTTTGGTTTGCCTTGTTTGGGATGCTGCTTTATCCGCTGTTTGTGTTTGGAACAGAAGCGCTCGGATTTTCCAGCGCAAGCGAAATTATTGGGTCGATTGCGCCGACTTATTACGTTAGCACCTCGATGATTGTTGCTGCGTTTTTCGGTGCAGACGCCTATATGAACGGCAGAAACAAAAAGGAAGAGAAGGATGGATGACGACCGCAAGCGCGAAGTGCTCGACACGCTGGCAGAAGCGATTGACTTGCTGCTAACGCTGGACGACGCAAAGCGGCAAAAGGCCGTAAGGGCATTGCAGTACATCTACAACTGCGTTTCCTCTGACTTGCGAGGTGAGAAATGTTCGGTATAGAAGCGATCCTGGCGCTGGCATCGAACGGTGTCGGCATTGTGTCCGGCTTGATGGCGAATGCGCAGAAGTTCAAAGCGGATGAGCAGAAGCTGATGATGGAGCGCCTGACATTTGACAAGGAAATGATGCAGCTGCGCTCTGAATTGTCGAACAAAGAGTTTCAGGTTCGTGTTGGCGACAAGTTCAGCAGCATGACGCGCCGCGTTCTTGTGCTTGGATTTATGGCGATGATCTTTGTGATCTCTGCGATCGCGCCCTGGCTTTCAGACATTGGCGTGGCCGTACCTGTTGAAGTGCAGAAGGGCTGGTCGTTCTTGTTCTGGGACAACGTGCGCACCGAAGTCGAGTATCAGGTGATTAAAGATGCCGTGGTATTCCCAGAGTGGGCGAAAGAAGTCGCCATTATGATTTTCAGTTTTTACGTTGGCGCGAGCGCCGTTAAGCGATGAATCGAGCGACCCGGTACTTGCGCGTTGTGCTGGCCAGCGTGGTCGTCGCCAGTATTTCCGGCTGTGCCGGTTATGAAGTTGTGCTTTTTCTAAACGAGGCAGAAGAGGATCAAGCGCCGCGCTGGTGTGCGGCAGGCAATGTGTGCATCCATGAGTGAGAAGGACAAAAAACTACAGGCATTAGAGAGACAACTGGCAGCTGCAAAGCGCCAGCATCGTGCTATTGAGTCGCGCGATGACTTCTTGAAGTTTGTGAAGTTCACCATGCCTGCGCCGGACGCGCCGGATGACATCGAGCAGTCGATGTTTAAGGATTCAAAGCACCATCGCGCATTGGCAAAGGTGCTCGAGAAGGTAGAGAAGGGCCACATTCCGCGTCTGATCGTCACGCTTCCACCCCGACATGGTAAGTCCGAGCTGATTTCGCGTCGCTTCATTCCCTGGCTAATGGGGAAGGACGCATATCGCAACATCATCTTCGCAACGTATAACGAAGATTTCGCGCAGGACTTTGGTGCGGACGTTCGCAACATTCTCCAGTCGCCATCGTTTAAGCAGACATTTCCGCAATTCGCCTTGCGCCAGGGCGGCGCGTCGAAAGGTCGCATTCAAGCAGACCGAGGCGGCATGGCTGCGTTTGTGGGTCGTGGCGGATCAATCACAGGTCGTGGTGCGGATTTCCTCATCATCGACGATCCGATCAAGGACGCCGAAGAAGCGGGAAGCCCATCGGTTCGGCAGAAGCTATGGGAATGGTTCACCCAAGTAGCTATGACTCGTCTGATGAATAGCGCCGCCAGCGTCATCATCGTTCACACGCGCTGGAACGAGGACGACTTGATTGGCCGCCTGACTGATCCAACCAACCCGAATTACAGCGAAGAAGAGGCGTCGAAGTGGAAGGTTATCAACCTGCCTGCGATTGCCGAAAACGACGATCCGCTTGGACGTAAGAAGGGCGAGCTGCTTTGGCCTGAGCGCTTTGACATGGAATTCATGGAGGCGCAGCGTCGCTTGGACCCTAGAGGCTTTTCCGCGCTCTACCAACAGCGTCCAACACCAGAGGACGGCGACTTTTTCCGGCGTGACTACATCGTTATGTACGACAAGCGCAATTTGCCGGACGACTTGCGCATTTACGCCGCAAGCGATCACGCGATTGGCCAGGATCGTCGTCGCTCAGACAGCACGGTTTTGCTGGTCGTTGGCGTCGATTCGATGGGCGACATTTACCTGTTGGATTGCTGGTGGGAGCAAGAGAGCGCAGATCATGTGGTCAACGCAATGCTGCGTATGATGAAGCGGTGGAAGCCTTTATTATGGTGGGCAGAGAAGGGCCATATTAGTAAGGCAATCGGGCCGTTTTTGCGTAAGCGCATGGTTGAAGAGCATACCTACTGCGCGATCGAGGAAGTGACCCCGGTAGCAAACAAGGTACAGCGCGCGCAGTCGATTCAAGGCCGCATGGCGATGGGCAAGGTGAAGTTCCCCAAAGGTCCGGCCTGGGCGCATAAAGCGATCGACGAGCTGTTGAAGTTTCCGAACGCCAGGCATGACGACTTTGTGGACACGATTGCCTGGATTGGTTTGGGATTGGGGCGTCAGGCTGGGCCTGGTGCAACTAAGCCGAAGCAGGAGCTTCCTGCTACCGGATCACTTGCTTGGGTAAAGATGGACAGCAAATTCCGGGAGCGGCAGGAACGACTTGAACGTATGACAGGAGGCTTCTGATGGAAGAATCAATGGAAATCATCGTCGCAACTGGCGGCGAGTGTGAGGATAAAGAGCCGACCCAGCGCCGGCAGCAGCTCGTTTCGGACGTGGTTGCGCGTGTCAATGCGGCAAAGGCGCACCACAAGAAGAAGTTTGACCAGATGCGTCGGGACATGGATATGGCCCTGCACGGTTATGACGATCGCGAGTGGGACGGCAATCGCTACACCGCAAACCTGATTAACCGTCATGTGCAGCAGCGCACCGCAGCCCTGTACGCAAAGAATCCGCGTGCTGTGGCCAAGCGTCGCAACCGCCTGGACTTTGTGAATTGGGATGGCGACGAGAAGAAACTGGCTCAGGCGTATCAGCTGAAAACGCAGGCCATGATGGCCGGCCAAATGGTCCCGCCGCAGGCAGACATGCTGATTGCTGAATACGAAGCAGTCACCGACAAGCGCCGGAAGGTCGAAGCCGTGGGCATGACCCTGGAAGCGCTGTTCAGCTATTTCATGGACGAATCCCAGCCGAGCTTCAAGTCGCAGATGAAGAGCCTGGTTCGTCGTGTGATTACGACTTCTGCGGGCTATGTGAAGCTGGGTTTCCAGCGCGAAATGGACCGCCATCCTGAGATCGCAGCGAAGATCAACGACATCACCGCGCAGATCGATCACTTGCGTCGCATTGCCTCCGAGGCTGCCGAGGGCGAGATCAACCAGGATGATCCGGAAATAGAAGAACTGATGCTGTCATTGAAGGCGCTGGTGAACGAGCCGGAAATGATTATTCGCGAGGGCTTGCTGTTCGACTTCCCGGAATCAACCGCCATTGTTGTTGATCCAATGTGCCGCCAACTGCGTGGTTTTGTTGGCGCGCGCTGGATCGCACACGAACTGTTCCTAACTCCGAACGAGGTGAAGGAAATCTATGATGTTGATTTAGAAGGGAAATTTACCCCATACGACACCAAGGGCCGCAAGCAGGACAGCGCAACCATCAAGATGGGCGTGCTGGCTGAGACTTCGACCGAGGAAACCCAGAAGGGATTGGTTTGCGTGTATGAGGTGTACGACAAACCATCTGGCCTTGTTTATGTTGTCGCCGAGGGCCATAAGGACTTTCTGATGGAACCTGCGGCTCCGAAGCTCAAGGTCGATTCCTTCTGGCCGATCTTTGCTTTGGTGTTCAACGAAGTTGAGCACAAGGACGAAATCTATCCGCCGTCTGACGTGCAGCTGATCGCGCCGATGCAGGCCGAGTACAACCGTGCTCGCCAGGGGCTGCGCGAGCATCGTCGCGCCAATCGTCCGAAGTATGTCAGCCCGGCTGGCCGACTGGAGGACGAGGATAAGGACAAGCTCAAGGCGCATCCGGCAAATGCCGTCATCGAGATTCAGGGCATGGCCGCAGGCGAGAAGGTCGGCGACCTGATCCAGCCGGTCAAGATGATCGGTATTGATCCGAACCTGTACGAAGTGAACACAATCTTCGACGACATCCAGCTGGTCGTGGGTAGCCAGGAAGCGCAGTTTGGTGGCGTGTCTGGCTCAACGGCGACCGAAACCAGCATTGCTGAGTCTGCTCGCATGTCCGCATTGGGCGCACAGATCGACGAGTTGGATAGCTTCATGTCCGAGGTTACGCGCGCAGCAGGTCAGATCCTGTTGACCGAAATGAGCACCGAGCAGGTTAAGAAGATCGTCGGTCCGGGTGCAATCTGGCCTGAGCTGTCTTACGAAGAGATCCAGGAGGAAGTGTTCTTGGAGATCGAAGCAGGCTCGACTGGCAAGCCGAACCAAGCAGCCGAGCTGCGCAACATCGAACGCATGCTGCCGTACTTGCTGCAAATGCCGGGCATCGATCCGAAGTGGCTGGTCAAGCAGGTACTCAAGCGCCTCGACGACAAGCTCGACATCGATTCCGCACTCGCCAATCAGATACCTTCAATCGTATCGATGAATGCTGTTAAGAATGCAGAAGCTGCGATGGGTGGCATGGGCGGCGGTGCAGCTGATCCGAACATGCAGGGTGCAGCAGGTGGAAACAATGTGGTGGCAATGCCATCCCCTGCTCAAGCAGGCGGATCGTTGCCATCGATGGGACCAAACAATGTCTAGTTTTTTTGCGCGATAAGTGTCTGATGTCTGTTGTACAGCAGACAGATTGTCGGCAAAATACAGGCATAGGAGGGACGTTATGGCAGAAATGCAAAACCAGTCGGTCTCGTCCACCGACGAAGAGGATGTTACCGCAGAAGCGGTTGAAGTTGAGGCAGAGTCATCCGCTGCCGAGGGCGATGATGATGAAGGTCTGCTCGCCGTAGTCCGAAGCGCTGTTGAGGAGAAATCCGACGACAACGAAGAGGACGAAGGGAGTTCTAAAGAGGCTTCGCCAGCCGAAGAAGAGGAAACGGACCAGGGAGAAGAGCACGAAGAATTGGCCTCCGAAGCGCACGAGGAGGAGGACTATTCAAAACTGCCCTTCAACAAGCATCCGCGTTTTCAGAAGCTGATCCGTCAGCGGAATGAGTACCGGGAGAAGGCACAGAATTACGACTTCGTTCAGGAGTTCATGGACACGAATAGCCTGTCCGCCGATGAGGTGGCGCAGGGTTTCAAGCTCATGGCGATGATGAAGGCGAATCCTGAGTCGGCTTATCAGGAGTTGAGCAAGATTGTTGGGGATTTAGCCCTAGCAGCTGGCGTAACCCTACCGGAAGAATTGGCCCAGAAAGTCGAAGATGGCTATGTGGACCAAGAAACTGCTCAGACCCTATGGCGAAATCAGTTAGATGTAAAGCGCCAAGCTGATCTTGCGGCAGCTGAGAACCAGCGCTACCGCCAGGCACAGGCACAGAACGTAGCACGTTCGATGGCCGAGTCGGTGACAGCGTGGGAACAAAGCGTCCGAAAGAACGACCCTGATTACGACCTTAAAGCAGACATGATTGAGGACCGCGTTAAAGCTCTTGTCGCCGAGAGGGGCAGGCCGCGTTCAAACCAGGAAGCACAGTCCATCGCAAAAGAAGCGTATGACTTTGTATCTGCCAGGTTGAAAACGGTCAAAGGCGTAAAACAGCCCATGAAAACAGCGGTCGGTGGAAAGGTAAGTGGAACGCCCACACCTGAGCCGCAGTCGCTTCTGGACGTTATTCAGAACACCTTGGCTCAGAGGGCATGACTTTAATCATCTTCTGACGAGGTATTTATCATGGCATTTACTGCTGCTGAACTGGCGAACATCGCCAACGCCGCTCTTGACTACTACATTGACAAGGGCAAGGTTTATTCACAGACCATTCAGGACAAGCCGCTGCTTGCAGCTCTTGATGCGAAGGCTAAGACCTTCCCTGGTGGCAAGGGTCAGGTTTCTGTTGGTGTTAAGGGTACTTACACCACTACCGTTGCTGGCTACACCCACAACGACACCGTGACTTACGCTAACCCGGCAAACATCAAGCGCGCCAACTACACCTGGCGTGAGCACCATGCTGGTATCAGCGTAACCCTGACCGAGCTCAAGAACGACGGCATTTCTGTTGTCGATTCTCTGAACAGCGGTAGCGTTTCCAATCACTCTGGCCGCGATCAGACCGCTTTGGCGAATCTGCTCCAGGACAAGCTCGAGGACATGATGGAAGGCTACGCTCGCGGCGTGAACGATCTTCTGTGGGGCGACGGTACTGCCGATCCGAAAGCGATCGCTGGTATTCGCTCTGTCGTGAAGGACGATCCGACCGCTGCGGGTACTACCGTTGGCGGCATCGACCAGTCCTTAGCTGCTAACAGCTGGTGGCGTAATCGCGTCAACTTGGCCGTTGCAACCACCGCTGGCGGCGTCGAGCTGACCGAAGAGCTGAACAGCGAATTCCGCCAGCTGCGTCGCTACGGCGGCAAGCCGGACATCGCTCTGTGTGGCTCTGACTTCCTTGATCGCCTGGCTACCGAGCTGCGCAACAAGGGTTACTTCACCCAGAACGGTTTTGCTCGCCGCACCGACATTGGCGTTGGCGACATCACCCTTGAGGGCGTTGTATTCAAGTACGACCCGAGCATGGACGACATCGGTACGTCTTTGGGTGGCGCTACCGACTTCGCTAAGCGTTGCTACGTTGTGGACAGCTCCAAGCTGAACCTGATGTACATGGACGGCGAAAAGATGAAGCGTCACTCACCGGCACGTCCGGCTGACCAGTACGTTATGTACCGTTCTATCACCACGACTGCTGTTCTGGGTGCTTCCCAGCTCAACTGTCACGGTGTTTATCAGTTCTCGTAACTGAGGGTAGGGGGAGTGGCTTCGGCTGCTCCCCCTTTTTCATATTAAGGAGATGTTATGCAAATTTGCTCATGCCTCGTCCTCATCGGAGGCGATATTGGAAACAGCGTTACCAAAGACGGCGTTACCGCCCCAGAAATTGCACTACTGCGTAGAGCGCATGGCGATGACTCTGTTCGCAATATCACCATCAAGGAAAACGCCAAAATTGACCACGATCAAGAGCGCGAGCGCTTGAGCCTGGTGTATGGCGCAGAAAAGGTAGCGAGTTTGTTTGGCCAGTTCGGCAATCTTCCAGAAACCCTGAAAGAAGCCCGCGTTCAAGACGACGTGATTGTTGAAGATCTGACCAAGAAAACACGCTCTCGCAAGGCAGCAGATACCGCTGAAACTGACTCTGGAGAATAAGCAATGTCGCGTGGCACAACCCTTGGGCAACTGATCGAAGATTTGCGTGCTGAGGCTGGCCACGCCCTTGCTCCATCACTCGGCGCTTCCACCCGCGAAGTGCTGATTTCGATTCTGCGTCGCCAGCAGAAACGGCTTTGGGAAGATTACGCCTGGCCATTTCTGCGCGTGCGCGTAGATGTCCCTGTGCAAGCCGGACTGCGTTATTACAGCATCCCCAGCAACCTGACCTATGAGCGCATCGAGCGCATGGAGTTCAAGTGGGGCGATCGCTGGCAGCAGCTTGGGTTCGGCATTGGTATTGAGCACCTGAATCAGTACGACTCAGACAAAGACATCCGCAGCTATCCGGTTTATCGCTACCAAGAGGCGGAGAACAATCAGATCGAAGTCTGGCCGATCCCGAGCCAGGACGGCAGCGCAGCCAATTCGGACGGCATTCTGCGCTTCACCGGAATTCGCAATCTCAATTCGCTGGTGGCAGACAGCGATCGCGCTGATCTCGACGACCAGCTGATTGTTTTGTTCGCCGCTGGTGAGCTGTTGCAGCGCCAGAAGGCGGGCGACGCCAAGGACAAATTGTTGCAGGCCGCAGCGCATTACCAGCGCCTCAAGGCTCGCAACTCCAAGTCGGATTCGTTCGTGATGAGCCAGGACGAGCCATTAGCTTACACACCGAAGGGTCCGCCGATGGTGGCCGTACAGAAGCCGTGACATGCCGTACTTTCTTATTGAGGATTTCAAAGCAGGGCTAGATACCCGCCGCATGGCGGTTTCAAGCGTCCCAGGATCTCTACTCCAGCTAACCAACGCGCACATTACGCGCGGTGGCGAAATCGAAAAGCGACCGGCATTCGTGCCGGTTTCTTCGTTGCCAGCCGGGTCTTTCGGCTTGCATGCCGTAGGAACCAGCTTGTACACGTTTGGGTCGGCAGCAGGTGTCACGCTTCCAGCAGACGCGCCAGCCAACCTGACGTACCAGCAGCTCTCTCATCCGAGCTCGCTGGACATGACAAAGATCCTGCACACCTCGAGCTTTAACGGTCTGCCGTATGTGATCGCGCAGTACAACGATGGCTCGGTATGGCATTTCTACAATGGCAGCCGGATTGGTAGCTGGGAAGATGGTAGAGCGCGCGCCAGCTTTACTGTGACTGGCGGCACGGCTGGTGGCGTTCAGGCAACAGCGAGCTTCGACGTGACTGGCGGGATTAACTCGCCGTCCGATACCGTGTCACAAATTCGCATTGGGACGTACCCGCTGATCTCCGGGACGGTCCAGCACGACGGCAATAACAGCTCCACCGCATCAGCGCTTGCTAATGCGATTAACAGCTTCACCGGCAGCCCAGACTTCACGGCTTCTGCGTCCGGAACGACGGTAACGATTACCGCTGTCACCCCAGGCACAGCGTTCAATGGCATGACGCTTGCGGTGGCTACGACAGGCAGCTTTACCGTGGGCAGCCTGGTGAACATGACAGGTGGCGTGGATAACTCGATCGCCTTGATTACGGTCAATGGTGTGCGCATCAACGGCAGCCCAATCCTGCATACCGGCGACAACACGACGACTGCCGCAGCCGTTGCCGCAGCAATCAATGACTATCCAAGCTCCCCGGATTACTTTGCCACCTCGGTTGGTGACAAGGTGAACGTGGTGGCCGTGGATGGCGGCACGACGCCGAATGGATACGGCGTTGTCCTGATTAACACGGGCGACGCGACAACCAACACCACATTAACCAATCTAGCGGGCGGCGCTGCCACCCCGAGCACTTACATTCCTGGCGAGTTCGCGAAAACCGCGAAAGCCAAAATGTACTCAGTATCCGGGTCTGCGCTGCACTTCTCCAAAATCGACGATCCGACCGATATTACCGATACGGTTGGCGGTGCTGGCTTTGTAAATCTCTCCAACAGCGCGGAAGGCTCCGAAGCGCTGACCGCCATTGCGAGCTATCAGACCAATTTGGCCGTTTTCTCTGAGCGGACCGTGCAGATTTGGTTTATCGATGTCGATGCCGCAGCAAACCAGCAGCTCCAGGTGCTGAACAATACCGGCGCGGTTGCACCACGCTCCGTGGTGGAGTGGGGCGACGCCGACGTGTTCTACCTGTCCGAATCAGGTATTCGCTCGCTGCGGTCTCGCGATGCGTACAACGCAGCTTTTACCAGCGATGTCGGGAACGCGATTGACTCCCTGATTACCGACGAGCTGCGCACTAACCGCCTAGCCGCACAGGATGCAGTAGGCGTTCTGGAGCCGCGTGATGGCCGCTACATGCTGGCAATCGGCGACAAAATCTATGTGTTCAGCTACTTCTCGGCGTCCAAGGTAAGCGCTTGGTCCACCTACGAGCCTGGATTCTCTGTTGAGGCTTGGGCGATTGTGGGCAGAAAGCTCTACTGCCGAGCAGACAACAATCTGTACCTATTCGGTGGCGACGATGGCGCGACCTATGACAACTCGACGGTGACGGTCCAGCTGCCGTATCTCGACGCCAGCTCGCCTGCCACCAAGAAGTCATTTACCGGCCTCGACATTGCGTGCGAAGGCCAATGGACGATCGAAACCTGCACCGACCCCAACGATCTGACAGTTCGCCAGACCGTCGCCACGGTACACGAAACAACCTACGACCTGGGCCATGCGTCGCTACAGGAATACGGCACGACGCTGGCGTTCAGGCTAACCAACAACACGTCGGGTGCTGCAAAAATAGGCAATATGGTCCTGCATTACACCAGCGGTGAGGCGGGATGAGGGTATGCGATCTGGCCATCCCATTTGTCTGGGATGCGGCCTATCGGATGCGCGAAAAGGATTACGAAGAGCTGTCCGCAATTTGCGACGTTCGCAACCGGAAAGAGTTGGCCGACAAGTTGTCGGTGGACTACGCCCCGCATCAGACGATCAAGGTGTTTTGTCTGGACGACGGCAGGCCGACGGTGGTGATGGGATGGACGATGGTTCGTCCTGGAGTGGCGCAAATCGGGATGTTTGCGACCGATGACTTCGGTAAAATAAAAGCAGCGGTAAGCAAGTATATCGTCAGACATTTTTTCGACGACATCAATACTTACAGCGTACACCGCATGGAGTGTTTTAGCCTTGGTACGCATGCCGAGGCGCACGAATGGATTGAGTGGCTGGGGCTCAAAAAAGAGTACGAGATCCCCGGTTACGGCAAAAACGGCGAAATGTTTGTGTCCTTCGCCTGGACACGCGGACCCGACGCAACGCATGTGAAATGGCGGCGCGGCGGAGAACTACGTTAGAGGTGAAGGTATGTGCTCATCAGGTGGCGGTGGCGGTAGACCATCTATACAGCCGGTTCCAGTAGATCCAGCAGAGCAGGCGCGCAGGGCCGCGCAAAAGCAGCGAGAGATTGAAGAGGCAGCCCGCCAGCGCGCAGCAGAAGAAGCAGCTCGCCGCGCAGAGGAAGCCCGCATTGCAGCTGAAAAGGAACGCCAGCGTCAGATTAGCCTGGGCCGCACCAACATCGACGACGCCTTCTCACGGTTCAACGACAGCTACTACTCGCAGCTGGACAAGCAGTACGAAGATTACGCACGCGGCGACATCGATACGCAGTATCAAGACCAGCTGCGTCGCTTGGTAGGTGCGCTTTCCGGCATCGACAACATCGCTTATGCAACCCGCAATCAGGGTGTCGAGGATCTTGGTTCGCAGTACCGCAGCGCGATCGATATGGTCGATGAGGGCGGCGATACCATTGCAGATCAAGCGCGCAACGAAGCAAACGCAGCAAGAGAACGCCTTATTCAGCGCAATTCCAGCGTAGCAAACGCATCAGCAATCGCTGATGAGGCTCGCAAGAGCGCTGAGAATCTAGCAGGCACGTCCCGCATGTCGCGCCTGGCATCCATCTTTGTCGATCCAATGCAGTACGCAGCCAGCCGTCCAGGCTACGGCGGTCGTCCTGCGGTGTTTGGATCATCTAATTCAACTGGCACGTCGGGCGGCAGTAGCCGTGTCGTAGGGTAAGGAGCAAGCCATGTGTAACCCAACAGCAGCTGTCATCGGTATCGCATCGGCAGCATCCTATTCTGCGCAAAAGAGCGCAGCCAAGAAGGCAGAAGAAGCGCAGCGTCGAGCAGAAGAAGCTGCGGCAAAAGAAGCCGAACGCCAGCGCCAGCTCGAGATTGAGCGCCAGAACCGTATCACCGAAGGGCGCACCAGCATCGATGGCGCGTTTGGTCAGTTCGATGATGATTTCTATGGCGGTCGTTCTCAGGCATATCAGGGTTACGCAATGCCTGAGCTGGAGGATCAGTTCCAAGATTCCATGCGCAGCCTGGTGGCAGCGCTGGCTCGCTCCGGCAATCTGCAATCATCAACCCGCGCTGAAAAGATGGCGGACCTCCAAGAGCAGTACAACCAGCGCAAGCTCGACATCTACAACACCGGCATGGATTACGCCAATCAGGCGCGTTCCAACGTCGATGCGGCACGCAATGAGCTGTACACCCAGAACCAATCGCTCGCTGATCCGAACCTGATTAGCGGTAACGCAGCGGCGCGCGCAGCAACGCTTAACCAGATGCCCAGCTTCTCTCCGTTGGGACAGCTGTTTAGCGATTTCACGGCAGGCTTGGCTACGCAGTCTGATCTCGAGCGTCGCCAGATCAATCAGTACGACCAGAACCCATTGTTTAGCCTCAATAACGGCGGCAGCGGCAAGGTTGTTGGCGGCTAAGGAGCAATCATGGCAGAAGCACCAGCACCAGCACCAGCAGACAGCAATACAACGCTCGGCGTGAACAACGCCGGGTGGATGTACGCATTGGGTCAACTTGGCTCTGCCTTAAATGCGCGCAGCGCAGCCAAAGCGTATGCCGCAGCGATTGACCGCAATGTGGGCCGCACCCAGGCATACACGGCTGCCGAAGCAGAGCGGCAAAAGGCGCTGACCGATGAAAACATTAAGACGTTTGGTAACAGTCTTGGGCAGTTTCAGGGCGACGTTAATGCTGAGATGGGCAATCGTGCGGCTGACCTTCGTGCTGCGTATGCAAAGCAGACAGCAGGGCAGCCTCAAGCACTCGCTTCTGCGCCGCAAGCTCGAGGCATTACGGCTGATGCTCAAGCGCGCATGAACGCAGCTGCGATGCAGCGTATTGGCACGCTTGCATCGGCCATTGCAAACCTTCGTTCGTTTGGCGATGTCATGCGAGACAAAGGCCGCGTGCTTGGCGACAACGCAGGACTCATCGATCAGAACCGTAACTTCATGCGCGGCAGCGCTCAGGTGTTGGGCTCCGAGCTGCAATCCGCTCAGCTGCCTGTTCAGGCTGGTAATTACTACTTGGGTGACGCGCTGCGTGGCCTGGGCCAGCTCGGTATGCAGTATTTCTTGACCGATCAGGAAAAGCTGAAAGCAGCAAACCAAGGGCTCGTGACTTCAACTCCAGCGAACGCGGGGACTAATTAAATGGGACGCAGAGACAACGCATATTCTGGCTGGATGAATCCAGGGCTTGCCGAGGGGTTTAGCAATCTCTCCAAAGCAATGTTTGGCTCTGCGACTGACGACAATGTTGCAGCGGCAGCTGCGGCCAACCGTGAATTAGCGCGTAAGCGCGGCATCGAGGCAGACAACGCAGCGGATGCGCGTTCAGCGTATCAGGCCGTTATGCCGTATATGGGTGACGTGCTCCTTAATGGCCTGCCTACGCTTCCTCAGTATGCCGACGCGCCGAGCCAGGAAGGCGCAATGATTGCTGCTGAGAACCCAGAGCTGGAAGGCTTGGCTGCACCAGACCGTGTGATGACTGCGCCAACCGGCGGCGGTTATGACATGGAAAAGATTGGCGCATTGGCGAACGCCATGATGCTGAATCCGCAAGAAACGCAAAGAATGTGGCAGAGCTTTGGGGGTGCGCGTGGATTTGATGCTGCGCAGAATGCTCCAGAAGATATGGCGCGCTGGTTGCCGATCTTTGCTGGCGGCGGAATGCCGACCCAGAATTTCTCTCCAACGCCTCAGCGCGGTGATGCAATTCGCGAGCAGGCGGTGCAGGGCAATATGCGTCGCGATGCTGCAAAGCCACAAGCGCAAAACAGCAAAGCCAACTCAATGGGCGACAAGGTATTTAAGGCGGTCAACGAAGGCATCCAGGGCATTGTTGAAGAGTTTGGTTTCAAAAATAACGACGCTGGTGCGCAGTCTCAGCTTGAATCCGCTGCAATCGAGATAACCAAGCAAACGCAGAATCCAGTCGCGGCGGTATTGGCAATACGCCAGGCGCTAAGAGACGGAGCTCCGGTCTTTGGTGTCGGCACGAAGGATATTGACAATAATTTCTTCAATATCTTTGCTGCGAACGACCACACCAAACTGGTAATGGGACAGCAGGGAAGCACTCCGCCAGTACCGGGTGAGATCCAAAAACTTCCATCAGGCATTTATCGATTCAAGGGTGGCGATCCCACAGTACCTGGTAGCTGGGAGAAACTCTAATGGCTGGCGCTCAGTTCCCGTGGGAGCAGTACGGTGAGGCCGCTGCTCCGGCCCCAGAAGCGCCTGTAGCAAAGGCAATCGAAGCGCCACTTGCTCAGCCTATTTACCCTTGGGAGCAAACTTTTTCGGGGCCATCCAGCGATCGCATGTCGCCTCCTCCCCCCCAGGGCGACCCGCAAGGGATGGTTGTGCCGCCCACCTATCAAACGCCGGACGTGATGATTCCGCATGTTGGCGATGAGTACCGCGAACAGCCTCTTATGACCCACGATGGGCTGCCTGCTCGCCTAAACAGCGATGGCAGCTACTCAACGGAAGTCAGCATTACGGTTACTGACCCTCGATTGAATGGCGGCTTGCCGACCAACATTCCTTCGCTTTGGGGAGGCAAGGAGCTTAATGAATATGACGCAGTAACCGCTGCGCTTTCTTCTGGCAACAAGTACCCATCATTTGGCTCGATTGATGACGCCGTGGCGGCAGCTAAGGCAAGGTCTGCGGCTGGGGGCGCATCAGCACCACAAGTCCCGCCGCCTCCGGTACAGCAAGAGGAGAATTCGAGTTTCTGGGAAAACGTGATGAGCGCCCCAGGCAATTTCTACGATCGCCTGCAACCACCCCAGCAAGTAAAGATCATCGATGACGTTACTGGCGGCTATCTTGGCCGTTACTCAGGTCGCGGTGTGGACAACATGCGCAAGCAAGGCAACCTGCTGGCAGCGCTTACTGGTGTCCTGAGCCCAGAAGAGTTTGCAGCGAATATTGCCGAAATCAATCGCACCATGACGCCTCGCGATCCAAGCGTCGAAGCTGGATTGAAAGAGATCGGTGACGCAGAAGGTTTCTGGAATTCGTTTTGGGAAGTTCTGACTAACCCGAAAGCGACAGGTGCTGTCGTTCTTGAATCGCTGCCGCAATCCGTGCCGATCATTGGTGGCGGTATTGCTGGTGGTACTGCTGGTGCAGCGACCCCGGTTCCTGGCGGCGCAATCGTTGGTGCTGGCGCAGGCGCAGGCACGATGAGCTTCGCGGTTGAGTACCTGAATACGGTCCTCGAGCAGATGGAGCAAGCCGGCGTCGATATGAACGATCCGCAAAAGATCGTTGCTGCGTTCCAAAACGAAGAGCTGATGGCCAAAGCAAAGGAAAGCGGCGTTAAGCGCGGCATTCCAATCGCCATCTTCGATGCCATTTCAATGGGGCTGGCCAGTCGCATTGCAGCGCCGACAAGAAAAGTCGTGAAGGCTGCTGGTGCTGGCGACAAAACAGCGAAGGTTGCAGGTGCTACTGCTGAAATCGGAACCCAAGCTGGACTTGGCGGCGGCGGCGAAGCTGCGGCCCAGCTTAATGAAAAAGGCAAGATCGACAACATGGGCGAAGTCGTCCTTGAAGGTGTTGCCGAGGCTGTAACAGGTGTCGGGGAAATTGGTGCAAACCAAGCCATCGACGCGATGACCCCGGATGGCGTAAAGATTGGGCGCGAAATGCAGCGCCAAGTCGATTCGATGCAGCCAGTACCGGGCGCAGCAGAACAAACAGCGCGCCAAGCGCTTGATCCCGAGAATGCTCAGCTGCGTGTTGTGCAATTCCCCTGGGAGCAGTACGGCGAAGGCGCACCACTTCCAGGCGCTGTGACTGCCGGCATGAACGAGCAGGCCGACAAGCCAGAGCCAGAGCCGCAGCCCGTTGAACAAGTAGCGCATCCGCAAGTTCAAACTGTGAACCCGCAGATGCCGCAGCAGTTTGCTCCTCAGCAAATGCAGCCGCAGCCGCAAGTTCAAGGCGTAAGCCCGATCGAGTCGCCCAATGCCGGAGGCACGCTGGCGGCGAATCAGGGACAGGTTTCTACTGTCACCGGGCAGAAGATCGACGTGAATTACGAGATCGTCGAAGGCAAGAATTTGCGCCAAGCTACCGCAGACTTGCAGCCGCGTGATCGTGAGCGCGCATCGAGTGATGCGCAGATTCGTGAGATTGCGACCGGCTTAGATCCGCAGCGCCTTGGTTATTCCGCAGAAGCAGATCGTGGTGCGCCGATCATTGGCCCAGACAACATTATCGAATCAGGTAATGGCCGCGTTCGCGCAATCAACATGGCTTATGACATGAGCGGAGCTCAAGCAGAAGCCTATCGCCGCTTCCTCGTGCAGTCTGGATTCCCAGAAGCCGCAAACATGGAGCGCCCGGTCCTGGTTCGTCGTCGCACTACACAGATGGACGACAACCAGCGTCGCCAGTTCGTCATTGAGGCGAATCAGTCTGCGACGATGAGCATGAGCAGCACCGAGCAGGCTGGATCTGACACCGCCAAAATGACCATGCAGGTTATGGGGGCTTGGCGTGGTGGCGAAGTCACCAGCGCCGCAAACCGTGATTTCGTCCGTAAGTTCATCGAAAGCGTGGTCCCGGCGTCTGAGCGCAATCAGATGATGGGTCGCGACGGACAGCTGAGCATCGACGGCAAGCGCCGTATTGAGAATGCGATGCTGGGCAAAGCGTTTGAGAATCCAGAAATCCTGGCTCAAATGACTGAATCGACCGACAACAATATTCGCTCAATCTCAGGGGCGTTGCTGGACATTGCTGGCCGCTGGGCGCAGATGCGCGACGAGATCAATGCGGGCCGCATTCCAGCTGAGTACGATGTCACCCCGCAGTTGGTAGAGGCGGCGCAGGCTGTAAGCCAGATGCGAGCAGAAAATCTGTCTGCTGCGGATTGGGTCGCTCAAGAGGATATGCTGAATCCGCGCGATCCGGTGACGGTGGCGCTCGTTAAGAGCTTCTTCGATGCGCGCCTGACAAGAGCAGCTGGGCGTGACAAGATTGTGGACGTACTGAATGGGTACGTCGATACCGTCATGGAGCAGAGCACCGAATCCATGTTCGGCGACCAGGTGCAGCCGGTCGATGTCATCGAGCAGCGCACCAACATCAGAAACCAGGAGGCTCAAGGTGGCCAGCAACAAACTCTCTTCACCCAAGGCGCGGGCGGTATTGGCGCAAGCGCTAGTAACAACAGCGGAAGCCAAGGGCGTACCCCATTACAAGGAAATCGCCAAGGAGCTGCTGGCGAAGGGCAAGGAGCAGGCACAGCTGGAGACGCCGGAAATGCCGAAACCGCGCAGCGTCCGGAAGGGTCGCAGAACCAGCGCACCGACACCCAAGCCAGTCCGGTAGAGGGTAGCGAGCAGACCCAGGACGATGGGCAGCCAGCTGGCTACCTCGACAAGAAGGATATTGAGGATCTAACCAAGGACGATCCAGCCTTGGCGGCTGTGGTAGCCGCGCCAGAAGAAAGGGTTATCACCGAAAACCGCGCCAAAAAGCACGGATTCATGTCGCAAGAAGAAGCGAACGACATGATCGGCCTTTGGCGCGAAAACGCTCTCAACGAGGGCGAGACTCTATCCATTGCCGCAGACAACAGCGACAAATATGTAATTTCCCTGTTTGACTCAACTGGAATGTGGGCGCGTCCCTGGGCGGAAGCCGGATACAACGTCATTACGATTGACCTGGTTGGCGACCCGAACAACCCAACCATTTCGATCAACGGCGAAGAAGGCGACATCAGCAATCTGAATGTTGAGTGGTTTCAGAAAATGGGCGTCGATGATGCCTGGGCTGTTCTTGCGGCGTGTCCCTGTACGGATTTCGCTGCGAGCGGCGCGCGCTGGTGGGGCGAAAAGGACGCCACGGGCCAGACCGAGAAATCAAAAGAGCTGGTCTATCAGACCATGCGCGTGATTGAGTATTTGCGTCCGCCTGTTTGGGCAATCGAAAACCCTGTTGGTCGGATTGAAAAGCAGACCGGACTGCCTCCGTACCGGATGTCGTTCAATCCAAATCATTTCGGCAACCCATACACGAAAAAGACACTTCTCTGGGGTAGCTTCAACGCTGAGCTTCCGCTGGCTCCGGTCGAGCCAACCGAAGGCTCGAAGATGCACAGCAAGTACGGCGGCAGCAGCGCAAGAACGAAGGCTGCGCGCTCTGCAACTCCAGAAGGTTTTGCCTACTCGTTCTTTAATGCAAACAGCTATAACAGGTTAAAACCGGCAGAAAGAACGCACCTCAGATTCCCGGCAATCGACAAGCAGCTGATCTTCAAGTCGCTGTTGTCTGGCATGTCGGAGCGCGATCTTGCTACTGCAATCGAAGATCAGTATTACGACGGCGACATTGAGGCCGCAGAAAAGATACTGTCAGACTTCATCGCAGAGAAAGACGCGAGCGATCTTAAGAAACGTGGCAATGACGACGAAGCCGCGCAAAGAAAGAAGGATCTTGATGATGCGCTGCTCCAAGCCATGCTTGGCGGAAGGCTCAAGGATGAAGCCCCCAGCAGCACTTCTAAGGCAGACGCTGGCCGCGAAAAGAACCAGCGTTTCCGTGGAACGCAAACGCAGAACCTGGAAACTGTTGCCAGCTTCACCAAGCGCACCTCGATCTATGAGA
>Ga0208160_1000313_pt1 | contig 23201 bp, 24 predicted proteins | sample CB_VirMetaG_FD_184536 | JGI IMG/M metagenome (GOLD analysis project Ga0208160, IMG submission 184536) | Freshwater to marine saline gradient viral communities from Chesapeake Bay - CB_1504_1 Viral MetaG (SPAdes) (version 4) | ecosystem: Environmental > Aquatic > Marine > Coastal | place: USA... | reverse complement strand
GTAACTTTGTTTAAAATTGCTTTTTTACCTCGTTTTAAACGTATATATTTGTATATGTAAATAAAACAATAAAGATGGCAACAAAAGTAGCGACAACACTAACTATAGATACAGAAATTAAAATGATGTTTAAAATAGAGTGTGTAAAAAATGAAGTGGAAATGAGTGAGACCGTAGAGGGAATGATGCGTGACTATATAACTATTAGCAAAAAAATGTGGAACGAAAGAAACAATAAGAATGGCTAATGATGAAAACGAAGACTTATTTAAAGAAGCTAAAGAGTATTCTATAAATGAAGAATTAAAAAACAAAATGGAGTCTAGAATAGCTAGTGTTCCAGATAAAGAAAAAAATAAATTATTAACTGTAATAAAAGAAAGAGTTGAAGAAGGAGAGACTCAATGGGATTTATTAAAGAAAATGATTGATGGTTCTTTAACTGAAAGATTTATAAGAGTCATAAGCGAAATGCCTGATAAAGATTTTGCTAGAAATTACATAAAGCTTTTAGAACATTTTAAACCTAAAATAACTAGAGTTGAAGAAGGAGATACCGAAACACCTGACAATATTATAAACATTCAAACAGTTATAATAAATGCTAAAGGTGAAAAAGAAATAATAAAATTAGAAGATATACCTAAACAATTAAAACAATAATATGGCAACTAAAAAATCAGAAGATGCAATACAAGCCGAATGTTACATGTGGTTTAATAACACTCATAAAGATTTAAGAGGTTTATTATTTGCTGTTCCAAACGGTGGAGCTAGGTCTGCTTTACAAGGCAAGATATTTAAAATGACTGGTGTAGTAGCTGGTGTTTCTGATATGCTATTTATGTATAAAGGTAATACATTTTGTTTTGAGTTAAAAACAAATACTGGAACTCAGTCAGAAAAACAGCAAGATTGGGAGAAAAAAGTTTCTAAACATGGATTTCAGTATTTTATAATAAGAGATTTATCAACATTTTCACAAATAGTTAATTCAATAATAAAACAATACTAATAAAATGGCAAAAAAAGTAGAAACACTTAAAATAGATAAGTCTTTTAAAGAATATTTAGAAGATTGTTCAAAAAAAGACCTAATAACAATTATAATTGGTGATGAAAAAACACCTCCTATTATAACTATAAACGAACCATTAATAAGTAGGCCACAGTTAATATGGGCATTTTTAAAATATAATAAAGCATTTTTAAATAACCCAGATAAATTTGAAGACATAGAAGATGAGTTTCATCGCGCTGAAGACAAAGCTGATTATATCATGGAAATAGTAAATGGTCTTAATTGGAATAATTTTTATAATTACGACTGGATTAGATTTGATATAAGAAAACCTGGGTTTAAATATTTTATTGGTTTATTAGTAACTAGTGTAATAGGTATAATATCTATTATAAGTTTTATAATTAATTTGTTTTAAATGAATTTACAAGTAAGCGAAACATTTATATTCACTTCCGAAGTATATTACAATCAAAGATACAGGCAGATAGTTTCAATGGGTGGCTCAAGGTCATCTAAAACTTATTCTATATTACAGATACTCATGACTGAGTTGATGAAAAAAAGAAGAATAAAAATAACTGTATGGAGAGACACTAAAGTTACATGTAGAGCTACAGTAATGGAGGACTTCAAGAAAATAATAATGTTCGATGAAAAAGTATATTTAGATTTTAAAGAAAACAAACAGCAGGGAAAATTTACTTATAAAAAAACAGGTTCAGAAATATTATTTGAAGGAGCTGATAGTATAGGTAAAGTTTTAGGTGGTGCTCAAGATATATCATATTTCAACGAAGTTACTGAGTTCTCAAAAGACGTTTACTTACAGATAACGCAAAGAACAGCAGATAAAGTAATATGTGATTACAACCCTTCTAAAGACTTTTGGTTAGAGAACTATAGAAATGACCCAGATACTGTTTTTATACATTCAACATTTAAAAATAACGCTTTTTGTCCTAGAAATATTGTTAAGCAATTATTATCATACGAACCGTGGTTACCAGATAGTTATGAAATAAGAGGTTCCGAAGTATTTTATAAAGATGAGCCTATATCAATAGAAAATCAACCACCTCCGCATCCTCTTAATGTTAAACGTAAAACAGCTAATCAGTATATGTGGTTAGTATATGGTTTAGGTTTAGGTTCTGAAAAACCAAATAGAATATATAGAGGCTGGACAGGCATAACTAAAGAAGACTTTAACGAATTAGATTATACAAGTTATTTTGGTCTTGATTTCGGAACATCAAATCCAACTGCTATTGTAGAAGTTAAATACGATGGTAATGGAGCTTTTTATGTTTATCCTAGATTTTATCAGGCGTTAACAAGCTTAGATGATTCGTTACCTACTGTAGTATCTAGAATAGATTCAATTAAAAAAGGAGAAAGTCTTATAGTTTGTGATTCAGCTAAAAGCTCTTATATAGATATATTAGCAACTGCTGGTCAATTAGCTGTAGGAGCTTTTAAAGGTCCAGGTTCTGTAGAATCAGGTATTTCAATTACTCAAGGTTTCTCTATATACTATGTTTTAGACGAAAAATTTGCTTCAGAATATGCTAATTACTCATGGCATATAGATAGATACGGTAAATCAACTGACCAACCTGTTAAAAGTGATGACCACTACATGGATGCTTTACGTTATATAATAACTTATCTTGTTAAGTATTTAAACATAAAAGTATAAGTGTCAATACTGAAAATTGAGTAAAAGAAAAAAAATACAAAATAAGTTGAAAATAGTTTGAAAAAAGTTTTTTTATGTCTTTATAATTTATTATATTTGTTACTATGAAGTTAAGCCTTCCAAAAATAACGTGGCCATCCTGGACTAGAAATGAAAGTGGAGAAAACTTTTATGATATGACAGCGATAGGTGATTGGACGAGTTCTATGTCAAACTTAGAGTTAGCACAGAAGCATCCAATTTTAACACCAGCCATATTATTCGTATCGAAATTATTTTCGCAAGCTGAGTTTTCTGTTGTTAGAAATTCAACAGGAAAAGAAATAGCAGAACATGATTTATTAAAGATATTAAGAAAACCTAACAACTATCAAACAAGAGAAGACTTTTTAGAGACTTTAATGTTTATAATGATAGCTCAAGGTGTAGCTGTAGTTTATAGTAAAAAAATAATAGGTTTTGATAATCCAGAATCTTTATTTGTATTAAATTACGATTTAATAGAATGGCCATCAGGTTTTAATGAAGAATCATTTAGAAGCAATAAAGCTTCTATAATGGAAAATAAAATAATCTACGATAAAGACGGCGAAAATATTAGTATAAAGATAAAAGACTTATTGTTCTTTTACGATTTACCTAATATGATGCATAAAAATCCGTTTAAGGTTGTTAGTAGGATAGAAGGCTTAAGACAAACACTTATTAACACGCTTGATAGTATGGTTGCTAAAAACATCATATTAAAAAGTAATGGTAAGGAATTAATAACTGGTAAAAAAGAAAGTTTTCCATTAGGTGTAGCTGAAAAAAGAGACATTGAAAACATTTTTAATTCGAAGTTGGGTTTGTCATTCTCTAGAAAAAGAGGCGTTGTAACACAAGCTGATTTAACTTGGAAATCTATGCATATAGCATTAAGAGATTTAGGGTTAGATGAAAGTGTTAAAGTTGATGGTAATTTAATTTACACAGCATTACATATACCTAAAGATATTTTGTCTCTAGAAGCTAAAAAGACAACTTACAATAACTTTAAAGAATCAATGGTATCTTATGTACAAAATGAGATGCAGTCGTCTTTAAATAGTGCAGTAGCAGTTTTTAATAGAGATTTAGATTTAAAGTACACTTTAAAAGGCAGTTTTGAACACTTGCCAATAATGCAATTTATCTTAAAAGAAAGATATGAAGTTATAACTTTAAAAGCTGGTGCATTAAAAGCTTTATTATTAGTTGGTGTGCCTGAAGAAGATGCTTTAAGAATATGTGGATTTGATTCAACCATGCAATTAAATGAATTAAAATTAGAAAACAATGGAAATGAACAAGGAAAGCAAACAGAATCGCAACCCCCAACTTCATAAAAAGTTGTCTGAAAGTGAAGCTAAAGATTTAAAAAATCTAAGCATAAAAAAGGACTTAGAGAAATCTAGTGGCAAATTAATAACAAAATAACATGGATTTAGAAATACCAGTTTTTAAAACAGACAAAGAATTATTTGACTATCTTGTAGAGAAAGAAGACGAAATAATTTATGCTAAGAAGCAATCTTTTAAGAAAGCAGATGGATTTATGTTTATGCCTGTAGCCACTAAGTCTTTTGGTTTAGCTAGCAAAGCTGTTGACTTATTGAAACAAGAATCTTTTAAAGCTAATTTAGTTATTAATACGACTAATTTATTAGATTCGCATGGTGATGTTCATATTAAAGGTTTATGGGATAAATCTTTAAAAGAGAATAAAAACTTAAAGCATTTAAGAGAGCACAGAATGGCTTTTGACAGCATAATAGCTGATAAAAATGATTTAGATGTTTATGTTAAAGATTACTTATGGAGAGAATTAGGTTACGAAGCAGAAGGTAAAACACAAGCTTTAGTTTTTAATTCTACTATTAAACGTGAGCGTAACGAGTATATGCACGAACAATATGCTAAAGGAAATGTTGACCAGCATTCTGTTGGTATGAGATACGTTAAAATAGTAACGTGTATTAATGATGAAGATTACGGCGCTCAATTTGAAGCATGGGAAAAATATGCTCCAATGGTTGCTAATAAATCTGAACTAGAAGCTAGAAAATGGTTTTGGGCTATTACTGAAGCTAAAGCAATAGAAGGTTCAGCAGTTCCAATGGGTAGTAATTTTGTTACTCCAACAATATCAATTAAACAAGAGACTAAAAATACTCTTGCAGAAAATAAAGAATTAATAGCAATTAAAAACTGGTTGTCTATTAAGTAGCCGCTAAAGCACTACATGATTGAATTAAAGCCGTCTTGAGACACTTTAAAGGTTTAACTAAAAATTAATTATTAATAGAAATTTTAACAAAATGGATGAAGAAGTAAAAAAAATCCAAGAAGGTTTAGAAGCTAAATTTGCTCTTGTTCAAAAAAATCTACAAGATTTACAAGAAGTAAGCGCATCTAAAGAAAAGCTTGAAGAAGCCATTAAAGCAGTTAAGACTCAAGGTACAGCTTTGCAGGACTTTATTGATGGCCAACAAAAAGCTAAATTAGAAACTTTAGAACAAAAGTTTTCAGCTTTCTTAAAAGAAAACAAAGAAAAAATCAAGGAGATTCACAAGAATGGTTCTGGAGAAATTGTTTTCGATCCTTTTACAGATAAAGCTGTAGGGACAATCACAACTGGTAGCGGAACAGATGCAGAAACTGTACCTGTTGTACGTGGAGCTAACTTAGGTTCTTTTAACTTAAGAAATGACAATGACTTATTAAGTCTTTGCACAACATCATCAACTAGTGAGCCATCTGCTAGTTATACAGAAATGATTCCAAAAGAAGGCGGTTATGCATTTGTAGCTGAAGGAGGAACTAAGCCTCAAGCTGATTTCAAATGGGAAACTAGATACCCTACTCCTAAAAAAGTAGCTGCTTACGAAATTTTAACTGAAGAAGCAGTAACTGACTATACTCGTTTAGAGTCTATAGCTAGAGAGTATCTTCAAAAGAAACATGACTTGTTTAAAGTAAATGCAGTTTTCTTTGCAGCAGGTACAGGTTCATTACCAACAGGAGCAACTGTTTACGGTAGAACTTTTGTTGCTGGAGATATGGCTGGAGAATTACCTAATGGCTCAACTAACATCATGGATGTTATTAATGCTGCTATTACGGATATTTACACTACTCAGAATTATACTGATGAGTCTCACTACATGCCAAACGTAGTAATGGTTAGTCCAATTGATTTCTTTTTAAAGTTTCAATCAGCTAAGGATGGTAATAACTTACCATTATATCCTCAAGCATCGTTATTTAACCAAGTTAATATTGGCGGTGTAACTATTAGACCTTGGGCTAAAATTCCAGCAGGTAAAGTATTTGTAGCTGACATGAGTAAGTATCATGTAGTAAACTATGTTCCTTTCAGTATTCGTATTGGATGGATAAACAGTCAGTTTATTACAAATGAATTTACAATGTTAGGTGAAAGTAGATTTTACCAATACGTTAAGAATTTAGACCAAAATGCTTTCATCTATGATGATATAGCAACAATTCAAGCAGCTATAGAAGCAGCTTAATAAAGTTTAATCAATTAAACAAATATATATATTATGGCAGAAAATGAAAAAAAAGCTAAAGAAGTTGAAACTGGATATGTAGTTTTAAAGTTCACTAAATCTTGGGGTACCAAAAAAACTGGTGATTTAGAAACATACCACATGTCAACAGCTAAAGCTCTTATAGCTAAAAAAGTAGCTGAAATCAAAGAAAAATTAGTAGAGTATTTTCCAGAAAATATTTCTAAATAATTTTTAGTTCTTAATACTTAAGTAAACATGATAACCAATAGAACATATTATAAAGGGGAAATATACATTCCAGAAGCTAAACCAAGTGCGTCAAACGCTTCTAGTTCAGCTATAGAGGAAGTTGAGTCTTTTATAAATGAATATGAAGAAGATTGTTTACTTAAGTGTCTTGGACCTAGTTTGTATAACGACTTAATCTTAAATATAGATGAAAGTCAAGAATCGCTAATAGATACTAACTCTGACCAGAAATGGGATGATTTAATGAATGGCAAAACTTATACAGACCCAGAAAATTCAAGCAGATTTAAAACTTGGAAAGGTTTAAGATTTAAGAGCCCTCTTAGTAATAGCGAATACAATAGAAGTTTATTAGCTTATTATGTTTATTATTTCTACGAGCAAAAACAGTACATTACAAATACTTTAACCGGGCATCAAATAGAAAGCTCTAAAAACGCAGTTTCTGTACCGCCTACAAATAAAGTAGTTTTTGCATGGAGAAAGTTTGTAACTCTTGTTCAAGGAGAAGAGACAACTAAAGAAATAGTAGTAAAAAGAGGCTTAGTTGGTATAGATTATTTTAACGACAGCAAATCTATAGTTACTCTTTATGATTTTATAAATGATTCAAATTTAATCAACGAAAATACTTACGCTGAGTTTCAGCCTATTGATTGGGAAATGATTAATAATTTTGGTTTATAATGGGAATTGTAAAAGAGATAATAGTTATAGAAGATAGGTTTAAAGAGGTTATTTCTTTTATACCTGGTATTGAAGTTGGGGGTGATACATTCCCAGTTACGTTTGGTTATGGAGACCCAAAAGAGCTTAACGCTTTTTTGAAAAGTAAGGAAAATGATGAATTTCATCCATATCCTTTAATATGGTTATTATACCCAGTAACTGAAGAGCATAGAAAAACAGAAGTAATTCTTAATAATGCTCAATTCATAATAGCTGTTGACACAAATAGTTCTATACTTAATGAAGAAAGATTAACTACAAGCTATAAAGAAGTTTTGTTTTTGATATACAATAACTTTATTTTAGCTATGAGTAAAAGTAATACTATAAATCTTAAAAGAGATGTAAAAGTTACTAAGTTTCCAAATTATAGTGGAGACGAAAAGACTTCAATGCATTTTACTACAGATGGATGGGATGCTTTAAAAGTAATTATTAACTGCAGAATAAATAATGTTTGTTTAAAAACAATAAAACTATGAGTACAGATAATAAAAAAGAAACATATTCTGGAATAGTGCAATCAGCTTTTGATGCTTGTACTAAGAAAAAGAAGTCTTATAAAGTAGGTGATAAGTTCACTACTTTAAGTAAAGAAGTCTTCCAGAATTTAACCGCTAAAAACAGAATTAAATAATGGATTTAGGAACAATTGCTAGTAAAAAGGCTTGTGGCGGGTCTGGAGACACTATTAATACAGGTAAACTTGGGTGTTTATCTTTATTTGGAACTCCAGCTCACGCTATAGGTTTAATAAAAGGTACAGAAATGCTTTCAACTGATGAATTCAATGATACATTTTTAAGACCTTTAGTACAGAAAGGTATAGCAGTACCTTTAATTGATGCTTCTAATTTTGAAGATTTATCAGGTGATGATAATTTCTCTACAAACGCGAAGACTATCAAAAGATTAAATGTTAAAGGATTACCTGAATACAAACTTTGGTTTGAAGAAGGTCATGAATTTTACAGAGAATTAGATAAGCTTGAATCTTTTAAAAGATTTGATTGGCTTATAGGTGATACCGAAGGAAACTGGATGATTGTAAGAAAATCAAATGGTAACTTTAAAGGTTTTACAGGAGGTCATGTTACGCCAGAGTTGACTAAGCGTCAAGTAGAAGGTGGAGACCCTGAAATGAAAGCTGTTTCTATGCAGTTTTTAGACCGTATGGAATGGGATAGAAATTACGAAATTCTTCACATTGAAGATTTGAGTATTACACCTCAAGAAGTACCTGTAATTAATGGAACAGAAATTTCATTTACTACTTTGCCTGCAAATACTGATACAACACTTGAAATTAAAGTAGTCTTAGCTTCGGACAGAAGCTCTTTAGTTGAAGGTTTAGACGATGTTGATTTTGTTGTAACAGTAAATTCAGCGAGTGCTACTATTAGTGGTGTTGTAGAAAATACTCCTGGTAATTACACTTTAACTTTAAGTTCAGCTGTAAGCACAGGTGAAAATGTTTTTGTAGAGCATTTCCACGGTGGAACAAATACTAAAGTAGCTGATTCAAACAACGTTTTATATAGAAACGTTTTAAGTAACAACGAGGTTGTCATCTAAGTTGTTTTTGATTAATTGTGAGAAGCGCTCTCGTTTGTAGGATTTCGGGAGCGTTTTTTAAATAAAAAATAATGAGCCTTCAAAAGTATCTTTTAGATTTATACGGTTTTGAGAAAAGTCTCCATGAGATAATAAGCGAAATAGTAAAAAAAAATGAATCTACAATAATAGGCTTAGTTAAAAATAGATTATATCAACACGGTGTTGATGGTACAGGCAATTTAATAGAGCCTGAATACAAAATTTCCACTGTACTAATGAAAAAAGAAGAGAACAAAAGAAGCGGTTTTGTTACTCTAAGAGACGAAGGTTTATTTTACGGTGGTTTCTACGTTGAAATGCAAGGTTACGACTTAATATTAAATTCTACAGATGGTAAAACATCATCACTTGTAAGTAAGTACGGTGAAGCTATATTACATTTTACTAAAGAAGAACAAGACTTTATTTTTCTAACAATGATAGAGCCTGGTATAGAAGATGTGATAAATTCATTAGAAAGAAATTCAGAATCAGCTAGTGGTGGTTTAGAAATGGATTTTTTTTAAACAAACAAACAAACAAACAAACAAACAAACAAACATGTTATTAGATAAAGTATACGCAGATTGCTCTGAGTTACCAATTTTTAATTTCTTCAAAATAATAGACGAAAATGATTACAAATATTTATTCAAAGAAAATATTGATAAAGTCTATATAGATGATTTTTTAAATCAAAAACTACACGCACATTTTAAGAAAATATTAGCTGAATATAATGGTTTAACTAAAAATGATAAACTAATAAAAGAATATCAAGCTAAATTTCATATTGATTTTTTAGAATTTAGATACAACATTACAAATAAATGTATATCATTATATATGCAAACTAACTCTTTTGAAGTTGTATTGTTACTAAAAGAACTAGGTTGGCAAATAAATTCAGCCAAAGATGTTATTAGTCAAGTATTAGTTATAAAAAAAAGATTATTAGGTATTAAAAATCAAATAAAAATAGCTAAATCAAACTTTGTAAATAAATACGGAAATAAAAAAAGCAAAACAGAAACTAGTACTGACGTTGAAAAAATGTGTATAAGCTTAGAGGTTGGAATACCGCTTAGTTATAAAATAAATATATACGAAGATAGTATAAAAAGATTTATTCACTACTCTAGTATCTTAGAGAGAAAAAATACAAAACAAAATGGCTAAATTAAGTTTAGACGCTCAAGAAGCTTTACAGGAGCTAAGAAATGTTATAGATGAAGTAAATAACATGAAAAAAGCATCTAAAAGCATGTCTCAAAGTACAGGTGAAAACTTCGAAAAATTAGAAAATGCTTTTTCAAACTTAAGAACAAAGATTAGCGATGTTGGTAATAAAATGAATTACCTAGAAGCTATACTAAAAAAAAATTCAGCAGAACTAACAGCTAATACAGCAGCTACTAATTCAAATACTAGTTCCAAAGCAAAAAATGCTAACACAACTACATCTTCAGCTAAAGCAACTCAATCAAGTACATCAGCTACTAATAAAGCTACTAAAGCTACATCAAATAATTCTAAAGCAGTTAGTAAAGGTACTTCTGAAAATAAAAAATTCACTTCATCTTTAAATGATATACTAAGAGCTTTTGGGGCAATATCAGCTGTTCAATTGTTTAAAGATTTACTTCAAAATGTTTATGAGACAACAAAACAATTTGATTCATTTTCTTTTGCTTTAGAAAAAATAACAGGAAGTTTAGAAGCAGCTAAAGATTCTGAAAGATTTTTAATAGCGTTAACAGAAGACTTTGGTGTTGAATTAGTTACTACAACAAATAGGTGGATTAAGTTTTTAGCAGCAGCTAACGAATCAGGTTTAGCTTTAAGAGATACTGAAAATATATTTAAGTCTATGACTAAAGCAGCTAGTGTTCTTGGTTTACAGACAGATGAATTACAAGGTGTTTATTTAGCTTTAGAACAAATGCTTTCTAAAGGTAAGGTTACTACAGAAGAGCTACGTAGACAATTAGGTGAAAGATTACCTGGTGCTATGGGTATAATGGCATCAGCTGTAGGTGTTACAATACCTAAGCTTGATGAAATGTTGAAAAAAGGAGAAGTTCTTTCAGCTGAAGTATTACCTAAATTTGCTCAAGCATTAGAAATTGCTTATGATATTCAAACAGTAGACAGAATTGATACAATAACAGCAGCTCAAAATAGATTAGGAGCATCATGGCAGGGTTTTATAAAAAACGTAACAGAAGGAGATAGTGTAATAAGAAAAACTTTTGGATTTTTATTAACTGTTCTTAACCAAGCTATAAAAGCAACAGATGAACTGTTTGCTGGTTATGGCCAAGATTTAGAAAAATCAATAGTAGCTAGTACAAGATTTATAGAAGATGGGCTTGATGAAGATGCTGAAAAAAAATTAGGCTTAGAAGGTATAAAGTTAAGAAGACAAATAGACGAAACAAAAATACAAATTGAACAAGCTACATCTAAAGAACTTCAAGATATAGCTGAACAAAACTTAGCTGACTTAATAACTAAGCTTAACAAGCATAATGAAGAAAAAATAGCTATAACAAAACAAACAGCTAAAGATGGTATAGTAGCAGCTAAAGAAGAGTATGATAGACAACAAAAAATATACGATAAAGCTCTAGAGGCTAAAAAAGAATTTGACGAAAAAACAAATACATCTTTTCTTGGGGGTAAAGTTAATCAAGATTTATTATCATTTTTAGGTATAAATAAAGCTAGTGAAGTTAAAGAAGCTTTTGAAGGTATAGAAGATGATTTAGCAGATGCTAAAGCTAGGTTTATTATATACAAAAAGCTTATACAAGAATCTAATGTTCAAGTTCCACCAAATGAAGAAGGAACTAAAAAAACACAAAGAAGATTAAGAAGGCTAAAAGATTATTATCTAGAGATAATGAATGAAATAGCTAAAAAAGGTTTAGAACATAACAATTTAATAGCTGATAATGAAGAACTTAATCTAGAGATAAGATTAGACGCTATAAGAAAAGCTGCTAATCAAGAAATATTAATAAAACAAAACTTATTTAAAATTTCAGAAAGAGACTCTAAAGCAAGAATGGAAAGTGAAGTTGCTTCTATTAATCAGTCAATGTTAAATGGCACTTTATCTTACGAAAAAGGAATACAAAGAATAAATGATTTAGAAGACGAAAGAAACGAGTATATTGAGCTTCAAAGAATAAAGTTATCTAATAGCTTAATAGATATAGAAGTTGATACAGGCAAAAAACTTGAATCTTTATCGCAAACTACATTAGAAAAATTAGCTTTAGATAAAACTCAAAATCTATATGATAAGAGAATAATAGCTATTAAAAAAGAATTTGAAGAATCAAATAAAACAGCTGAAGATAGAAAGCAACTAGAGAGAGAATTAGCTCAAGTAGCAATTGATTCTACGAATGCTATAATTGATACTAAAATAGAGTTAATAAAAGCAGAAATACTTTTAGCTAAAGTAATGGGTTCTGCTACAGATGAATACATAGATGATTTAAAAAGACAAGTAGATGCTTTAGAAGCTAGTAGACCAACAGCTCCTCCTGAAGACGAAGAAGACTGGGAAGCTTACTTTATTTTTATACTTGATTTAGCTAAAGAGTTTAATAAAGCTATAGGCGATTTAGTAGATAATTTATTTGAAAGAAGCATTGAAAACATAAATGCTGAAATAAAAGCTACTGAAGATAAATACGATAAATTAATAGCTTTAGCTGAAGGTGATGAAGAACAACAAGAAACATTGCGTCGCAATAGAGAAGCTAGGATAGAGAAGCTTGAAAAAGAAAGACTTAAAAAAGAACAGCAACAAGCTAAAGCTAGAAAAGCCTTTGCTGTAGCTGATGTAGCTATATCTACAGCTCAAGGTATAATGAGAGCATATAGTGACGCTGGGCCATTTGCTGGTAGTGGTTTTGCTATATTAATAGCGGCTTTAGGAGCAATACAAACAGCGGCTATATTAGCTGAGCCTATACCGCAGTATAAAGATGGTTTAGATAATGCTAGTAAAGACCATTTTGGTATGATTAATGATGGCGGCTATAAGGAGTACATTGAAAGAAATAATAAAATACTTTCAACAGATAAAAAGAACGCTGTAATACCTATTAAGAAAGGAGATACTATTTATAAGAACTATGATGACATGGTTTCTAGGTCTTCTTTATTTAAAATTAAAAACCAAAGAGCTAATGCTAGTTTTAATGAAAACAAACTAAGCAGCGCTATAACATCTTCTATAGATAAAGGTTTTGATAAAGTTAAAATAAGTAATAATATAAAGCTTAATAATAACGTCAGAAATGATAGTTATGAAAAGTCTTTATCTAAATGGAGTTAAATGTCTAATATTAGAGTAGAGCAATCTGATTACGTTTTATTTGTACTAAAATCAAAATCTAAACGTAGTTTAAAAATAAAAGAACCAATAGGATGGGCTGATGATTCATTAAGTTATACTAGAAATGAAAAGTATCATGGTATACTTACAGAATTTACAGGTTCTTTAGGCTTTGTTAAAGAAGCTAAAGATTATATAGAAACTGATTTTGCAACTTACGGCATAGGCTCAGATTTATATTTAGCTAAATACGTATTGAAAGATGTTGACGGGCAGGTAAAATGGGTTATAGATTATATAGGTTTCGCTGATTACAAAACCAGAAAAATAAAAAATAGAATATTAAGTATTAACTTTAATTCTAATCAATTAGAAAGAATAATAGAATCTTATGAAGATGATGAATTTGAACTTGATAGAACTAGTTCTGTTGGTGATATAAGTATTCAAAACCTTCAAACAAATAGCGTAGAAATAAAAGGTAGAACGTTAGTTGCTCATGGAGGCTTAAAATTAATTGAAAATGGTAGAAGCATAAATACTGTTAATTCTTACGATAATGTTTTATACACTATAGAAGGGCAGATTATACCTTTTCTAAATGTACCTGGAGTTACAAGGTATACTATGGTTACGCCTTTAACTGTAAAAGAAGGAGAGGGGCCAGCTAGAATGGCTACTGCTGATATAACTGGTATATCAATAGACCAAATTAGTGGTGAATATATAGATTTAGCATCAAAAATGTTTTATGTGGATTCAACTACTCAAGGAAATACATTTGAATCAAAAAATGTAAAAGGTAAAATAACTTTTGATATAGGGGTAAGCGGATTTCAAGGTATTACACACAGAGCTTTAATGTTAAAATACAGATGGAATTTTAATGATGCAAGATATGATTTAGTTTCAAGTCAAGTTGTTTTTCAAAGAACTCTAGATAGAGATAGAAATATAGGTGATTGGTATAACTCATCTTTTTCTTTTGATTACCAGTATAATAATTTAGCTTATAACGAAGGTTTAATATTTGCTTTCAGTCCAGGTCCAACATATCTTACAGATAATATAAGTATGAACAAACCTAATATACTAGTAAGAAGCCAAACAATAACAGTTAGTGTTGACTCTAGTTTTGAACAATCTAAAGATTTGAAGTTTGTGTTTGTGCACGATGCTTTAGAAAGATTAATTTATATAATGACCGGTGAAAAAAATAAAGTACTATCTAAGGTTTTCGGTAGAACTGAAATAAATTATCAAAATGATGGTGAATATGGTTTATTAGGTTTAATAAGCGGTTTATGGGTTAGAGATTTTTCTGAAGACAGTGAGATTTATAAGGCAATGATTTTATCTTTAAAGAAAACATTAGAGTCTTTAAATTCTACTCTTAACGTAGGTTTTGGTGTTGAAATAGTTGATGGTGTACAAAAGCTTAGAGTTGAAAATTTAGATTACTTCTATCAAAATAGAATAATAATAAAAATTGGTCAAGTAAGCAATGTTGAAAGAAAAACACTTAGTTCTGATTATTTTAGTGGAGTTACCACCGGCTTTAACAAAGGAGGTGATTACGAAAACGCTTTAGGTCTTGATGAGCCGAACACCCAAACTTCAAGAACAACGCCAATAAATAACAGCAGTAAAAAATATTTAAAAGTTTCAGATATAAGAGCTGATGATACTGGTTTAGAGTTAACAAGAAGAAAAATAGCTAGATTATATCCTAAAGAAGATACTTCACAAGATTTGCATAACTGGTATTTAGATTTAAAAAGATTAACTAGAGATAAATACACACAAAAAGATTGGTTTGATAGATTACAAGCTTTACCTGAAGGTATTGAATTTCCTGAAGATTATAGAGGGTTTTTGTTTACACCTTTAAGAAGCTTATTAAGACACGGTTGGATATTAAGGTCTGGTTTAGAACAATTTACTAATCTTAGTAAAAAAATAAAATATGCTAGTTCTAAAGCTAATTCTAATTTAAAAACTTGGTTTATTAATGAGCCAATATCTTATAAAGAAAATGACGATATAGTTGTATCTAATTTAGATAGAGCTATAGTTTTGCCTGAAGAAATAAAATTCACTTACAATATAGATGAAAAGCTATTGGATTTATTTAAAAGTAGTACGCAAGTAATGTATCAAGGTTCTTTAGAAAAAATACCTAATTACTATTTTAAAATACAATTTGTAAACGAAAATGAAGAAATAGAAACTGGTTATATTTGGGGTTTAAACGCTTCAACAAATACAGTAACTGTTTTAAAAGCTAACGATAATTTAATAAGTTAAAAAAATAATATGGCTTCAAAAATAACAATAACATTTAATCAAGAGGCTTCTGCTGGTGATGTTGTAAGTTTTAGAATGGATTCTTATTCAGGCGGTGTTCCAAATGGATTGTACAGGGATTACATTGAAACTTTCATTACGTCACCTAGAGGTACTAATGGTGTTATACAAGCACCAACAACAGTGGGTTCTCCTGCTGGTTCACTATCAGCTAGTAGCTTTAGAGCTGCTTGGAATATAGATTTTAATTCTTTAGGAACTTTTATTATTACTGTAGAATATAATGTAGTTACAATAGAGGCTATTAATGACCAAGTTGCTTTTAGTAATTTTTCAGGGACAGCAAATATAACAGCTGTTATTGATAATATAGAGTTTACTGATTTTACAATAGTAAGAGATAAGATATTGCCTTCTACTGGTTCACCAGGAATTACACTAGAAAACAGATTTATAAGAAGCGAAAGTGTAGGTGCTTATATAAATGAAAATTACAATAAAGATGTTATAATACAAGAAGATGCTATTCAATACAATAGCACATCTTACTATTCAAATAAAATAATAGCTAATAGCACTTTCACATCACATTACACTCAGCAGACTGTTATTATAGAACAAGATAATCAAACAAAAACATTCTCTGCTTATTGTAAAGAAGCTGGCTTAAGTAAAATTATATTAGGTGTAAAAGCAATTGATGGTAGTCAAGCTTACTGTGCATTTGATTTATTAACTGGTGGTGTTACTGGTAATGGAGATGCAGTAAATATATTTTTAGATAGTTTTAGCATTTCTAACGAAACTAATGGTTGGTATAGATGTAGTTTAACTTTTACTTCAAGTGAAGTTTTTGATTCTTTAGAAATATCATTAAATTTATTAAGTAATCCTGGGAATGGATCTTGGGCTGGAAACGAAATTGACGGTGTATATTTTAGAGGAGCTCAATTAAATGATGGAGGATTAATTGATTATGTAGAAACCGCAGACGAACCAGTTTTACCTACACCTAGTACAGCTGTTGATTTTTGTAATAAGTTTACATATGAAGTAGAAACATCTGAAGTAGCCGACACAATATTAATAAATGGTTTATTAATAACAGATTCTAATACTGATAATCCATATTCAATAGAATTACTTAGGGATATACAATATTCTATAGTATTAAAAAACACAAGTGGTGAATACGAAGCTATTATAGAAAGACCAACTGGTGCTTACCCTTACTTAGTTCCTAAAATAAAAAATGAAGATTTTTACGTTCAAATTGTTCAATCTATAGCAGGAGCTAGCTTACAGGTGTTTTATAACTATCTACCTGAAACAAACCCGCTATTAACTTTTGAATATTCTCTTGATGGTTTTAATTGGCAGTCAAGCCCAAGGTTTACAGGCCAAATCGAAGGTGATTACACAATATATGTTAGAGACAAAGCTGATGAATTGTTAGGATGCAGAGTTTTATTACAAGCTACTGTTAATGTGTATGGTAGTAGAAATAAAGTTATAAAAATATCTGAAGCTAATTCAATTGGTTTTATAAAGCAAGAAGATGTTGACGACTGCAGTATATATAGAAACGATGAAAATAGTTTTGACTATCAATCTTTAGCTGAGTTTAAGTATTGTCAAAATATACCATTTAATACATGCGATAAATCTACAATACAAATAAAATCTTCTTATAATGATATAAGCGTAAGATTAAGAGAAGATGGAACCAACGTTACTGAAACTCAACTTGTTTTAGCTCAAAAATCTAACAATATGGGCTTATTTAAAAGTATGGATTGTTTTATACAAAAACATAGTGATACTGAAGCTAAAATATTTTTTACTTCTGGTAATTATTATGATGAGTCAGGGTTAGATACTGGTGAAGATTATATTTTAAATGGAAATTTACCTGATTTTGCTATAGTTGGTCAAATATTAGAATTGAACATTAATGGTATAAATTTAGGTAGTTACGAAATCAAAGACGTAATATACGACAGAGAAACAAATAAAAAAGTAATAATAATAGACTATATATTTTATAATACTACAGGTCCTTATCAAGCTATAGCTAGTAGTTTATATAATGTTTTAGACTTTAATGTTTTTGAATTTACAATAGATTGGAGTTTATTTGGAATTGGTTTATATGATTTAATAATAAACTTTGAAGATTCAGTTTTTCCTCCTGTTTACTATATAAGTGAAAATATAGAAGTTAAAGTAAAGTGGGAAAATACAGTTGCTATAAGATATTATAATGATAACAACAGAGATATATTTTATAAAACTGGAATACAGAATTTTATAAGAGTTCCTTTGTTGCATGTTAAACCATACATAGTAGATGAGATAGAAAACAATATAACTGATTTAAGTGCTAACGTTATATCTTCAACTCTTAATGATGGTAATACTTATATATTTGATTTTATACCAAGAAATTTTGCTCTTAGACTAGCTATAGCTTTAAGCTGTGAAAACTTATTTATAAATGGATTAGGTTATGTTAAAGCTTCATCTTTAACTATAGATAATGAAGACAACACTAATTTAGAAGGTATAAAAGCTGATTTAATTAAAAACGGAGTAAACTATAATAATACTAATAATAATAACACAGGCTTTGATATTACTTATGGAGGTTTAGATATACCTAGCTTTATAATTGATAGCGGAAGCTTTTTAAAATCTTAAAAATGAGTTTAGAACAACAAGTACAAGAAAATGCTTTAGCTATATCTGCTATTTTAGATAATGCTAAAAGCATAAACGATTTAGATAATCCTACTAGGGTTATAAATATTAACGAAGATAAAATAGCTGTATATTTTCAAGACTTAAATAAAACATTTAAGCTTAGCGTTAATCAATTGCTTAACGGTATATTTGATGATTCAGTTCAGGAATTTTCTAGTTTCTCAGAGTTTCCAGCTATAGGTGTAAGTAATGTAATATATATAGATTCTTCATTTAACACTTTGTTTAGATGGACAGGAACTGGATATATATCAGTAGGAGCTTTACCTGTAAATAGACCTGTAGAAAATGAGTATGCTACAGTTGCTGATATGCAGGCTGACCAAGGAAATCAAAATACTGGTTATCTTCAAAAAGTTATAGATGCTAGTGGAGACCCTAGAATAGGTGAAAATGTTGTTGCTTATTATGTTTATATGGGTACTTCAACAGGAGTGATATTTACAGATTATGATTTATTAACTGAAGACCAAGTAGGAGGTATTCCTCAATACCAAGTTAATAAAACTTTTCAAGTATCAGATGTTACAAGTTCAGCTATAACTGAAGTTAATTCACCTTTTGTAAAAGTTAAATATAACGATTTAACTAATAAAATAGAGTCTATAGTATTTGACGCTAATTTTTCTCAGTACTTAATTGGAATGAAAGACTTAGATGATTCTTTAGGTGATTTTTCTATAAGCATATTTAACAAAACAAAGCAAAAATGGATTGGAGCTTTAGGCTTAAGCTTTAGTATAGTTAATACTTATTATGTTCAAGTAAGTCTTGGAGCAGCTGAATATGATGTAGATTTTGTTGATTTAGACGATTTATTAGATTTTAGCTTTTCATCATATAAATCTGTTAAAGCAGATACTGAATTAGTAACATTATATAAAAAAGGTATACCTAATTATTATGAGCCATTATCAAACACAAGTTTAGCTTATGGTGCTGCTTTAGATTTAGCTATAGATGATTTTGATGAAGGTGATTATATAAATGTTAAGAAAGGCATCTATGAAACAAGAATTAATTTAATAAAAGACTTAAATATTCATTTTGAAATAGGCTGTGTACTAAAAAGCTCTTCAGTAGGAGGTGTTATTTATAATTCAACTGATAAAGGGCAAATCGTAAACATTACAGGTTATGTAACTATTGTAAATGATGGTCTTTCAGGCGGAACACAATGTATTGATATATCTAACTCAACATATTTGAATATAGAAGGAGATGCTCTGATTTCTGATAATTCTGTATGTATTAGAACTTCTGACTCGTTATTAGGTGGTTCAATAATTAACGCTAATTTTAATGACTACAAATCTAAAGACGGTACTTTTGATAACATAGATGTAAACAGTGTAATGAACCTATATGGTAATCACGCAACAAGTTTAGGTTATGTTTTAGAGAATGACGGTGGCATAATAAACTGCTTTATAAAATTAATAGAATCAACAGGTACAAATCCTATAGAAAGAGCTTCAAGTGGTTCTATAAGAATTTACAATTCTAATATCTTTGCACCAGACAATTCGCCAATAGCTATAAATATATCTACTGATAAAGATGATTTAATTTTTTATAATTGTCACTTAAAATCAAATTTAGATACACCTATACAAGGTGTATATAAAGGTTCATTTTTACTGAACGGTAGTTTGTATGTTGATTCTAAATTGTTAATGAATAACAAACCTATTATACTTTCAGATATAGCTGGGGATATACAATATATAACAGCCGATAATGGTGATATTGAAGTTCATAGTCCAGCTTATAAATTTAAAGTTTTAACTGATTTAGGTCTTTATGTTTCTGAGGTTATTGAAGTTGGGGATGATATAATTTTAAATAAAAACGGAAACATAACAGCTTTAAGATTTTATGGTAACGGTGAAAACATTACAGACATAAATGCGGCTTTATTAGGAGGATTAGCTGCATCTAATTTTGTACGTTCCACAGGGTCTGTAAATGAAAATATAAACGGTAGGAAAGTATTTTTATCAGAATTAACTATTATTTCAAAAACTGCTACATGGGGAAGCCAAGGTGGTTTTAAATTTAAAAATACATCTGGTCAAAGTGGTTATATATGGTTAGATGATAGCAATGCACTTAATATTCAAAATAGTGGTGCTGTTGCAAGACCTATTAATTTAGGGTTTAATGAAAGTCCTGTAAATATAGATGGGCCAGCAAAAGCTAAATCATTTGAAACAAAAGATGGTGATGGCACAAACGTATTAATAGATGATGGAACTAAATTACCTATAGCTAATATAGGTAAATCTTATTCTGAATACTCGATAATATTAACCCAGTCAGGCACACAAGACCCATCTGTTATTAATGTTTTAGAAAACAGCACTGGTTTGAATTTTTCTTTAATTAGAATATCAGCTGGTTATTATGCAGTAGAGCCAGATAACACTATTGATGAAGATAAAATACAAATTTTTATTAGTCAATCAACAACAAGCGCTGATTCTGTAACTTGGGCTTATTTTCACGCTTTTTCTAATAGAATAATAATAAAATGTAGGTCATTTAATACTGGTTCTTTAATTGATGGAAAATTAGATAACACCAGTTTATCAATAAGAATATACCCATAAATATATGAAATACTCATTAACAAAAGAGGACAAAACTATTATTAAAAAAGCTAATTTAAGGAATAATTTCATTTTTGAAAACTTCACAAGCGAAATGAAACAAGCTTTAAACACAGTGTCTTTAGTTTACTTTAATAGCGGATTTTTAATTAAACCAACTTATGAAGAAGTGGTTAATTTTTGTAGATTTAATTTAGAACCTAGTTATGAACAAATAATTCGTTTTATAATGCAGGTAACTGTTAGAAGAAAATTCATAAATGACTTAAAGGAAAAAGAACATTAAGTTTATAATTATTAATAATAAAAAGCGGCTGGTAACTCAACATTAATTTAACTGTGTGGAAGCAAGCTATTAATCTACTTGTCGAAGCCGCTTTATAATAATAGGAGTGTAAATGTTAAAAATTATGAGGGTATTTTTTAATATTAAAAAACAAATAAATGAACATTGAACTATTAAACAAAGCTTTCACTGTAATAGGGTACATAACACCTATAATAATAGGTTTAGACTTATTCAAAAAAAAATATGATAAAAGAAAAGAAAAACAAGATGAAGAGCTAAGATTGCTTGAAATAGATTTACTTAAAAAAGAAATAGAATCTTTAGAAAAAAAACATAGCGAGGTTATAATAAAACTTGATTTCCTAGATAGAATATTTGACTTGCCATTTTTTAATGAATTAAGTAATTCTGTACAAAGAATATTTAATTTTACTAAAGCCGATAGATTTTTAATTTTAATAGCTAAAAATGGTAAAGATTCTTTTAACATAATAAACGTTGTATTTGAACAGCATAATAGCAATAAGTATAAAATAAATGCTATAAATAGGTACAAAAACATAGAAATAGACGAAGACTACAGAGATATTCTATATAAAGCTGAAAGAGTTGGTATAGTTAATCTTAAAACTGAAAGTATGAGTGAATCTAGTCTTTTAAAATCTTTCTATGAGATAGAAGGCGTTACTTTTAGTAGAATAAAGTTTTTAGCTAGAAAACCTATTGACGATGATAACGACTTTTTAATATACAGTAGCTTAGCAACTCATACTAGTTTTGATTTTACAAAAATAGAAGATGCTTTTATTAAAACACAATACGAAGGGACAATAAAGCCTTCTTTAGAAAAAGTATTAAATTAAAAAATAAAAATATGAAAAAAGCAAGAGGTTGGTTATTAATAATAACAGCAATATCAGGTTTAGGAATAAGTATATTTAACGGAACAGGAGAAGAAATAATTAAATCAGACGGAACAACTTTTGAATTAGAAAAAGTAGCTTTAAAAAAGAATATATCAAAAGAGTATTCGTCTAGAGAATTATTAAAAGATAGTTTATGGATAGATATTCACTGTAGTGCTACTGTTGAAGACTATAAAGTAAATAATATGGCTATATGGCATGTTGATGGTCATAATTGGCCTGGTATAGGTTATCATGCTTTAATAAGAAATAATGGTGATTTATATTTAGGTAATCATTTAGAGCAAATAACATATCATAATTCTGGGCAAAATTCAAAAAGTATAGGTATATGTTTAATAGGCGATTTTGACTATAAAGAAATAGATGATGATGCTATAAAAACATTAAAAGCTTTAACAGATGAGATGTGTTTAACATTAAAAATTAAAGGTATACGTGGTCATTGTGATAATCCAAATACAAGTAAAACATGTCCTGGAACTTTAGGTTATAAACAATTAGTTAAATTAGGTATTATAACAAACCCTAATGTTAAGAAATTCGGAAAAGATTTTTATAAAGATTAATTAGTCGGTCCAGTTAGATGTTTGTTTGTTTACTCTAGCTGGACATCGACTTAATATTTTAAACTATGAAAAATATATTAGTAATATTACTTGTTTTAATATGTAGTTGTTCTACTATGAAAAACAAAAAGAGTTCAGAATTAAATACTGAAACAAATACAAAATCTTCTGAAGTTGGGGTTGAAATAATAAAACGAGAAGGTTCTGTAATAACATATGAGGTACCTAAAATAACTTTTAAAGATACTATAATAGAGGTTAAAAATAAAAACATTTATGGGACTAATACTTTACGTGTTGTTTATGATAAAGATGGAGCTCAACGAATAGAATGTTTAGAATCTGAATTAGATATACTTAAAAAGTATTTTATAAATAAAGAAGAGAATAAAAAAGAGGAATTAATAGAAGAAGAAAAAACTAAAGATACACAGTTTAAACCAATTATAATATTGTATATATTCTTAGGGCTAGCTTTCTTAATGTTTATATTTAGATTATTAAAAAGGTTTGGCTTCTAAGTA
>Ga0208160_1000319_pt1 | contig 23228 bp, 36 predicted proteins | sample CB_VirMetaG_FD_184536 | JGI IMG/M metagenome (GOLD analysis project Ga0208160, IMG submission 184536) | Freshwater to marine saline gradient viral communities from Chesapeake Bay - CB_1504_1 Viral MetaG (SPAdes) (version 4) | ecosystem: Environmental > Aquatic > Marine > Coastal | place: USA... | reverse complement strand
CGTAATAAGATCTTTGCTTCTATTGTACAAGCAGTAGCACTATCTAAAGCAAATGAAACTGGGAATTTAACAGATATCGCTTTAGGAATACATGCTGGTGATCATGCTATTTATCCTGACTGTCGTCAAGAGTTCAGAGATGCAGATGATGCTGCTTTTAGAATTGGTAATTGGGAAGCTGATAAGGTAGGTTATTATACTCCTTATTTAGATACTGATAAACTTGGAATTTTAAAAGATGGAGAAAAACTTGTTGAAGCTCTGGAATTGGATTTTGATGAAGTTTATTCTCGTACAAACACATCTTACAAGCCTATCAAGCATTATTACAGACCTGAAACCAATGCTTTCAAATGGTATTCAGACTATAAATCAGCTTCTTCAGTAGAACGAATTGAAGCATTTATTAAACTAGGTCGTAAAGATCCAGTAGAATATGCAGATGAAACTGGTCCAGTAGAATGGGAAGTAGCAAAAGCTGCAGTTGAGAAGGTATTAGCCGATCATGTATATGAAACAAGATTATGAGTTTACTATTTCCAAAGTATAAGCCAACAGCTAAAGAAGCACAGCTTAAAGAAATAATACAAAAGCTTTTGAATCATCCGGAAACTATTAAGTTGATGGACCCTATTACTACTCATTACTACCTTGATAATAAAAAGTTGGAGTATTTTGTACTTGTTACTTATAATTTTGTAAAGATTACTAATCATAAATTTTACTATACTGAAAATATTAATAGTAGGTTTGGAGAAGATTTAGAAAAGATTATTAAAATAGCAATAAGTAAAGATAGAAAAAAGATAGAGGAAGAAATGTTTAAGAATGAACAGGAACTATTAACAAAAATAGACCAAAAGATTTCACTATCAACTTCTTAAAAAATAAAAATTAAAGGTTTAGCGGGGTAGAGCAGTGGCCAGCTCGTTGGGTTCATAACCCAAAGGTCGGAGGTTCGAATCCTCCTCCCGCAACAAAATTAAAAATATGAAAAAATTTATTCAATTTTTACTTATTTGGATTAGCCAAAACCTGGCAATTCCTTTTTGGGTTGTGGGACATATTCATTTATCAATTCATGATAATATTGAAGATATAGAAAAAATTATTTCTTCATTAGGAATGAATATTATAGTAGCAATAGGTTTTTACTTAGATTATAAAAAGAATGGACAAGAATAAAGTACATATTTTTGATGATTTTTTGTCTTTAGAAGAACAAAACGAAATTGAAAAACAAATAATTATAAATACAGGTTTTAAATGGAAAGCTTCATACTCAAAGTTATTTAAACCACCTCCAAAAGAAGAATTAGGTGATTCTAGACCCTTAGCTTTAGATGCTCCTAAAGATGGGAAAATTAAAATTAAAGATAATTTATTTTGGAATCAAACTCGACCAGGTTTAATGGTAGGAGAATATTTTGAACATGGTCTTGGTTGGGTATATGGTTATGGGGATGGGTTTATAACTTCTCCTTTAAGAAAATTAGGATTAAATTATGAAATTCAAAGAATTAAAGTTAATTTTAATCCTAAAGAAATAGCTGAACATAAAGGTTCTTGTTATGTACCTCATGTAGATATAGAAGATGGAGGGGGATGGACAGGAATTTATTATGTAAGTGATAGTGATGGAGATACAGTTATTTTTAATGAAGAAACAAATAACCCAATTAGAAATAATGAAGAAATAAGTGTAAAGGAAGTAATAAATAATAAAAGAGGAAGATTAGTTTTATTTAATCAAAATTCGCTTCATGCGGGGTGTCCTCCAATTGAAAGTGATTATAGAATAGTTATAAATTATAATATTAAATTAATATGATGCAAAATTTTAATAATGAACAAGAACTACCAGATGCATTTTGGCATCAAAAAATAAGTTTCCTAAAATCAGCAATTAGAATTCTTGGTTATGGTCTTTTAGTAATTTCCGTGCCTTTTGCAGTAGGGGTTCTTATATTGAGTGAAATAATTGGTATAATCGAAGAATTAGTATAATGAAGAAAATTTTATATTTTAGCGCAGCATGGTGTGGTCCATGTAAAATGTTAGGCCCTATTATGGAATCAGTAGGTAATGAAGTTAATTACCAAAAAATAGACGTAGATAGTAATCAAGAATTATCTATGAAGTATGGTATTAGAAATATTCCTACTTTAGTATTAGTTGATAATGATGGTAATGAATTGAACAGATCAACTGGTGTAATGCAAAAACAACAAATTATAGATTTTTATAATGGATAAATTTCAATCAAGTAAAGTATTTGACGGATTTAGTACAGTGTTTCGTCAATGGAAAGCTACGGATACGCACTGTAGATTTGTTCATGGTTATGGAATTTCATTCAAAGTATATTTTGAAGGAGATTTAGACCATAGAAATTGGGTTTGGGATTTTGGAGGAATGAAAAGAGCCAAAACTAAAATTGATGGTAAATCCCCTAAAGAATGGATGGATTATATGTTTGACCATACTTTAATAGTAGCAGAAGATGATCCTGAACTAGAAGCATTTAAACAAATGGATAGAGCAGGTGTAGCCCAAGTAAGAGTAATCCCAGCTACAGGCGCAGAAAAGTTTGCAGAATATATTTATAATAAGCTAAATGATTTTGTTGCTGATGAAACTGAAAACAGAGTAAAAGTTGTTAAAGTTAAATTCATGGAACACGGAAAAAATGCAGCTTATTATAGTGAATAAAAGTTATATAGTGACTGTAAAACCACTTAAAAAAATTAACATATGTTGAAAAGAATAGAAGATTACAATAAAACACTTGGTGTTTTAGAATTGTACACCGCTGTACAATCAGAAGGTAGTAGACAAGGCTACCCTACAATAGTTGTAAGAACCTCAGGATGTACTCATAGATGTTATTTCGGAGAAGGAGGATGGTGTGATAGTTGGTATACAAGTATTCACCCAGAAAAAGGTACATTTACCTTTAATGACATTATTAAAATGTATGATGAACACCCTCATATTAAAGAAATGATGTTAACAGGAGGATCCCCAACTATGCACCCTGCTTTAGTAAATGAATTAACACATTTTGCACATGAAAGAAATATCTTTATTACTATCGAAACTGAAGGTTCACATTTCCTCGCTACTGACTACCCTATTAATTTGCTTAGTATTAGTCCTAAGTTCTCCAATAGTGTGCCTGTACTTGGGGTATCAACTCCTCAAGGAGCGATTACAGACCAAAAAATGATTGATAAGCATAACAAGTATAGATTAAATACTGAGGCAATCAAAAAATCTATAGATTATCATGATGATTACCATATCAAACCAGTATTAGATAAAAATTTATCTATGGTAGGGGAAGTAGAAGACTTCTTAAAAGAATGTAATATCCCAGATTATAAAGTATGGGCTATGCCTGCGGGGGATGATAGGGAAAGTTTAATGGAGTCATATGGTCCTGTTATGAATTTCGTAAGAGACAGAGGATGGCGTTTTACAGGACGTTCACATATTATGGCCTTTAATACAGAAAGATGTGTCTAGGGAAGAAGCTCTTCGTACATTAGAGGAAATAGAAGAAAATGTAAATACTTGCTGTGCCATTACTATGGAACCAGATGAAGTATTAGTTTTAATAGATAAATTAAAAAAATATATAAAAAATGAACTTTAAAGACACAATAGGGATTTTTCCCAAATTATTTACTCCTGATGAATGTAAAACTCTAATCACATTATTTGAAGATTATAATAGGGCGGGGGTTGCATACGAAGGAAATAATGCTTCCGGAAATAAAGAATTAAAAAAATCTATTGATTATAATCTCTTTATAAACGAAGAAGAAAATAAATTACAAATCAATAAAATAAATGGTTTATTTAATAAAGCTTTAGACCAGTATTTAGAAGAATACCCTCATAGAGAACAATATGAACATAGTAGAATTATAGTTAATAAAACCTATTATCCTTTATTTCAAATTCAAAAATATAATAAAAATGAAGGCCATTATAATGCGTGGCATGTAGAAAAAGAAGATTGGCCTAGTTCTAGGAGAATGTTTGTTTTTATTTTATATTTAAATGATGTTAAAAAAGGAGGGGAAACTGGGTTTTTATTTAAAGAAGAGGGTCAAGAAGATTTCTTTAAAGTAAAACCTGAAATAGGAAAATTAATTATCCATCCTGCTAGTTGGCCTTATATTCATAAAGGATATATGCCTGAATCAGATGATAAATATATTTTAACCACATGGCTATCTTATAGCCCAGATATTTAATAAGTTATATAAATGGAAAACACAAGAAGAAAACAACATCATGATTTAGAATCAGTTCCAATTGGGTATGCTAATGGAGTAGCACCTGGATTTCCTTTTACTGATAAGGAAAAACGAAGTATGATTAGAAATGCTGCTAAGCATTATGGAAAATTTCTTAATGCATTAGGTTGTGATTGGGAAAATGATCCTAATTCAATGGAAACCCCAATGCGAGTAGCTAAAGCATATGTAAATGACCTTTGGGAAGGTCGTTATACCGCTATGAGTGAAATTACCTCATTTCCCTCAGATGGTTATGATGGTATTGTAATTGAAAGAAATATTCCTATCACTTCAATGTGTTCACACCACCATCAAACAATTCAAGGTGTAGTACATATTGGTTATGTAGTAGGAGAAGAAGGTAGAGTAATTGGTCTTTCTAAACTAAATAGAATCGTAGAATTATTTGGTCGAAGAGGGGCAATTCAAGAACAACTTACCTCAGCAATTCATAATGCTGTAGATAAGATTTGTGAAAAAAATAAGGGTGTAATTGTAACTGTAGTTGCTACTCACTCTTGTGTATCTTGTAGAGGTGTAAAACATCAAGGTGCTTCAATGGTTACAACTAAAGCTAATGGGGTGTTCATGGATGATACAAATCAAGCAAGAAAAGAATTTTTTGATAGTATTAAAATTAATAATGGATCACACCCAGTATAATGTTAAAAATAGACGATAATAAAATAGCTGTTAGTTGGTGGGATATGTCAGATCTTATAAAAGAATTAGCTGATAAAATTCCATTTGAAGTTCCACTAGCAGATTCAATTTATGGAATACCTAGAGGAGGTTTAATCCCTGCTGTTATGTTATCACATGCTACAGGTTTACCTCTAGTACAAACCATAGGAAAAGATACATTAATAGTAGATGATATGACTGATAGTGGAGTTACTATGAATAAAATGCCTGGGCAATGGACAGCAACATTATTTCATAAACCCCATACTTCTATTTTTACCCCTAATGTTTATAGTAAATTACATGAAGGGGATGAATGGTTAATTTTCCCTTGGGAAAAAGTTGATTCACCTGCAGTACAAGATTATTTAAATAAGGAAAAAAATGGGTAAACAATTAGAATTATTTAACAAAGTAGACGTGCCTTTTGTTAATGAAGTAGAAACTTTTAATCGCACGTTTAATAAACCAAACAATTATGAACCAACCATACCAGAAGAAAAGGAGTGGAAATTCGTATACGACTTTGTACTTGAAGAATTGGAAGAATATAGACAAGCTTGCGAAAACGGAGACATCGTGGAAGTTCTGGATGCTTTGTGTGATATTGCTTATGTTTCCCTTGGGAACGGTGTTATGTTACACGGCCTTAAGGATAAGATATGGCCAGCGTATCAAGAAGTACAGGCAAGCAATATGTCGAAGTCTTGTAGCACTGAAGAAGAAGCCATGGAGACTGTCACCCTCCGCTCTAAAGAACAAAATGAGCCATGTCACTATGAGAGGGTGGAGGAACGATTCGTAGTATATAGAACTCGAGATAGAAAAGTAATGAAGTCTATAAATTATTTTAGACCTGATTTACATCAATTTTTTACTGGAGATGAAATCCAAAAAACAAAACCCCAACAACATTTAGGAATTTAATGTATAAAAAGTGTTATATAGGGGATAAAGAAGGTCCTAATCTTTTTAATATACACTATTGGGAATCTGATGGTAAGCTTAAAACCGAACTTTGGGAAAATATTGCTTATATAGAAGATGAAAGAGGTGAATATAAAGGACTTAATGGAGAAAAATTAGTTCCCACAGGGGATTGGTATTTTTCTAAAAATGAAAAATTTAGACATAAAAATACCCCTGGTTTACATTTCTATGATATGCAATTACATCAAAAATTTCTTATTGAAAAATATGGAACTAATGATGAACCCTCTGTAAACCATAAAGAACTATTTTTTGATATTGAGTGCGAAATTGGAGGAGCATTAACTGAAGATTATATTGAGGATGCTCCTATGCCTATTACTTCAATAGCATTTTGGTATAAACAACAAGATGTATGGGGGTGTTTAATTTTAGATCCTAAAGGACAAGTAGAAAAAATTGTTCCTAATTCACCTAATTTTGAAGGAAAAATCATTTTACCTTTTAGAACAGAAGAAGGACTATTAAAATATTGGGTTAGAAACATTATCCAAAAAATAGAACCAGATATATTAATAGGATACAATAGTGACTTTTTTGATATTCCTTACTTATATTATAGAATTTGGAACGTGTGTGGTATAGATGAAGCAAATTCTATGTCCCCTTTATATGATGTTTTTCAAAAAGAAGAACCTGTATCGTCTAGAAGATACAATAAACTTAGAGAAATGGGTTGGTGGAAAGATACTTGGGTTCAGATTAAAGGAATTGAATCTTTAGATTATATGCGTTTGCATAAAAAATATAGTTGGAAAGATGAACCAAGTTGGAAATTAGATTCTATTGGAGAAAAATATGCAGGCGTAAATAAGATTGAATATGATGGAAATCTAAATCAATTATATGAAACTGATATTAATAAATTTGTAGAATATAACTTCCGTGATGTTGAAATACTTAAATTACTAGATGAAAAGCTTCAGTATATTGCTTTAACTAAGAACCTATCCCATAAAGGAAAACATAATTATAGTGAAGTTTATCATAATAGTGTTACACAAGATGGAGCTATTTCTGCCTATTTATTAGGACAAGGAATAATTCCTTCTAATAAAGAAATTAATCCTAAAAAGAAAAAAGGGTATGCTGGTGGTTATTTATTTTGCCCCCAAGCAGGATTATACAAATATATGTTTGATGAAGATTTAACTTCTCTATACCCTTCTATTATTATGACTCTTAATATAGGCAAAGAAACTTATGTTGGTAGAGTACTTACTTTTAAATTCGATGAATTAGGAAGAGAAGTAGTTGATGATAGAAATAATAGACTAGGGCTTAATGATTTAAAAGCTAGAGATCCTAAATCAAAAATAGTATTTGAAGACCTTAATGGTAATTGGGAAAAATGGGAAGTTGGAAAAATAGTCAAAGCAATTGAGACAGGGAAATACACTGTTTCAGCAAATGGTTCTTTCTTCTCAACCCAATCCCAATCTACTCTATCAGCTATTTTAGCAAAATGGTTTCAAGAAAGAGTTGATTACAAAAATAAAATGAAATCCGCTTATAAAGCTGGAAATAAAGAAAAAGGGGAATATTATCATTTAATGCAATATACTATGAAAATTCTTCTTAATAGTTTGTATGGTGCTACTGCCTTACCTAATTTTAGGTATGGTATGAATCATGCTATTTTAAGTGAAGCCATTACTTTAAGTGGACACAGAATCATCCAGGAATCAGCTTTATGTGTTAATAGACATATGAATAAAGTATTAAAAGGTGAATTAGAATTATGACTTTAATTAAAATTTCAAATGGTGAATTATTAGATAGAATTTCTATTATAGAGTTAAAAAAACTTAATATGGAAAACCCTGCTAATTTAGCTTCAATAGAAAGGGAATTTTTAGAATTAAACCCTAAGTGTATTGATCTATTTACAAAAAATGATCATTCTGTTAAGGTACTTTATTTGTCTTTAGCTAAAATTAATAGTACATTATGGGAATTAAAAAATAAAGTTAGAGATAAAAACATAAGCGATAAGGATTTTGTTATGTATTCTAAACAAATATTTAAATTAAACGAAAAAAGAAATAAAATAAAAAATGACATTAATATAATTACAGGTAGTGATTATTTAGATGTAAAAGAATATTCATGAAATATTTACAAGAAACACCTTCTTTTATTTGTGATAATGGGGAACAGAATTTCTGTGCTTATGTAGATACTGATTCTAATTATTTTAATGCTAAACCTATATTACTACACAAATATCCTGATTTTGAATCCTATCCAGATGAAAAAAAGGATGAATTATTAGAGAATATAGCTCTTAAATATCAAGATATTATTACTGATTTTTATAGTGGGTTAGCTATAGATTGTTTTAATGTAGAACAATTTAAATGGTTTGATAAACCCCATTGGTTAGAAATGAAAACCGAATGTGTTATTCGTTCTGCTTATTTTAGAAATACTAGACGTTACGCTCAATGGATAACAAAACAAGAAGGTATAGTTAAAGAAACTTTAGATATTAAAGGATTAGAATTTATGAAAACTAATTTTCCTGAAACATTAGGAGATTTTTTCCATAATATTTTAGTTCAAACCCTAAAAGGAGCAACACACACAGAAATTTTAGACCAAATTAAAGAATTTAAAGAGAAAATATTATCAGGAAAAATACCTTTAGCAGAACTAGGTAATCCAACTTCTGTTAAAAAATTAGATAAATATTCAGGTAGAAAACCCAGAGCAGGAGAAATGTTTACTGAAATAGAAAAAGGATGTCCTGCACCTGTTAGGGCAGCTATTAAATATAATGATTTACTTACCTTTTGGGGGTTAGATAAAGAATATAATTTAATTACTGCTTATGATAAAGTAAAATGGACTTATTTAAAAGATAATCCTTATAAAATAGAAGCATTAGCATTTTTAGATTATGAAATGCCTCCTAAAATTGAAGAATTTTTTAATCAATATGCAGATAGAAAAAAAATATTTGATAGTATTTTATTAAATAAATTAGAAGGATTTTTTAGTGATATTGGTTGGAGTCTTGATACAAATCCTTATGTTAATGCGTTTAAAATGTTAGAAGTATGAGAGACTTTTGGAAAACCACTAAGTGGCCAACTTTAGAATTTACTACATCTATATCACCAAAAGGATGTATTGTGAATTGTGCTTTTTGTCCTCAAAGAACTTTGGAAAAAATATACCATGCTTTAGAGGGTCAACCTAAGCAATTATCAATTGATGATTTTATTACTATAGTTAATAAGGTTCCTGAAGAAGTTAGAATTACCTTTTCTGGATTTACAGAACCTTGGTTAAATCAAAATTGTACTAGCATGGCTGAATACGCCCACCATAAAGGCCATCCTGTATCTGCATTCTCTACGGGAGTAGGAATGACTTTAGATGATGTTGAACGAGTTAAAAATATACCTTGGACTAAAGGACCAAATGGAGGTTTTTGTCTACATATTCCCGATACTGAAAGAATAGCAGAACACCCTATTTCAGATAAATTAAGAAAGGTATATGAAAGATTTAAAGAATTAGAAAATGAAATTCAGGGGTTTTATGTTATGTCAATGGGAGAAGCTCATGAAATAGCTTCTGACTTGTGGCCAAATCCTGTTATACCAAATTTTTGGAATAGAGCAGGAAATCTAGTAGGTGAAGCAACCATTAAACCCGCTTTAAAAAAGGTAATGGATAGGGTACAACATGCTGAAATAAAAGGACCTAGTACTTGTGGGTGTATTGAACATTTATATCATAATGTAGTTTTACCTAATGGAGATGTTTCTATTTGTTGTATGGATTATAGTTTAGAAAAAATACTTGGAAATTTATTAGAGAGTTCGTATGATGATGTAATGCCAGCTCCATTGTCTACATTTGATATTTGTAGCAGGTGTGAAAATGGAGTTAGTCCAAGTTCAATTATAAAAAGGAAAAAAATATTTATATGATAAACAAAAATTTACTACAGTCTTTTATTTCAAAATATTACATAAATAGTAGATTTGATAAGTCTAAATGGGTTATAAAAGATAATAAATTAACTGTAAATACTGGGATACCCGGAAGGGCTGTAATGGTAGAATTAAATAATTTTCCTTTAGAAGATATTGAATTAGGAATATGGGATACTACTAAACTAAATAAATTGTTAGCCGTTACTACAGGAGATTTGCTTCTATCCCTTACTAAAGACAATACTATAGCCCAAAAACTAAACATATCAGATTCTTCATTTGATTTATCTTATGGTCTTGCTCTTCCTTATATGATTGAAAAAGCTGTATGGTATCCTGATCCTAATCAATGGGATATTGAATTAGAATTAAGTAGAGAGGATGTTGATAATTTAATTAAAGCAAAAAATGCCTTAGCTGAACAAGAAGTATTTACTATTAAAGCAATTAAAGATATAAACCAAATTACTACTATTCAATTTACATTTGGAGATAATAGTGAACATGCTAGTAAAATAAAATATAACATCTCAGGAACAATAAATGAAGATATTTTAAATAATGCTTATCCTTTTGATGCTGATTTATTTAAAGATGTTTTAAATATAAATAAGGATCAAAATACTTATACACTTAAATTTTCTAAACTTGGAATGATGCAATTATCATTTTCATCAGATGAAATTAAAAGTACATATTATTTATCACGAAACGAATAAAATTAAAAAACATGACTTATTATAATGACACAACCCCTAACGAAGACGGAGGAATTATAACTACCGATAAATTTAAAGTAAATCCTGATACTAAAAAAAGAATTTGGGTTGCTGAAAATTTTTATGAAAACATTGATGAAGTAAGAAATTATGCTCTTCAACAATGGTATTTTGATGATGAAGGTTATGAAGGTTTAAGAACTAGAAAACAATTTGTTTTTGACGGAACTAAGGAAAAATTTGAAAGTATAATGGGTAAAAAAATTACTCGATTTGCTGATTATTATGGAATGTGTGGTAGGTTCCAATCTAATAAAGCAGATATGAGACCTGTTTGGCACTGTGATAGTCAAGAATATGCCGCAGTTATCTACTTAACCCCAGATGCTCCTGTTGAAGCCGGTACTGGATTTTATCAGCATAAAGCTACAAAATTGAGAGGTGGAGAACCTAATATTGGAGAAGCATTTAATGGGGAAACTTGGGTAGATGGTACCCCTTACCAACAAGTAGATTTTGTAGGTAATGTTTATAATAGATTAGTTATATGGGATGCAAAATTAATCCATGCTGCTCCGGTTTATTTTGGGTGGGATATTAATTCATCTCGATTGTTTCATATATTTTTCTTTGATTCTGAAGATGCCCTCTACCCCGGAGAATAAAAAACCTGATATGTACGCTGAAGATAAGGCAATCATGCCTTATGGTGATAGTGTAGCAGCCCCTAAGATAGAATTAGAAGATACTAAATCTTGGATGGTACAACAGACTATTCAAGTTAATCACTATCTATCTACCAAATTTTCTGAATTAAAAGCAGAATATGTTAAGTTAATAGAATTATATGAATGGAATAAATTAGTTAATAAATCAGAATTTAGTTTTATACCTGTAAAAGGCCATACTTATTACTTATATCAAAGAAAAAATGGATCTTTATTTTTAACATTAATTGAACCTGAATACTGGGATCAAATTTTTGTAGCTGCTGTAAAACTAGACTCAGACGATAAATGGATAAAAGTATGATAAGAACAGCCGAGTGCGTATCACCACTCCACCCAGATAAAATTTGTGATAGAATTTCTGATATGATTTTAGATCTTTATCTTCAAGGAGATACTAATTCTAGATGTGCTATTGAAACTTGTGGGGGCCATGGAAAAATCTTTATTACAGGAGAAGTAAAATCCTACCATGTAGTTTTAGAACAACAAATTAAAGACTTAATTAAAGAAAAGTTTGGAATAAATGATGTTCAAACCCATATAGTTAGCCAATCCCCTGAAATCGCAAAAGGAGTAGATACAGGAGGAGCTGGAGACCAAGGTATTATGATTGGGTATGCTTGTAACGAAAATAGAGAAAAAGTGCCTCAAGAGTATTATTTAGCAAGAAAATTAAATAAATTTATTTTTAAACAATATCCTTATGATGGCAAAACCCAAATAACTTTAGATGGTAAAAAAGTTAGAGTAGTTTGTTCATTCCAAAATGCCTCTAGTAGAGATTTAGATAAATTAGTTAGAAAATTTTTCGAAGAAAATAAAGGATATGTAATAGAAGCTCTTCATATTAATCCTGCTGGTGATTGGAAAATAGGAGGTTTAGACGCAGATGCAGGGGTTACAGGAAGAAAATTAGCAGTTGATAATTATGGGCCTAGAGTTCCTCTTGGCGGTGGTGCTTTTAGTGGTAAAGATGCAACAAAAGTAGACCGCTCGGCAGCTTATATGGCTAGAAGAATTGCTGTTGATTATTTAAGAATGTTTAATGCTAAAGAAGTTTATGTTCAATTAGCATATGCTATTGGTTATAACCAACCTATTCAAGCCACAGCTAATATAGATGGGTTTAAAATGGAAATACAGGGATATGATTTATCTCCCAATGGTATTATTGAATTTTTAGATCTTAAAAAACCTATTTTTAGTAAAACTGCTGAATGGGGGCATATGGGAAATAATTTTTCTTGGAAATAGTTTGGAAAAATAAAATTTCCTTATTATGTTATATATGTATAATAGATTAACATTGGAGCTAGGGCACATTGTTATATTTTTGTTAAACCGCGATCTTAGGACGCATAAATTTTAAATGATATGAGTACATTATTTTATGAAAATCACGTTACACCTTTCGACATTTTAGTTCGAAATTTCTTCCAGGATGCATCTACATATGCACCTATTGAAAACCAAAAAATCCCACACCCTATTGATGTTTATGAAAAACCTAATGGTTTAGGCATTGATATTGCTTGTACTGGGATTAATAAAGAAGACCTAGAAATTCAAATTCAAGGTAATATAATCAGAGTTAATTATGACAAAGCCAAAGATGATGAAATAAATTATTATCATCGAGGTATTGCTAAAAGATCTTTTAATTTAGGTTGGAAGATTGATAGTAAATTTGATTTAAGTAAAGCAGAAGCTAATTTTGAAAATGGTTTACTTAGAATTGAAGTTCCTTATGCCAAAGGAAGTGAGTTAAAATCTCTAAAAATTAAATAATAAGTTTTATTAAAATATGTGTCCTAGCACATTGTTTTTCGTATATTATAGTTACAAAATAAATTAAAAGTTATATGGCAAGAAAAGTAAAATCCCTAACAATGATCGAGGATCCAGCTTTGGACCCCTATTTTATAACATCCGATGACAATTGTTATACGGTAAATGTTAAAGTAACTAAAGATAAGGATCATTTTAGATCTACAGGTACAAATAAAACGTATTCTAAAGCATTAACCTTTCATTCTACTTTTAAACGTGCTTTAGAACGAATAGCCCAAGATCAGTTACACACAAAGGAGTCATATAAATCCTTAACTGAGTTTTTAAATCATTATGAAAAAATTGAATCAAATATTAAAAATTATATTGAAAAATTATGAATAAGTTAGAAGCATTATTCGATGCTGTTATAGTAAAACCTATTGAAGCCGAAGAAACCATTTATGGAAACATCATAGTCCCAGACATGGGGAAAGAAACTAATACTATTGGTAAAGTTATTGCAGTTGGAACTGGTAGATATACTATTAATGGGACTGAGATAGCAATGAAAATTAAAGTAGGTGATAAAGTAATTTTACCTACACAAGGGTTCACAAAATTACCTTTTGAAGGAGAAGAATATTGGGTTGGTCCTGAAAATCAGATTTTAGGTAGAATAGTAGAAGAGCTAAACGTAGAACAAGTATTAGCAAATACAGAATTAACTAAAGAAGATCAAGAAAATTTAACAGATATTTAATATGGAAATGCAAATTAATTATGGCAAAGAAGCCAGACAAAAATTACTTAAAGGGATTGATAAATTAGCAGATGCAGTAGTTTCAACTTTAGGTCCTAATGGTAGAAATGTTGTCATTTATAAGGGGCATGCTGAACCACCTCAATCTACTAAAGATGGAGTAACAGTAGCTAAATCATTTTTAGATACAGATCCTAGTGCTCATTTAGGACAGTTATTAGTAAGACAAGCAGCAATGAATACTGCTGATAAAGCAGGTGATGGTACTACAACATCTACTTTATTAGCTAGAGAAATGATTAAAGCTGGATTATCCGCTCTTGATAATGGAGAAAATGCTGTTAAAATTAAAAGGTCAATAGATGAAACTACTAAACAAGTAGTTAAAAATCTAAGAGAACTATCAGAAGATATTTCAGGAGAATTCCAATTAGAACAAATTGCTACTATCTCATCAAATAATGATCCTGAAATAGGTAAATTAATTGCAACAGCAATTGATAAAGTAGGAATTGAAGGTGTGGTTCATGTTGAAGAATCTAAATCATCAGATACTTATCTTGAAACTGTAGAAGGATTACAATTTGATAGAGGTTATAAATCTCCTTACTTTGTAACAGATAATAATTCTATGTCCTGTACCTTAGAAAATCCTGCAATTTTAATCATGGATCATAGACTAAATACTGTCAAGGAATTATTACCTATTTTAGAAGCAGTATCCGCACAAGGAAAATCATTACTTATTATAGCCGAAGATGTTGATAATGAAGCATTAGCTACCCTTATTGTTAATAAAATGAGAGGTACAATTAATGTGTGTGCGGTTAAAGCACCTGACTTTGGGGATAGAAGAAAATTAGTATTAGAAGATATAGCCATTACAACTGGAGGTAAAGTTTTTGATAAACAAAAAGGAATGAAACTTGACAAATTTAGTTGGGAATGGTTCGGAGAAGCAAGAACAATTACAGTAACAAAAGACCAAACAACAATTGTAGATGGAAAAGGATCAGCTGAGGCAATTGAAGCACGTATTGAAGAACTACAGCAACAAATCGAAAAATCAAAAACACCGTACGAAACAGAACAACTCCAAAACCGATTGGCAAAATTCGTCGGAGGAGTAGCAGTAATCCATGTAGGTGGAAATACTGAAACTGAAATGTTAGAGAAAAAAGATAGAATTGATGATGCATTACATGCTACTAAAGCAGCACTAAATGAAGGTATATTACCCGGCGGGGGTGTAGCTTTACTTTATGCTTCTTCAGGTTTAAAAGGAGAAACAACTGGAGAGAAAATTGTAATAGAAGCATGTGCAAAACCATTTGAACAAATCCTAATTAATGCTGGTTATGAGCCAACAGAAGCTAAAATGCTAGGTAAATACAAACTAGTAGAATCAGGTAATGATATGTGGGCTGGGATTGACGTTGATAGTGGAGAAGTTGTAAACTTTAAGGAAAAAGGCGTGATTGACCCAATGAAAGTTACTAGATTGGCGTTAGAAAATGCAGCATCAATTGCTGGAACAGTTTTATTAACTGAATGTACATTGACTCAAGATAAAAAGTCAATAGAAGAAAAATTAAGAATATTGCAAGATACAGCTACCAACGCAGCTGGGTTAGCATAAAGTTAAATTTAGAATTATGGCAAAACAAGAAACAAAAATTGTAGAACAAAATGTTTTGATTGCAGAAAGGGTGCCACCTGGAGATAAGTGGAGTTTGTTAGGTGAAGAAAAAGTTCATCCTAGTTTAACTGATACATTAGAAGCTTATATGAGAAAAACAGGATTTAGAGGCAATTACAGATTAGAACCTTTAAATGGTAATCTATATGCAATCGACGCAGAAGAAATTGAAGTAGAAAAACCTAAAGAAAAAGTATATTCAATTTATGGTGAATACGGACAATAGTTTACTAAACGAGAAATATAGACCAGTAACTTTAGATACATATGTTGGTAACGCTAATTTAAAAGCATCTATTGCTAAACAATTAGAACAAAACGATATACAAAATTATTTGCTCTATGGACCTGCCGGAACAGGAAAAACAACTCTTGCTAAACTCATTGTACAAAATCTTGATTGTGACAGCCTTTATATTAATGCCTCTGATGAACGCGGCATTGAAACGATTAGAGATAAAGTACAAAGTTTTGCAAGCGTGGCTTCATTTAAATCAATTAAGGTTGTTATTTTGGATGAGTCTGATTTTCTTACTATTCAAGCGCAGGCTTCTCTCCGTAATATCATTGAAACGTTTTCGCGAACAACTAGGTTTATTTTAACCTGTAATTATGTAGAACGTATTATTGATCCTTTACAATCAAGGTGTCAAGTATTAAAGATCGTTCCACCCACTAAAAAAGAAGTAGCAGTACATATAGCTGGAATTTGTGAAAAGGAGGGCATTAAATATCAACCTACTGCCATTGGTCAAATTGTAAATCAGTTTTATCCTGATTTGCGTAAAATGCTCAACACAATTCAAACTAGTAGCCGAACTGGTAAATTAGAATTAGATGAGAAGTTATTAGTTTCATCCAGCTATATATCTGCTGTTATTGATGAGTTAAGATATACTAGTAGTAAAAGTTTTACTAATATACGCCAAATTATAGCGGATGCTAATGTAGATGATTTTGATGAATTATTTAAATCATTATATGAAAGAGCATCAGAATATCTTCCAGGTAAAGAAGGTACAGTTGCTATTTTAGTAAATGATCATCAATATAAAGCAAATTTCCGTATTGATAAAGAAATCAATGCAATGAGTTTAATTTCAAATTTAATAAATACTAAATAATTATGACAAATCCACAACAACCCCCTCAAATTAATGTTGACCTACAAACTACTGAAGGAATTAAAAATTCTAAAGGAGGTAGTATTTTCCAATCAGGAGTTATTCTTAGGAGAATATCTAAATTTGTAGTAGGTACAGAAAATGATGCAATTATGCCTATTCCTGTATTTTTTGATCCTACCAATAATAAAATTTTAGGTGAGGGTATTCCTGTAGAATTAAGAGAAGAATTGAAAGACGAACTCTGTTAGATGAAAAACATATTTGACTGGCTCAAAGAAATAAATTACCATAAATCTCCTGTATCTAAATTTACAGAAAAAGATTGGGAGATTTTTAATGCCTATATGATACATAGATTTATGTCTATGAATCAAGATTATATAGAGGTAGTCAATTATGTTCAAGAACTACCTCCTCAAGAAAAAGCAATGATTTATAGAATATATAAAGAATTTATTCCTAAAAATAATAGGTGGAATAAATATATTAAATCAAATTCTAAGGAGCCAAACGAAGATTTAGTTATTCAATTAAAAGATCATTTTAAAGTATCTATTAGAGAAGTAAAAGATTACTTAAAGATTTTGGATACCACAGAAATAAATCGTATATTAACGAATAGAGGTTTAGAAACCAAAGAAATAAAACAATTATTAAAATGAAGCAACATCTCTACAAAATGCTTAAAACAGAAGCTGAAGCTGAAAAAGCAAAAGCTTTATTATCACTTGAATTATTAGGAAATAATGCAGTAGGAATCGGGGATCATAGTACAGAAGATTTTTATAAAAACGCCACTGAAGCTTTAACCATGTTAGCAGATGCAGATGATAAATTAAAAGCCTTAGAAAAATATTTTTTTGTAAAAGAACAAGTAAATGGGTGACACAGTAAAAGCATGGTACGACATGCAAGAAGAAAAAAATATGAGCGATAGAGAAATTATGAACGCTAAAAGTCCTAGTCTAAATAAAAAATTAGAGGAATGGGCTGATGATGAAGTAAATCAAACTATAACTATATTTGAAGAGGAATACCCAGACCTATCCCAAGAATTTAAATTAATCCAAAAAGAAATGTATGAAATGTTTGCTCGAAAACATATGGATTATGGTTTGAATAATATTGCTTTAGGAGGTGATTTAACTAATGAAAAAGATAAAACGTTTTCCCTTACAGGTCTAGCTATTAGGCTTACTGATAAAATATCCAGATTAAAGAATCTTATAGTACATGGTAGAAACTATGTAAAAGGAGAAGGAATAGAAGACACGTTTATTGATATAGCTAACTACGGTATAATTGGTATGTTGGTAGGGCGTGATAAATGGAAAAAATAAGTTTTGGCTAGAAAAATCCCTAAAATAGTAAGGGAGATTAGAAATAATCCCCCTCAGGAGGTAAATTATGCCTATCAAAAGAATATTTCTTATTCTCAAATGTCTTTATTCAGACAGTGTCCTCATAGATGGAAACTACAATATAAAGATAAAATAAAGGTATTTACTTCCTCAATTCATACTGTATTTGGGACCGCTATACATGAAGTATTACAACATTACTTAGATGTAATGTTTGAAACTAGTGCCGCTAAGGCTGATGAATTAAATTTAGAAAATCTGTTTCAAGAAAAATTTATTGGTGAATACCAAAACCAATACAAGAAAAACAATAATGAACATTTCTCTTCCGCCGAGGAAATGAGGGAATTTTTTGAAGATGGAGTAGGTATTTTAAATTGGTTTAGAAAAAAAAGAAGTAGATATTTTTCAAGACGAGGATGGCATTTGATAGGTTGTGAGATACCTATAGTTATTTCACCCAATAAAATGTATAATAACATAAAATATACTGGGTTTTTAGATGTTGTATTATATGATGAAAAATATGATACCTTTAAAATTATCGATATCAAAACCAGTACTAAGGGATGGAATAAAAAAGACAAAGAAAATGAAGATAAACAATTTCAATTACTTTTATATAAACAGTTCTTTAGTGAACAATATGGTATTCCTTTAAGTAATATTGATATTGAATTTTTTATTGTTAAAAGAAAAGTGTTGGATTGGGATGATGAAAGAATTATGTCACCCCATCAAGCATATAGAGTACAAACATTCACCCCACCTAGCGGAAAAATTAAATTAGGAAGAGCGATAAAGGCTATAAATAATTTTATTAATGAATGTTTTAATTCAACAGGGGACATCAAAGAAATAGACTACCCCAAATCAGTTTCTAAATGGAATTGTATGTTTTGTCCTTTTAAAGATGACAAAGAAAAATGTGGAGAAGGTATAATATACTAATATCCCCATATATGTATAATAAACGTTATTAAAAATAAAAATTATGGCAAATAGTAAAGACATGACACTAACCAGTGTAAAAGTTCAAAGCAGTTTGTTTGAAAATTTCAAGGTAGAATGCGTTAGAAGAAAGTTTTCTTTCCAAAAGCTTGCCGATCGAGCAATTTATTTGTATCTTACTGATGAAAATTTTAGAAAACAAATTACCAATCAAACAAATATTGAACTGTAAATTTTAAATTAGATGAATAAAAGTTTTAAGTATTTACCCCCTGAAAAAAGGAAAAAAATCCTATTAGTTTGTGATGATATTAGAGTTCATTCTGGAGTTGCTACTGTAGCAAAAGAAATTGTACTCCATACTTGTCACCACTTTAATTGGGTTAATGTAGCAGGGGCAATTAAACACCCTGAGGCAGGAAAACGATTAGATATTAGTCCTGATACACAAAAATTTACAGGAGTAGAAGATGCAAAAGTTTTTCTTTATTGTGTTAATGGATATGGTACTACCCAAGAAATCCATAATATATTCAACATAGAAAAACCAGATGCTATTATGTTGATTACAGATCCAAGATATTTTCAACATATATTTAATATGGAGGATCAATTAAGAAAATTAGCTCCTATTACTTATCTAAACATTTGGGATGATTATCCTGCACCAAGATACAATCAACCTTTTTATGAAGCTTGTGATTTATTAATGGGGATTTCTAAACAAACCGTTAATATTAATAAGTTAGTTTTAGAAGATTGTGACAATTCAAAAAGGGTATTTAAATACATCCCCCATGGATTAAATCATAAAGAATATTTTCCTATTAATAAAGAACATGAACAATACCCTGAACTTTTAGAATTTAAGAATAAAATCTTACAGGATAAAGAAACTGAATTTGTAATGTTTTTTAATTCTAGAAATATTAGAAGAAAACAAATCCCAGATGCTATGATGGCTTTTAGGGCATTTTTAGATTCTTTACCTTATGAAAAAGCCTTAAAATGTAGATTTCTATTACATACTGAAATATCTTCAGAACATGGTACAGATTTAACTAAAGTTCAAGAGTATTTATTTGGAGAAAAATATAATGATTGTATTATATTCTCTACTGGTAAAGTAGATAGAAAACAACTTAATTTCCTATATAATATAGCTGATGTTCAAATATTATTAACTTCAAATGAAGGTTGGGGATTAACAATTACTGAAGCTATTTTAGCAGGTACTCCTATTATTGCTAATGTAACAGGTGGGATGCAGGATCAAATGAGATTTGTTGATGATAAAGGTAAATGGTTTGAACCAGATGCTAATATTCCTTCTAACCATAGAGGTACTTTTAAAGAACATGGTGAATGGGCTTTCCCAGTTTATCCTACTTCAAGATCAATTCAAGGTTCTCCTCCAACTCCTTATATCTATGATGATAGATGTACTTGGGAAGATGCTTGTGATAGAATAAAAGAAGTTTATAATTTAAGTCGTGAAGAAAGAAAAGCAAGAGGATTAAAAGGTAGAGAATGGGCTTTATCTGATGAAGCTGGATTCACAGCTGAACATCAAGGAAAAAGAGTAATTGAAGCTTTTGAGGAATTATTTAATGTTTGGGAACCAAGAGAAAGATATGAACTTATTAATGCTACAAAATCAAAAGGTAAGTTTTTAAACCATAAAATAATATATTAATGAGTAAACCAGTTTTTGTAATAAGTTGTCCATTTGACACATATAGTGGTTATGGTGCTAGAGCACGAGATATAGCTAAAGCTATAATTGAATTAGATAAATATGATGTTAAATTGCTTCCTCAAAGATGGGGGGATACACCTGGGGGGTTTTGTAATGATCATGATGAATGGAAATTTCTCCACAAACATACTCTTCCTAATTTACAAAATAAACCAGATATTTGGATGCAAATTACAATACCAAGTGAATTTCAACCTGTAGGAAAATATAATATAGGTTGTACTGCGGGTATTGAAAGTACAGGATGTGATGTATCTTGGATTGAAGGACTCAATAGAATGAATATGAATTGGACTTCATCCAAACATAGTAAACAAGTTTTTGAAAGTTTAAAATTTGAGCAAAGAGATAATAACAAACAAATAGTAGGTACTATTAAATCAGAAAAACCTTTGCATGTAGTATTTGAAGGAGTTAATTTAGATGTTTATAAACATTTACCTAATAAAAATGAAATTAGTTTAGATTTATCTTCAATTGAGGAACAATTTTGTTTTTTATTTGTAGGACATTGGATGCAAGGTAACCTTGGTCATGATAGAAAAAATGTTGGCCTAATGATTAGATACTTTTTTGATGCATTTAAAAATATACCAAACCCCCCTGCTTTAATATTAAAAGCTTCTCTTGGACGAAACAGTTATATGAGTAGAGAAGAAATTTTAAATAGAATTAGAGCTATTAAATCTACATATAAAGATGCAAAATTACCTAATGTTTATTTATTAAATGGAGGTTTAAGTGATGCAGAAATGAATGAATTATATAACCACCCAAAAGTAAAGGCAATGATTTCATTTACTAAAGGTGAAGGTTATGGAAGACCCTTAGCGGAATTCTGTCTATCTAAAAAACCAATAGCTGTATCAGGATGGTCAGGGCATATTGATTTTATTAGTAATGAATTTTCTTTATGGGTCCCTGGTAGTTTGGAAAATATAGATGATAGTTCTGCTAATCAATGGTTAAAAAAAGAATTCCAATGGTTCCAGGTTAGTACAAAACATGCAGTTAATACTTTTAAAACACTTAAAGCAAAATACCCAAAGTTTTTAACTGGAGCTAAAAGACAGGCACATAAAATAAAAACTGAATTTAGTTATGATGCTATGAAAGAATTAGTAGGGAATATTTTAAATGCTAATATACCTGAATTTCCTAAACAAGTAGAATTAACATTACCAACAATGGAAACTCCTAAATTATGATACAACAATATGATGAAATTATAAATTGTCCTAAATCAGGTGGAGACTTATGTTATAAAATAGAAGTTAACCCCGAAATAACTAATTATTTTAGTTTATCATGTGGGTTTTGGACTAATAGTTTAATGAAAGTAGGAACAGATTTTTATAATGAACAATGGGCATTATTACCTGAGCTTTATAAAGATATAGCTTGGTTAGATCCTAAAACAGAACTTATTTGGTTACCTAATACACTAAATATCCCTGATAAAGGGATGGTGTTTGCTGAAGGAGTAACTGCTGAAGATTGGAGATGGGCTGCAACTAAAGCAGTTGAACTAAGCCCAGAAGAACAGAAAAAACATGGGGTTCAATATAAAGCTGATATGAAAACAATTGCTCATTTCCCAGAAAGACAATACATGGATGCTTTATCATATATTGGGATTTTACCTGAATAGATATGAAAATAAGTTATGCTATAACAGTTTGTAATGAATTAGAAGAAGTAACTAAATTAGTTAATTTTTTAATTGAAAATAGACGTTTAGAAGATGAAATAGTAATTCTATTTGATAAAGGTAAAGGAACAGCTGAAGTATGGTATCGTTTACAAGAATTAAATGATGAACCAAATATAGTATTAAAACAAGATACATTTAAACATCATTTTGCTGATTGGAAAAATCAATTAACATCTTACTGTTCAGGTGATTATATATTCCAAATAGATGCAGATGAAATACCTCATGATATTTTAATTGAGCAATTACCTACTATACTAGAGTCTAACCCAGATAATGAAGTTTATTTAACACCAAGAGTTAATACAGTGTCTGGTTTAACTAAAGAACATATTACAAAATGGAGATGGAATGTTGATGAACAAGATAGAGTTAATTGGCCTGATTATCAATGGCGTATTTGGAAAAACAAACCAGAAATTAAATGGGTAAATAAAGTTCATGAAAAGTTAGAAGGATTTAAAACATATGCCTTATTCCCTGCTTTACCTGAATTAGCTTTATATCATCCTAAAACAATAGATAGACAAGAACAGCAAAACGAATATTACAACACATTATGAGAACATTGCAGGAAATATATGAAGACCATTCAGATGCAAGTGGAGTAGGACATGGTGATAAAGGAACAGTTCATTCTTATATTGAAACTTATGATAAGTTATTAACTCCTTATAGAGATAAAAATATTAATTTTTTA
>Ga0208160_1000318_pt1 | contig 23258 bp, 29 predicted proteins | sample CB_VirMetaG_FD_184536 | JGI IMG/M metagenome (GOLD analysis project Ga0208160, IMG submission 184536) | Freshwater to marine saline gradient viral communities from Chesapeake Bay - CB_1504_1 Viral MetaG (SPAdes) (version 4) | ecosystem: Environmental > Aquatic > Marine > Coastal | place: USA... | reverse complement strand
GTCTGACCGCCAGTAGCCGTATATTGGCGGCGTGGGGTTTCGTCATTAACAATAATCGTGGTTGCGCTCATGTCTTTGTCCTATTACGGGCTAACGCTCTGTTCAATAATATCAAATCCCTGACGTAAAACCGAGAGATTTTGTCCGGGCAATAATCTACGAATTGCGCGAGTATCGGAATCCGACCATTCACGCTCGCCAGTAATGGCGCTCATTGCTTTGAATCCATCCTGCATTAGGCCAAATGTCGGCCCAATTACAGAATCAAGGGCATTTCTGGAGGCATATCGAGCTGCCGGAGCCGAAACGCCAAATAGCGGCCTCAGGCCATAATTGTTGCCGCTAACTTTTTCTACCGTGTTATTGATTTCCATCAGATAACCGAGAATGCCTGCGCGGTCAATGCCCTCAGCTACCCATGCGGCAGGATCGTCAGAAACATCACGCCCGGCATCCCATTCCTTGAATGCGTAAGACATCATGCCGATGGACACGAGGCCAAGAAGCCCTTGGATATAATGTTTGTCTTGCGCTTGCAGCGATGAAAATAAAACACGCTGAGTAGCGGAAAACATAAATGTGCGGAACTGGAAAATGGTTTTGCCAAGCTCGCTTGACATAAATAGCGGCTTTTCCTGCCCCGGCATGATGATTACACGGTCAGATTCCTTACGGAGGGCAGCGCCCCACATCTGAGCTAATGCCTGATTGTCCCAATCCTTAGATTTGACAACCCAGACGCCATCCATTTTCTCGCCGTATTTGTTGATCTGGGCAAGGATATTTTTAGCGTCTGCCTCGGAAATGCCAAGCTGACCAAGGCGTTTGTCGTAAATACCTTTCTTTAGGTCGTCAATGATTCGGGTCTGAGTGACTACAGCGTGAAGCTGCTTTATGCCGCCAGTCCACTGATTCATAAGGTTGATGCTGGAGAACTTCGTAGCCGCCGCACGAGTGAGTCTTTCGACTTTTGTGCCACCACGGGCATAATCAGCTACATCGGCGATAATCTCTGCTCTGCCGCCCATGAGGGCATCTGTGCCTACCCCGTATAGCTTGGCTTCACGGGCAGCCATCTTGAACCCCTTGAGGTTCGTTACGAGAGGCTTGAGACCCTTGCTAAACGTATTAACGATGCCTTCTGCCATGATGACGCGGGCAAAATCCGGGAAGGATGCAGCAACGACACCACCCAAAAGGCGCATATAGTTGAGGTCACGGGCTACACGGCCAGCGCGAACCCACGGATTGTCCCAATCCACCTGACCGTAAGTGCCGCGAATACGATCACGCATTGCCGCAACATCACGAATATCTGATTCTTTTTTCTTGTTCAGCTTGCGGCGCTTGGCCGGATCGGTCTCCCGCTGCATTTGCAGAGCATAATCCTGCTCAATGTCCTTAATTACGGACTTCATTTCTACATCGTCAAAACGACGCTTCAGCTCAATATCCGGGGCAATCTGCTTTAGATAGCGACCACCGAGCAGCTCAATGTCGCTTTCCAGAAATTCCTCAACCATTGAATCAGGGATTAGGAAGGAGCGTTTCTTGAATACACCTTTCTCCGGCCCTGCCATGCCCTTGGCGAAGTTTTCTCCGATCTTGTAGTCGTAGGGCAGTCTGCCATCCGGCGTACTCATGATGCGGCCTGCGATCTCTCTGGCGAGGGCTTCGTTATCTACATCTTCGTATTCAACTTTCTTGATACGCTCAATAGCCTTACGGAGAGTGCGGGTAACGCTGCGGGCTTCTACGCCTTCACGGGCTTTCAACATTGCGCGGACTTCGTTAGCAATCTTGCTTGGGAAGCCTTCAATAGTCTTTTCGATTTCGCCAGCAGTCTTGAGGCGGTCTGCCTCTAGCTTTTGTAAGCGGGAATCTAGATCGGCCTTTTTAGCTTGATAACCTTCAAGTCGTTTTTGCAGCACATTAGAGCGATTGCGTAAGCGAGTATCCTGAACAGAAATTTCTTTGGCCTGTGCTTTTGCTTCTTTGGGTGGGGCAATTTTCTTAACTTTTGCATATTGCCCCTGTAATTCATCAATCCATGCAACATCAGATAAATTTACTTTTTTGCTGTAAATTTTTTGTCCGCGGCCTCCAGCATAAGATTCTGCCTCCATACGGCTTGGCGTTACAAAAGATCCATCTTTAATCGGATTAGATGAATAAACTGTAATTTCCCCAGCATCCAATGCTTTTTTTGCATCATCGGCAGTAAAGTCTGGCGTTAAAGATTCAGGATCAGAAAAAACTTCTTCTGCTGTGCGGATGTCGTCGGTTGACCGAATCCAAGTAAGGGTTTCATTGGGAGCAGGATTTGTGGCCTCAATAATTTCTAATTGTTGTTGTTTTTGGCTAACTGGCTCTGCTTTTTCTTTTACTGTTATTCCGCGCTCTATCGTTTTTTGGCGTTCGGCGCGAACTTCCTCTAATTGCTTTTCAGTTTCAGCAATTTTTTTCTCAGCCGTAGTGCGTTGGCGGGAGAGGCTTGCCTCGGTCTTTTCGGTTTCCGTCAATGCGGAATCTAGGCGCTCTACATCAGCCTTTTTCTGGATCTTTACGCCGCTCTGTTCGTCTAGCCACGAAGTTACCTTGGCGACAAACTCAGGCATTCTTGCTGCGATTTCTTCTTTGTTCCAGACGCGATTTAGGTAGCTTTCTGCTGTAGCCACGTCTAAATCTTCCGGCAGCAATTCCAGTTTGATTGATTCTTCCTTGAGCGGGTCGTATAGCTTTGTGCGCCAGCCATCTGCGGATTTCTGGATAAACGGATCATCCACCGGATTGCGCATGGCCCTACCGACTTCCTGATTGAATTGGCGACGATTTAGGGTTCCGCCATTGCGCTTGTATTCTTTGAAGGCCGTGTCGTGGATTTCCATCGCTTCAAAGTATTTGCCGTCATGCGACTTAATCATCGACTCAACACTAGTGCTGAGCGGCTTGTCCATGTCTAACGGGTTTTCTGCAAGCGCATTTACTGCTCGGCGGGTAGCCGAAGAATCGGACGAAATTGTCCGGCTCAGAGGATCCCATCCGAGATTCTTAACTGCCCATTGAGCTAAGCGACCACGAACCTTCGCGTCAGTGTCTACTACAGCAGCACCGATAGAGGTATCTTCAAACGCAGGGTTGCCGCCTTCTGCGATTACCTTTTCTGGGTGCATTACCCGCTCGGTTTCGCTGACTAGCTTTGGAGTAAGGTATTTCTGAACGGTTGCCGGAGTAGCGCCAATGATGCCCGTCAAGAGAGTAGAGGCAGTCACATTCAGAGCAGATTCTCCAAATGTTCTCTCCATCTGCGTGAGGTGCAGGGCAGCCTCGGTTCCGGTCGTGGCAAGTGCGCCAGTTGTAGCAGTAGCGCCAAAATTCTGAAGAATGCTGCCGCCACTTTTGTAGGTCTTGTAAGTAACGCCACCCACAGGAATAGCGTTAATCGGGTCAGCCATGCCTACGAGCATGGTTTCCGTGAATGCGCCAGAAGACAGAATCTCGCGGTCACGGCGCTCACGGTCACGCTGGCGACGTACTGCATTCAGCTCATCAAGGTTATCTACAAATGCGATATTGGAAACAAATACCTCATCCAGCTTTTCTTCTTCGTCAAGCTGTTGCCACACATCAAAATCGGTTTCTTTAGTGCCGTCAGGCAGTCCGGACTCCTTTACAAGCAAAGACCCGATTGAGTTTTCAAGACGAAATGCAGCCCGCAATTTGTCGCGGGTCGAGTACTTTTCTTCGTCAGGGCCGAACTCTTCTACGCCTACAAGACGATTGAGCTGGATCTGTTCGTCTTTGTCTTCAATTAGTGGCATGTTTTACTCTGCTACTGGAATGCCGACATCTACTGTCGTTTTCTCGCGATACGTCCCGCGCATGAAATTCTTGGCATCTTCAATACGCTGCGTTTCTGAGCGACCCGATGCGTCATACCAATCCGGGGCATTTTCCGCGAGATAGGCATCTGCTTCTTGGATGGATTCGACCGTACCTTCCTCAATTTTGAGCATGCGTTTATTTCTTTCCTGAATGCGCTTGATTTCTGCATTCTGATCCGGGCGGAAGCGGAAGCCTACAAGCGGTTTGATCCCTTCATCCGTTACGATCAAGACGCGATAAGTCGGATTGCCAACCTCTGCCTCTTTAGCGGTACGTTCGTCAGAAACGAGGAATAGGTTTTCCATTCCTACAGGCTCGCCTATCGTTTCAGTCGCGATGTCTTTGGCAAGCTGCTTCATGATATAGGTGGAATCGCCGGCTACAGAATAATAATTCTGTGGCGGATACTTCATGACGTAACCATTGAAATCGCCCCAATTGCGCTTCATGGTCTTAATTGCCTCATCACGAGCAGCTTTTTCAGTCATGCCGCCTAAATAATAGGCATCGTACAAATCTTTGTATTCACTATTGATCTGATCGACGTTGACATCTTTGATGTCTGGGCCAAACCACGGATCAAGATCGGAAGCCACATTTGCGCTGTAGTCCGTCTTTTTCTTCAAAATTTCTCTGCGGGCCTCAACGCGCTTTGCGTTTGCTGGATCTGTAAGTTCTTTTGCTCTTTGGACAGCCTCGGCAGGAGACATATTTTCCATCAGCGGAATCACCTGAGACATAAATGCGCGCTGTTCTGTATTGAGTGCCTGCTCGGTAATGCCCGGAATGTCATCAATCGCGTCAATGATGCGAGCTGCGTTTCTAATGTTTTCTGGATTATCAGACAAAACTAATGCGTTTAGATCACGCTGCATCTTAGATGGGACGGTTTTTGTCCCGCGAACATAATCAATGCTGGCGTTAAATACCGTCTCAGGGTCTTGTCCTGCCAATCCGGGAAGGATCAATTTTTCGTAAACGCCGTCAATATCCTTCTTTTCGGCGGAGACTGGATAACCTTCTTTTACGGCAGCAAGGATGTTTTGATAAGTTTCCTGCTCATCAATAGCTTTTTGCTCATTTTCGAGCATCTTTTTCATGACGCTGGTGCGCTTGCTTGGGTCGATCCAACCGTTTTTCACAAACTCATCAAGACGCGCAACCGCTTCTTCACCACCAATCAAGCCGGACTCAATGCCGACCATCGTATTGGAGAACGCAATCTGCTGCTCATACGTCATCTGGCTTTGGCGTTTTGCAGCCAAGGAATCCAGACGCCTCTGCTGCGTAGACATTTTCTGTGAGTACGCCTCAACCTGTGCCGGATCTAGTTCCTTTGGCGGGTTGAGCATGAAGTCAGAAATGAATGCAGAGCCTTGGCCTTGCTGTACAGCGCGATCAAACTGCCCCATATAGCGGGACTCATCAACCTGCGCGAGATAGTTGTTTAGAGCATCGTCAGCAGCTTTGGATTGGCCTAATTGCTCTAGCGGATTGATTACCGTGTCATAGAACAGTTGCGTCTGGTGGGCTAGATAATCGTTATCGCCCATGCGGGAAGCTTTGGCAGCTTCGGACAGAATGTTTCTGGATGCGCGATCTAGCTCAATCGTGGTCTGTTCTAGTGAGATTTTTGCGGCACGGTCGCGGATTTGTACCGCATTTGAGCGCATCGTTTGGTCATAATCGAATTGAACCTGCTGGCGTACTTCTGCCGGGAGGTTCTCAATCATGCTGTTACGGTATGCACTAGCGGCATTTTCAAACGCAGCCGGATCATTTTGATGCTCGCGGGACATCCGATCCATTGCGTCCATGTACTGATTCTTTGTCGCAGCCATATATCCGGCTTCATTCGCACGGTTGAATGCGCGGCCATAAGTCGTCATTGGGCTGAGATTACCAAGCGGAGCGCCCGGAACATGCTGAACTTCTGCTGCGGCTTTCTTAGCCTGTTCTGCGCGGCTGTATTCCCACGCTACACGGCCAAATTCACCCGCCTTGCGGAAAGATTCGCGGAGTTGTTCTGTAGCAGCAGCGGCCTCCCTAGTTGGGCTTTGGATGCCAGTCAGGACTGCTTGTTGCTCAAAACGGGCCATTAGCCAATCTCCGCCAATTTAGTCGCGGTGGTCAGAAGCTCGCCACGGGCTGCCTGTCTGCCGCCTTCAAGGGTTCCGGCTACGCGACGCTTGTAAATGTCCTCACGGGTCTGCTGCATGATGTCAGCGGCTCTCTGCTCGCGCTCAAAGGCCGCAATGCTTTCAAGCTGTAGGGCAGCAGCACTACCGCCTGCGGCCCCTCCTGCGCCCGCTGCGGCGGCCTGAGAGGATATTGCTTTCAATAGGCGTTCGCGGCGGAGGATTGATTCTTCGTTGGCTTTCAGGCTTTCTTGGAATGCTTGAGCTTTCATACCTTCAGCTTCTTGCGCGGCAGCAGTCCTAGCTGCGCCTGCGGCCTGTACGCCAGACAGAACATTAAGGCCAAGCGATGCGCCAGACATGAGCGTGCCGAGCGACATTGCTGGAGCCATGCCTGCCATCAATGCTTGTTGTGTCAGTGCAGTTCCCGCAAGGCCAAATTCTGCGGTTTGCGCCGCAAGCATAGTTGCCTGTGCCGAACTTGCTCCGCCTGCGGTTGAGAATAATGCTGCTGATGATGCGGGATCCATTATGAAATCTCCATTTCCAAGCTAAGACCCAGCAGAGTTAATGGGGCTGGGACATCTTGTGTAATTGTAACTTGTGCGGTCTTTGACCACCCAAATAAATATATATTCTTTTTGCCTGTATATGGCTCAACGGCAGTGCCTAATACGCTAGTGCCGAAAGTTCTAAATGGAATCGTATAATCGTTAATTTTTACGCCTAAAGATTCCTGCAAATATACCATGCAGTTTACGATGCGTTTTTCGCCATCGAGATTTGTGCCTGCTCCGGTGTCACCTTCTACAGGCATAGTCGTTACCGTAGGACGGAAGAACAGGCCAACTTCGGCAGAATCTACCGCTACGCGTTCAATCGTTACCGAGCCAGAGGCCGGAGTTACATTGTTCAGTACAGAATCGTCAGCGCGAACGCGGCATTCTTCGCCATTTAGGTGGCCTAATCCGGTCAAGGTAGCCGTTCCGGGGCTGGTATACAGCACCGAGCTATCCAAATAACTGTCTGTGGTTGGATCAACCTCTTCCAGATAATATTTAGTCACCCCATTAATTGTGCGCTTGACTGCGAAATAAACTTCGTCAACGAGCGTACAGATGCTCATGATTTCGCCGTCTGTTACCCAGCGAGACCATCCGGCAACATTTTGAGAGCGTAGAGTATTGAATACGCCGACAGTGCCGTCACCATTAACCAAATAAACATAGTTGGCATCTTCATTGGTTGTGCCTACTGAAATTGCCAAATCTACCGGATCATTGATTAGAACCGGAGCCAAAAGCGATGCGGTGTTGGAAATATAAGCATCTTCGGCAAACTCAAACACAAATTCACGCAAGGAGCGGCCAGTGCGCTGCACATAAATGGTCGCGCCGTCAATTACTTTTGGCATGATTGCCTTAGCGCCGTAGCCTGACTGACGTTTAATGGCAAGATTTTCCGGAGTGATCGGAGAAACCGGGACATAATATTCGGCACTGGCAGTAAAAATTTGCAGGTGACGGTTAGAGAATAGGCAATTAATTGAGTCGTATTGATCGACGTCAAGCGTCAATTCAATGCCCTGATCGTCGCGGGATTTGCCAAGGTCGAAGTTAAAAAACTCATTAACGCGGCTTCCCCAAACGGTAATTGGCAGAGATTTTGATCCGCCAAACCAAAGACGCGCTTCGTGGAAAATTACTGTGCGGGGCCATCCTCGTGTTGCAGACCACGCATCTTCTTCACGGGGAGACCCATCTGTCGTGGTTGTTCCGGAAATGGTTGCCGTGTAATCGCCGGAGGTAGAGCGGCCAGTAATCTGCTGCCAGTCCTTAGCATTAGCGCCAGACAGCGTGATTTCGTAAGTTGTGCCGGTCGTATGTGCTACAGCAACATCGCCATAGACGATATTTACGAGGTCGTTGATTGCCGTAGTAATACGATCTTCGTTTGTCCCGGTGTCGGATGAATACGCGATATTGTCCGTATCAATGCCGCCAACCGTTAGTTTGTAGTCCTGCCCTTCCGTGAAGCTATTGAAGGTGATTTCTTGCACTTCGCTAGTTGGGGTAGGGCTTGATCCATCGTCAAAGTCATACTGCGGGATGTAGTCAAACGAAATATTCGAAATAGCCCACGAAGACGGAGATCCCATACGCTGCAAAAGGGCCGGAGCATGATCCTCATGGACAAGAATCATGGTGTCACCTGACTGCGTATACTGAATTTGCATCAATTCCGCGGTTGTATAGGTCGTAACTACGGTCGTTTGAAATACATCGTTGTAATACACGTCAATGGCATTGTTGCGAAACACCATCAAATAGGCTTGTGTATTAGAAAAGATGAATGGGATGACGCGGAATTGCTCACCAATATCATCAATAAAGTTCATTCCCGGACGGCGTTTAACGCCACCTTGAGGCAAACAAAGCACGTTATCTCCAACGGACATGCCGTTGAAGTATTGTTTGGTATCAATTCGGGCTAGAAGTCGAGTGTCAAGAACGCCGGAATTGAATGCAGATTGAACCTTGTATTGCTTGCTCACGAACGAGTCTCAATGTAATCAAATGCCTGTACAGCGACGGCAGGAGATTGCTGAGAATCGGCAAACCTAGCCCGCTTCATTTGCTCTACATGCTTCAGTTCATAGGTTTCCGCGAGAGAGCGGTTTGAGGTCACAATCAATGCAAACTCAGAAGCCAACTTATATTCCAAGGCGAGTTGGAAGTAAGCCGGGAACAAGCCCTCATTTGGACGCATGAGGTAATCCACGTCCATTTCCGTGACGTTTGCGAAGATTTTGTCTTCGTATACCTGATAATCAGTATTAGGAATTACCCGATACAGCATCAGAAGATCGGATGGGAGCTGAAATGCGTATTCCCAATCATTCAATGGGGCAGATGTAAGTCGCGCCAGCGTGCGTTTTGCGGCTGCGAAGCGCCAACGGTGATCCGTTAATAAGGCGCGGAGAGTGGGTTCGTAAAGGTTTGCTGCTGCGATGCCCTGAGCGCCGCCTTCCGTAAATGAAGAAATCGGCGGTGCGCCGAGTCTTACAAATGCGTTTGAGCAGATTTCAATAGCAGTTGCCATATACCAACCTCAGAAATTAGGTGGGAAGGACTTACACCACAAATGTGGATGCCTTCCCGGTATCACGGGGAGTGATTAGGCAGAGGTCAAGCCTTCGCCAACAGAGTAGGTGCTACCTGATACTGCGATCTGGCTGAAACCAAAACCGTCAGAGCAGAACAGCATTACGACGTCGCCAGCGGCCATACCGTAATCTACTGCGTTGTTGAAGTAACCAGATGCACGTACGTTAGCCAAAGTTTCGGCTTCCTTGTACATCCAGAGAGTACCACCGTCAGAGTTAGCAGTGCCTACGCGCTGCAAAGTACCTGCTGAAAATGCCATGATGATGTCTCCTTATCAGGCGGTGTCGTCAGACTTGATTTCAACGAAGCCGTCATTGTCACGGACAACAGCACCAGCCTTCAACAGACCGTTCACCAACCAAGAGGTCTTCTGAGCGATGTAGTTGATTTCGGTCTTGATGTCGATACCGACAGCCATACCCAGAGAATCACGATGGAAAGCCCATGCAGAAGCGGAAGAAGTGCCGCCGCCTGCAAGACCGCCTTCGCTACGATCATCAACGAGAATGAACTTGAAGCCGTAGAAGGTATCAATGTCACCAGCTACCAAAGCTTTTACATTCATGTAATCGCTAGAGGTTGCCTGAGTAGTGCCAAGGAGCTGCTGCTTCTGAGTCTTGTTGAACAGAATGAAGCGGCCTTCCATCGGAGCGCCAACGCCATCAAGGTATGCACCAGCCTGACGTACTGAAGCCACATCGAAACCTGCGGTTGCAGTGATGTCGGTGTGGGTAGAAGTACCAGATGCCATTGCATCAATGATGAGCTGATCTTCACGACGGCCCAGAGCGTTAGCAATTACAGATGCCAGTTCGCTCTTTTCATCGAAGTTTACTTCTGCCTGATCGAAAATATCGGTGTATTCCGGAGCATTCCAGTTTTCCAGAGTACAAGTAATCAGGCTGTGAGAGATGTCCATAGGGGTAACATCAGCCTGCGAAGCCTTCTGGTTCGCCAAGCCCTTACCCATCTTACGGAACTTATAAGTATCGCCAACCACACCAGAACGCAAGGTTACTGCGCCACGCAGCTTCCCGGCTGACTGATAGGCATGCTTGACCATACTATCAAACTCAGTCTGAGCGACTGAAGAAAGATACTTAGACATAATTGTCTCCTAAATGGTTAAACAAATCAGTTCTTGCTTTTCCTGATTCAGTGGCCTCGGAAGGGGTGAATCATTAAAGCGTTCACTCCAATCGGGCCATCCATTTAGGACGGGTAGCGACTAGCTATGTGAATACAGGATATACCCGTATAGGCTGATAATAACAAATTAATTGTGCAATGCAACAAATAAAAACCGCCCCGAAGGGCGGCTTATATTTTGGAGTGTATTTCAATCAGCCGGGCAGAATGGCCTGCGCCTTTTTCTGAATCTCTGCGCGATAAGCAGGGTCAGAATAATAACGCTCGGATTGTACTGCGCGACGGAAATCATCTTCGGTAAATGCCGGGAGATTGGCTGATTCGCCAGTCTTGTGCATTTGGGTTCCGCGGGTCTTGGAAATAATCTTTTCCATCAGCTCGACCTGTGCAGCGGTGGTTAACATGGAGGAATAGGCATCCATATCGTCCTTCGATAAATTGTTCATGCCCCAGCCAGATAGTGCGGCGAGGCGTTGATCTGCCTTGTCGCCAAGCATCTGCTTTTGCTGCTGTGCATCTGCGCCGATCTCGTTAATGATGGACTGCTGATAGCCGACAAAGATATTGAACAGCTTTTGAGCCGTTTCATTGGACATATTGGATTCTTTGGCAACCTTCAAAAAATCCTTATAGGCTGGAAGTTCGGCGTCGATTTCGCCTTCTGCGCCTTCCGGTAAGCCTAATTCGTACTCTTCTGGAGCGCCGACAAAGCCGCCTAGTTTGGAGCGGAGTTCGTTGTAGCCCTTTGCCTGTTCTTTGATGGCTTCTTCAAGCCCACGGCCACCCTGCAAATAGCGATCCTGAAGCCACTCAGGGCGTTCTAATGCTGGGCCGGCATCCTTTTCGATTTCTTCGTTGATCTGCGCTGTAGCGGCTTCCTGCTGCGTTTCAGCGGCATCGGCGGCAGCGCCGCTCAATAGACTTTCTTCGCTCATGATTTATCCCCGTGGTTGTTGAGTGATCGCAATTTGGTCAAGGATCTCCTTAACAAGCTGCTGTTTGCCATCTCGCATGGCGCATTCACGCACCGAAGCGGAACCATCCGGAACCCCTCCTGTGCAGAATCTTGATACCCATTCCTCTAGGATCTTTTGTCCCTCGGAAGAGGTGAAGGTGTTGAAGTAAGCCTGCGCTCGTTTCTGGCGGGCTTCTTCTACCTGACGCTCGTGATCCTCAGTAGAGGATTCGTCAAGCCAATCGTATTCATCCATAGCTTATTGTGCTTGTTGTTGTGCTTGCATCATTGCGGCAGCCTGCATTGCCTGCTGCTGTTGCTGCTTAATCATCTCTTTTTCGGCCTCAGTGCGGATCAATTCCGGGTCTGTGCCTAATTTACGAGCAATGTAACCCGCAAAATTCTCTACCTTGAGGTCGAGCATGACTTGTTCCGGCGGTACGCCAGAGTTCAGAGCCATCGTCATGGCCTGCATTGCAAGCTGGGCGTCTTCGTATTCAGCCGCACGAGCCATGTTATTCAGGTATTTCAAGCGTACATTCTCGCCATCAATGGTGACATCGGGAATTTTCCCGGCCATCTTGAGGACATCAAATGCGCGGCGGAAGGTTGCTCCGGCCAGTTCGACGGAGAGACGGCCAAAGGTTGCGCCAGCTTCCTGCAAGTCAATCTGACGGCGGATGCTGATTTCTGTGGCGGTCTTCGTCGGGTCGGTAATATCGCCAATAGGCTTCGCAAACAGCGCACGGTTGACGTTATCCCGACGGCGCTCGTACTCAAGCTCGTGGAATTGGACGTTCGCACCCGTAGCCAGCGGCTTCAACGTCGGGTTGTCATTACTGTTGGAAGAAACAGGAATAGCGATACCCGGAGCAATGCGGAAGGTATATGGGTTGAAGATGCCGTCATCCGTTGCAGTCCAAACGCCAAGGACGCTAAGAGCGGCAGACTTCAGAGAGTATTCGCCCATGACGTTCAGCGTCTTAATGTCCGGAAGGACAGACATTACAGGGCCACGGCCATAGACTTCGCCGGAAACTACCTGTGAGCGGAACACAATCCACGGGCTAGATACACCGAATTCCTCTTCGTAGATCACTTCCTTGTCGGATTCGATCATCACATAGAGGCAGTATTCGCCATTTTCTTCGCAGACACCCTCAAGAATGTCGATTTCCTCGTCTGGATTTGCTTCCATACGATCCAGATACTTCTGAGGGATACGGGCATCCGGCCAAATTCGGTCAATTCCGCGTAATGGAATCTTGCTTTTACGCCATACGTCGGCTACTTCGCCGCGTCCGTTAGATGCCAGCACGATGTTAGATAGCGGGATGGAGTCGAAAATCAGCTCATCATTCTCCGCGTCATAGTCGCAGGTCATTGCGCCAGTAGAGATTGCAAGGTCTACGCAAGCCTCATTGACGCGCTGATCGAAGTTTGAGCGATGGATGTAGGAAAAGACAGTATCCGCAAGGCGGTCAAGGGCTTCGGCAATCGTGATCTGCTCACCGAAGTAATCGACCATTGCTTCGTCATCAACCATGCCACCCGGTACTACAGTAATCCATTTCTGGCCCGGCGGGACTACGGTTTGCTGCACACGATTGGCGTAAATCTGAACAGCTTGCATAGCAGTATTGTCATGCAGGTGCGTGTTCTTCTTTTGGCCTTTGGTGTACTCAAAGAGAGCCTCACGCTGAGGCACTGTGTAGCGATAGCACTCGTAAAAGTGGCTATACCAGCTTGAATCCCGACGCTTGAGGGCCGTCGAGTACCGCTTCCAGAGTGCCTTGCTATCCATAATTTAGCCCAGAGTTTCTTTCTTATCTTCTGCGCCCATTGCGCCACCAGTCAGAAGAGAACGGCGACCTGCGCGGCGAGAGCCAGCCTTAGCTGCGCGTTCTGCGATCTCAGATTTCTGGCCTGCTGCCGTTTCCAATTGTGAGCGTTCCAGAGACTTTTGCGCTTCAGTCGGCTCAAATGGTTTTGGCTTTGGAGGAGAAAAAATGCTGCCCATTTTTCAGTTCCTTATAAAGTTGATATGGGGTGATAATCCACCACTTCTTAATACCTAAAAATGCCTTGGCCTGCTCTACGCAGTTCAATGGCCCAACCACTCCCCTTAATCTTCCGATGCTTACCTTTCGAGTAACTCGGACTGTCTTGCCTAAATAACCGAAATCGGTTAGAGGCGGATAAACAGTTGTTTCAGTATATCCTATTCTTGGATCAATCAATACATCTGCGTTTGGTTTGTGAATTACGACGCAAACATGGCTAAATCCCGGCTCTAAAATGGCATTAAGCCACTTCTTGTAATTCGCCTGCCGGAATATCACTGTCGCCCTTACGAGGTCTTCCCCGCTTAGTGACAACAGGCTTGGCATCGGTGTTTGGCGATACAACCAATTTATCATCCTGAATGCTCCCCGTGTATCCGTCGATGGTGTTTGCTACTGCGTCAGCAAAGAGGCGCTGCTGCTGAATCTTGCTCAAATTAGTTTTCATTGAGAATGTCAGCGGGCTGAGAGAAAGCAGCTCGCAAGTTCTTGTCAGGCTTTGCTGGGCGTAAATGCTTTCAACAGCTAGACACAAGACGGATTGCTCCGGGGTAATACCGGAAATATCACATTTAATCTTCATAAAACTCCCCGTTAAAAAATATCAAATCCAGACGCCTGAATTGGCGCGGATCTGGTCTGTGTGTTCCGCAAGGATACAGCAAGATAGCGGAATGCGTCTGCCCCGTGGCTTGACCAATCATGGAGCGGCTTTTCGTTGAAGATGCCTTTACGCTCATCAAACTCTTTTCGGTAGTTTTTGAGGCAGCGGATACCTTCGCGGCAATTGTTTTCGTCAAACCAGCAACGATGCAAGATGTTGCGGACTGTGTTGATGCCGCCCATCAGGTCAACTCTCGGCACTCGAATGAAATTAATCCCCATTTTCTGGGCGACTTCGTGCCTGCTCTTTCCTGTTCCCATTTCCCTGACGGATATATCGTGCGGGGCAAAATGATGCTGATAGACGATATTGTGCTTGTCACGCCACTCGTGCAAATAGTTGATGTAGTGGTTTAGGCCGTGATTGTTGTTTTCGTAGTAGTTGACTACGCGGATTTCCTGCCCATGTTGCTGATACCACCAGATCGCGGTAGCGTCTGACATGCCCAAGTCCCAGACGGTGTTGACCGGGAGTGCGTTATCCACAGGCACGGAGGTCACTTGATCTTTGTTCTGCATCATGATCTCAGCGTAGTACGCGCCATCCTTGTTCTGGAGCGGCTGACCGAGCCAGATATGCTCGTACATGATGGGGTTTTTAGCCTGCAACAGCTCGGCTTCTTCTACCGTTGCGCTATCAAGGTATGGGTTGTCTAGGTAGTCAATGTGGACTACTACGGTATCCGGTGGGGGATCAACTACAAACCGTTGGTAGGTCGAGTCGAGTTCGTCATAGGGGTTGAAAGTAATCCAAATCTCTGCACCGGCCTCACGGATGGTAGGCAGCAAGGTGCGCCAGCTCGTCTCGGAGACCGATTCAGCTTCTTCCACCCATACGCGAGAGATGCCTTCCATTGATTTGATGGCGGTGACGTTAGAGCGCAAGCCCTCAAATACAAACTCGCTGCCATTCTTGCCGTAGATGGCGTTATTCTGAATGTCGAAGAAGGACTCTAGCCCTAATAGCTCGATCTGCTTAGCAAGGACGCTAATCACAGACTGGCGGATAGACTTCTGGATCTCACGACAGCAGAGGATTCTGTGTTTCTCTGCGTAGGCATCCAGCACTAACATCCGAGCTACATGCCAAGATTTACCAGATCCTCGGCCTCCCTTGAGTACCTTATATCTGTGATGCTCTAATGTAGGGGCGAGTTTTGGTTCAAACTCAATATCAAGACTTGCTGCCATCTTTCACAATCATATTGATCTGTACAGGCAGGGAATCTTCACCATTACCGCCAGTAAGTTGTGTGGCGGATAGGTCAGGCACGGTTTTCTTGAGCAGAATCTCGGCAGCTCGAATCTGAGTAGATGACATTTCTGCATCTTCCAGCACATGAGCCATGAGCTTTTTTATCACCAAGGTGGTCTTAATCTTGTTCCTAGATTCCTCAGTGTGTTGCCTTCTTCCAGTACCGTTCGTACTCATTTGATTCTACTCCCCTTTCTTGCTCGGACTTAGATTATCTCACCCCATTCTAGTACACCTGAAGCAATGCCCGTAGAGGCGGTGCTTTCTAGTCCTAGATAGGTTCCCGGTGGGATGGTGAATTGGATTCTTTCGGGGTTTGGATTGGTGAGGTCTACCATTCTCGGCTGTTGGGTGATTACTACAGTTACCAAGTCCATTAGTGCGTGGTTATAACTAGTGGCTCTTACCGCTGATGCGTCCATTTGTGGGGAATCGCAGTACATGCCGCTGTGACTGTTTACGGGTTGGAAGGTGGCGCCGGTAATGGCGGCTGCGTTAGTTGTTATCCAGAGGCGGTAGGTCGATTTTTTGTCCGCACTCAGCATCATTCGGGCAAGTTCGACTAATTGGGTGTTACCTGAAGGGTTCCAAAGCGTCAGGATCGGGGTTGCTGTTGATACGGATACGCCATCAGCATAAGCGGAGTAGTAGGTCTGATACGCAAACTGGTTTCCGGAGTTGCCTCCGAGATATTCCGTTACTACAACCTGTGAGCCGTTTTCTCTTGGAAGTACCCAGACGTTTGTGTCGTGGGCTTCAAAGTCCATCACCATTCCAGACCGGAGTGCGTGGGCTACTCGGTTTGAGGTGGCGGGTTTGTTGTCCGTCAGGACAAGATAGCAATCGCCGTGGATTGCTTGAACTTTGAATCTGCCTTGGCCCTGATTTACCCGCACATATTGTGTGGGATCTAGGGATATACGGTTTGTAGTTACAGGCATTAGACCATCCGACCTTTTTTAGATTTGCGCTTGACGCCTTCTTTCATCATGCGCTTTGCTTCTGCCATGCTCATTCCGTATTTCTTAGCGATCTTTGGATCGTTAGCGGCGGCGGCAAAAAGGCGATGCTGCTTTTCTGTGTACGGCATTGCTATATCTCGTTAATGAAAATCAGGCATTTATTTTCATTTGCGCAGCGGATAATTGTCAACTTATCTATCTGCGAATCGTCTTCCCATACGCCGGATTTTGTTAGCGAGTCCAAAACAGACTTAGCGTAATTATCAATATCGCGCCTGCGATTATCTGGTGGATATAGCTCAATTCGTACTTCCAATCGTACTGTCAATGGTACTGAGACCTGTACGCAATCCCGTACGTCTTCCACATATTCCCGGCCCTTCTTCGACATGATCGTTGTGCAGATGTTTCCACGGCGGAATGCGCGATACATGGAATTTACCGAGGGAGGAAACGGAAGTTCAAATGTCAGGCCGGAATTTTTTACCTCTGCCATAAGTAACTAAATATAGCACAACTGAGGTGAAAAGTCAATGAAAACAATATATTACCTATTCAAAATCGTAAAAGTTGGGATCGACATATCCGTGTTTTTTAATCTGTTCTAGCATTTCGATTTTTAGATTCGTAATTTCCAATAGGTGTTCTTGGGTTCCGTATTGGAACTCCCACTGCTTCATCCCGACCTTGTGGATGCCCTGCTGCCCGGTGTGGTGGTTCATGCAAAGTGGGATGGTATACATGTCATGCGCCTTCTGTCCCATGCCCCTGTAACGTGTGCCTATACAGTGGTGGATCTGGGGCGGTTGTCCACAGATTGCACAGCCCATTTCTGCAAGCGCCTCAAAACGCTCTCTGCGCTCTTGTTTTGATAGGGGCGGTGGGTTAGTACCTTTTTGCATAGATCGTCGATTCTAGGGCGTTTGAGGGGCGTCTGAGGGCATGTTTAGAGCATATTCATGGCTGCTCGCTCATCGGCGCGCTGTGTACGCCAAACTTCAAGCTCTAATTTGGCAGCTTCGTACCCGAATCTAGCACGTTCTTCTTCCTCGACTGCAACCTTCAAGCCTAGCAACAAATCCTGATAATCTTTGTGGGCATAGGCTTCGCGCTCTTGCTTGGCGGTAATGCTTTCTCCAGACACTTCGGCCTGTTTCATCAAAATCGCTTTTTTGGATTTCCGAAACTGTTCTAGGTAAACCCGTTCGGCTTTGGATTCTGCGTACTTCTTGCCAGCGACACGCAAAACTTTAATCAGCTCTTCCGGGCTGCGTGGATCTAAATTCATTTCTTTTTCCTCTTCGGTTGCCAGTCCTCTTCCGGGATGATAAATATTGAACCTTCGCCGTAGGGTTTGCCGGCGACGAGCTTGCCTTTCTCGTGTATGCACAATGTGTGTACATCTCCGAATACCTGACGCATTTGGTCAACTACCTTAGCTAATTCGGGCCAGCGTTTTCTGTTTGCTTCTCGGCTCATACTTCCACCTCGCCGTACAAGCTAGGGAATTTTCCGTTCTCATCTGGTGGCGGAAAAGGCATGTGCGGCATTCCGTGTTCCGGAATCCATTGTTGAGAGCGAGCGTCAAACCAAAACTGAAACAAGCCCTCAAACTCGCCATGACGCTGTTTCGCTATTCGGATGTAGCCGTCAGGCTCAGAGCGGTCGTATTCCTGCATCATGCGGATCTTGGCTTCTTTCACCTTGTTCCGGCTGATAATCAGCAGGTTGTCCGTCAAATCCACAATTTCACCAGCACCCTTGACTGAGTATTTGTCCGGCATGGCCTTTTCGTCAGCAGCTTTGCGGATGTGATGAACGAGATGAATGTGGATCTGGTGTTCCTTGGCAGCCCACGCTAAAGCATCAACGAAGTCACGCTGGTTTTCGTTTTCCATCTTTACGCCGCACTTCACCAGTGAGTCGATCATGATGTGGTCAATGCCCAACTCTTCAGCAGCCCAATGGATCATTGCGATGATTTCTTCAGGCTTGACGCTTCCAATCTGGTCGTAGATCCAGATTTTGTCCTTGGTGTAATTCATCAGACCAGTTGCTAGGTCTCGTGGCGGTAGCGGTGATCCACAGCCTTGACGCAACATGCGGGCAACCGTGGCTTCGCCGGGCATTTCCATTGAGGCGATCAAAACCTTTTTACCTGCGGCGGCAAGCCATAAGGCAGTCTGGCCTTGAACCAAAGATTTACCGCCACCGTTCTCGCCAGCCCAGATGGTCATTTCCTTTGGGCGGAATCGGAACTTGTCGGCGGTCTTGCTCCAAGGCATCTGATCGCCAAAGACTGCGGAACCCTGCGCAAGGCGCTCCATTGCCCCATCAAAGAAATCCGTTACAGGGCGGATGGACTGGCTTTGTTGTCTCGCCATGAAGCGACGAAGGTCGATGTCGTTGATGATGTTCATATCGCGTTCAGCCTCCATTCGTTAGCAGGCTGATCTTTTCTATTCCGGTTCTCCCATGTTCTGACAGCAGCCTTCCAGTCTTTCATTTTGCTGGAACCAACAACCCAACCCTTTGCAGAATAAAAATCCACAAACTGTTGTGCATCGACCGAATATGATTTTTCTTTGATGTACTCAGCAACTTCGCTAACGGAGGGAGGCGCGAAGCGCTCTCTCTTTGTTTCTTGGTTATTGGTTATTGGTTTATGGTTATTGGTTGGTTGAACGACCGTTGAACGCATGTTCAACCGACGTTGGGCTGATGCCTTGCCTGCCCTAGAAGCCGCTTCCTGCTTAGATTTGAACTTTTCAATTTCTGCATCTGCGCGAGGATTTATGTATCCAACGCCCTCTTCATGGTCAAAAAATTCGACCAAAATTGCAGCAACTTCTTCTACGTTGTCACGCATGTTGATAAGTCGTGCAACGGTCGTTGAACACTCGTTAAGCGGTTGTTCATGCAGATAGTAAAGATCAAGCAATCTGCGGTAAGCCAAGTCTTCAAGTAATGTTAGATGCCGGGTGTGGCTGGCGTAATCGCCAATGTTGAATGAGTAGTAATGCATTATTCATCTCCAGCGTAACACGGGTGGCTCATTTCATTGTGAATCTCGCTGGAGTGGGCAATAAGCCAATCAAATTCATAAACATTCAATGTGACCGTTTGACGGTCTGAGCCTTCACCCTGAGCAACAACCAAAAGACCATCTTCATTGATGGAAAAGAATTTTTTAGTAGAAGTATTCACAAACAATCTCCATTGGTGCTGGTCTCCCCGGTGGCAGTTCCGGAGGTCGAGCACCCTGCTGGGTTAGAAACGGTCGAGAAGACCAGCCCAATGAAGACTGTCTCTCAACCTCTTTGCGCCTGCCACAGCGCGTGAGGTCAACTATAACGAAACTCCAGCCTTCCGCAAGGCGTAAAACGCTTTTCTTTCTCTCTCTAAATCCTGCGATGTAAGTTTCTCGCCGCGTTCTCTCTTGGCCTGAGCCATGTCTAAAACCAGCTTCTCAGTCGCCAGTGTGTTGGATTGCTGTTCAGCCTGACGCTTTTCATACCGGGCGAATGCGAACGGGTTGAAGTTCTCAGATCCGCCATCAGGGAAAAGATCGCTGAGTTCAAGTCCCACAGCATGTACAACGTCGCTAGCCCCACAGCCAGCAAAGCACTTAACGAGAATGCGTCCATCATGATTTTCCTTGATTGCGAGTGATGGGGAGCGGTCTTCGTGGGCCGGGCAACATGCCATCCACTGGCCCTTTCCTTTGGGAGTGACTTTCTTGAGCTGCGCAAGCAGCAGGTTGACTTTTGATTCCATGATTTCCTCGGTTTTTGTTGTAGGAGATCCAAGCCTCGCACAAGTAAGGTTGAACTGTCAAGCCAAAAAAATCCCGACGTGAGCCGGGACAAAGTTCGCCACTGGAGGTGTGGCTGGAGGCCATCAAGCCACCGAGGAGGATTAGGGATTGTGGATCGGAAGCGGGATCTCGTCAATCCGGTTCTGTCTCCAAGCTGCGCCGATCACCCGGTCATAGATCCGAGGAGGCAGGATGTCAGGCCATTGGTAAACGGCCTTGTTGCTGATCCCTACGAGCTTGGCGACGTTCATCACGCCACCCATAGCGTTTATTAAAGTTTGCTTATCCATGCTGCTCATTCTACAAGTTGAAAAAAAAGTTTCAAGAGGGGTTGACACCCTAATTCAAGATACCTAGAATGCAAGGCATGGGGTGACGCGGTGTTGTCCCACTCTCGCAAGGAGCAAAACATGCAACAGATGAACGCAGCGCAAGACGCACTACATGACCAGCTTGAAGCTGAAGCCGACAAGGGCATGAACCCAGACCACCCGATGTGGTCAATCAGCGCCACTAAAGCTGTATACGAAATGATCCGTGACAGCATCAAGATTGAAGATGTCCCGTACATGGTGATTAGCCTGTTTGAGAAAAACTTTGACAGCGCAGGCCGCAATGTATGGTTGGGCTGCATTGACGAACTCAACGAATTTGCAGGAGACGCAGATGTTTAAGTTTTATTTCATCGCTATTAGCGAATGGCTCCAAGGTCGCCCTTGGTGGTACGCAAAAGAAATCGCGGAAAAAGCTGATGGATGGTTTTAATATGAACGATCAAAATCTTTTTGAATACGAAGTGGAACGCGCAATGTACGATCAAATGTACCGGGTTGAAGTTTCATTGCGTGATGCAGAATTGGCGATTGCTCGGCTGCGTGCTGAGTATGAGGCAATGGTCGGGCGTTTGAATGAATCCGCCACTCGCCCGGCTAAGTTTGGAAATGCGGAACATTGTCCATTTTAGATGAAAGGAAAGTAATTATGAGCCTTACTATTCAGGCAACCTCTGCCCCTGCGCGTGACTTTGAAATCGCTCCGGCAGGTAATCATGTCGCTATCTGCTATGCAATGGTCGATCTCGGTCAGCAGCATATCGTCTACAACAATGAAGAAAAGTGGCAGCGCAAGGTCTATATCGGCTGGGAACTGTCTAACGAACAGATGGCAGATGGCCGTCCGTTCATGGTCAGCCGCCAGTTCACAATGAGCCTGCATGAAAAATCAACCCTTCGGGCTATTCTGGAATCTTGGCGTGGCCGTCCGTTCACAGATGACGAGCTGATGGGCTTTGATCTCAAGAACATCCTCGGTAAGCCTTGCATGGTGAATGTCGTACACGCTACCGGGAATAACGGTCGCACTTACGCCAACGTAAAGTCCATCGCAACGATGCCAAAAGGCATGCCTGTTCCGGAGCAAATCAACCCAACCATGCTGTTTGAGTTTGGCGACCAAGGCTTTGACGAAGACAAGTACATCAACCTGCCGCAGTGGTTGCAGACGAAAATCTCTGAGTCAAAGGACTATCAGATGATGTCTGGCGCTGCTCCAGCCCAAGACGATGATTGGGGTGGTGATATTGCCTTTTAATTTCCTCTGACCACCCTTGCGAGTCGGCCTTGCCCACCGATGGTCAAAACGGGCTAATTACTAATGAATTATTTATCTGTCTGCTCTGGGATTGAAGCCGCTACTTGTGCTTGGCATGAGATGGGCTGGACGCCCGAAGCGTTCTCAGAGATCGAGAAATTTCCTAGTGAAGTGCTAGCGCATCATTATCCCAATGTGCCGAATCTCGGCGATATGACTAATTTTAAGGAGTGGAATCTTGAACCAATCGACCTTCTCGTGGGAGGAACCCCTTGCCAGTCATTCTCAGTCGCAGGACTCCGCAAAGGAATGGATGACCCGCGTGGCAACTTGGCCCTCGTCTATCTTGCCATTGCTGACCGATTCAAGCCCAAGTGGGTGGTCTGGGAAAATGTCCCCGGTGTCTTGTCCAGCAACGGAGGAAGGGATTTTGGCTCCTTCCTCGGGGCGATGGCAGAACTCGGGTATGGGTTCGCCTACCGAGTGCTTGACGCTCAATACTTCGGAGTGGCCCAGCGACGCCGCCGTGTGTTCGTTGTCGGATACCTTGGAAATTGGCGACCTGCCGCAGCGGTTTTATTTGAGCGCGAAAGCCTGCGCGGGGATTCTCCGCCGAGCCGAGAAGCGCGGGAAAAATCTTCCGCCTATGCTCCAAGAAGCCTTGGAAGCGGTCGTGAAATCGCAGGAACCTTGATGGCCTCAGCAGCAAAGCATCAATGGCAAAATAATCAAGAAGCCTTTTCTGGCGACTACCATGTGGTTTGCCCAGAAATATCCCCTTGCCTTGAAACGCAAGTTGGCGGATTGCGGCAGCCTTGCACTCAAGCATACGCAGTTACTCCAGCACTAACGGCATCAATGAAAACGCCGCTTGGATATGGAGGAAAAGATCAATTTGTTGCGATTGAAAGGCCAATAGCTTTTGGCGCACAAAACAGCAGCAGTCAGGGTGATAGCGTTTCAACCGAAGTAACGCCAACGCTAGACAAGAGCAAAACGCCAGCGGTTATGCAACAAGTCGCACCAACTTTAACCGCATCAAACGATCCAAGCCGCAGTCCGCAATCAACTGAAGTCACAAATCAAGTGGCTGCCGTCTATGCCTCAAGCATGGCAGTCCGCCGCCTTACCCCAACAGAATGTGAGCGGCTGCAAGGCTTTCCTGATGGATATACAGATGTCAGAGCAACAACCCCAGATGGCCCTCGATATAAGGCTCTAGGAAACTCAATGGCTGTTCCAGTAATGAAATGGATCGGGGAGCGCATCCAGAAATTTGAGAAATTAAATGAATCCACCTAGCCTAAACGGATTTCGCACTTCCCTGCTAAACAGAGTGCGGGTAGCGGATCGGGAAATTATCCGCGCAAAAAGGCAAAGAAAAAACATCCGGGCTGAATTAGACAAAATCCATGCCATGCAAGCATTAGTGTTTTTGGATGATTACATTGAGAGGGCATCAGATGAATGATTTAGCTAGATCACCCAAGCTCAGATTGCAGGCAGCCCTATTCGATATTATCGAGTATTGCGATATTGAAGATTGGTTTGGGATTAAAGAGGTTTGGATTGACTTAGACCAAAAAGAGCAAGAGCAAGTTTGGTCGTTTTTAT
>Ga0208160_1000315_pt1 | contig 23423 bp, 26 predicted proteins | sample CB_VirMetaG_FD_184536 | JGI IMG/M metagenome (GOLD analysis project Ga0208160, IMG submission 184536) | Freshwater to marine saline gradient viral communities from Chesapeake Bay - CB_1504_1 Viral MetaG (SPAdes) (version 4) | ecosystem: Environmental > Aquatic > Marine > Coastal | place: USA... | reverse complement strand
GATGTCAGACTGTCCTGTATCGTCAGAGGTAATATACATATCAGGATTGGTGGCTCGCAGTTGGAGTATGCCACTAGGCGAACTCGTCCCAATGCCCAACGACTCAGCACTCGCATCCCAGAAGAACGATTGGCTCGACCCCGCCGAATCGTAAAAGCTGATGTCGCCGTTGGAGTCAAACAAGGCACGTTTTGTAACCGCTGCGCCTGCCCTAGTAGAAATGGTTAAAGCGCCAAAAGAATTTGCGGAAGAAGTTACGTCAAGATCAACAATGCCGCCTGAGTTTCCAGCAGAGTCTGTAGCGTTTAGTCGTATTCCTGCCGTGCCGGATGTTCCGCCAGATTGAATTGTTACGCCGCCAATGCCGTTTTTATCCACAGTCAGCCCATCGCTGGTGATAGTCGATTGCACATCCAGAGGGCCAGTCATGGTATCACCAGTAGTCTCGACAAAACCGGAGCTATCAATAGCAGCAGACTGCCAAGCAGAGCCGTTGTAGATCTTCAGCACATTAATGGTTGTATTAAAATACTGGTCCCCAGCAGTCAGGGCATTCCCATCATTATCTGTTGTGGGGTCTGAAGCCTTAGCCCCGAGATAGATGTCTGTAAACTCATCAAGCGCAGCCTCAGCCGCAACCTTAGCAGCTTCAGCCGCAGTTTCGGAAGCAGCCGCCTCACTTGCTTTTGTTGTAGCGGTACTAGCGCTATTAGAGGCGCTAGTAGCAGAGTTTGCCGAATTTGTTGCAAACGAACTGGCGGAGTTTTTAGAAGACAATGCAGAAGATGCGCTAGAAGCAGCGTTACTAGAATAAATCCCTGCTTGAGTTTGAAAATTAAGGGCAGCACTAGCAGAACCAGCAGCACTTGTTGCGCTTGATGCAGCGTCAGTCGCGCTAGTAGCAGCATTTGTTTCACTTGTGGAAGCATTGGTTTCACTGGTGGCAGCGTTTGTTTCGCTTGTAGCAGCGTTGGCTTCGCTGGTTGCAGCCTCACTAGCTTTAGTCGTTGCTATGCCAGCCTGTGTTGTAGCAATTCCGGCCTGTGTTGTTGCAGTAGCAGCATTTGCAGAAGCATTCTGGATATCAGTAATGTTTGTGGCGTTTGTGTTTACTGACGTAATATTAGTCGCAACCGTATTGACGTTAGATATATCACCAGCCACCGTGCCAATGTCGGCGCCATCAGCGGCAACCGTATTGATGTTGGCTGCGTTTATAGCAACAGCAATAACATTGCCAATATCATCTGATACAATAGAAATCGCACTAACATTGTCAGCAAGAGAATCCATGTCAGCAATAACTGCCGCAGGACTTAGTGCGTTCATATCAGATACGGCATCTGCTGTACCCAAACGACCGATCTCCGTCGATACACCGGAAACAGTAATTATGTCAGATGATAAACCAGCAACAACACCAATATCTGCACCGTCAGCGGCAACAGTAGTTACATCAGATGATATACCTGAGACAGTAGTTACATCGCTATTTATGCCAGCAACAGTTGTAATGTTAGCATTGTTTCCTGCAACCGTATTAATGTTTGATGTATTGCCGGCAACGGTTGTCACATTGGAAGATATGCCGGAAACTGTGGTTACATCTGTACGGATCGTATTTACGTTTGTAATGGCACCAGTGGCAACCGTGCCATCTTGGATCTCAGCAAGGGTTTTAATATCAGCAGAGACATTTGCTAGTGAATCGACATCAGCAATCTCTGGACCTGGCTCTGGATCACCCGTAGTAGCATTGAACCCAAGAACTGTACCTTTGCGATCATCCTTCAGAGGAAGCTCTAGGTCAGTAAACACATCACCAGGGTTTACAAACAAACCACGCCCAAGCTTTTCATCAAGCTGTTGGGTCATAATCACGTTACTGTCTAGCTGTTCGTTCAAGCTAGAAGCCAGAAGATCCCCGGCTGTAACAAAGTCTGTGGTCCGAGAAAGCTCACGACCACCAATGATTGTAAGAACGTCAGATGCTATGAGGGCAGCAGTTAGAGTGATAGACCCCGTTCCATTTGCGTTAATACTGACCGTGTAATCAGTGGTAAGCGTTAGCTCCGTAGTCCCCTTGAAGACTGCGATATCACCATCGACCAAGATGTTGAAGGTAAAGGCATATGGACCGGTTCCGGTATTGCCTGTGAACTGAACCCGGCGGGTTACTGGATTAATTGCGATATCACTCATGTCGTTTTCCCGTTCCTTTGTTCACTCTATAGCAGATTAGTTCCATTTACTCAAACACGTTTGATAGTTCTGGGGGCCTTTGTGGCGTGGTTTTACCAGGACGCCACCAGTAGTTTTGTCCATATTCGCGTTTATACTTGGATTCCAAGCGCTTCATTTTGCTTTTAGCGTCTGGATCTGCCCATAGCTTGCCTTGATCCAGCACCATTCTTTCCAGTGCTAAACGAGAGTACCAGAGCGTAGATCCTGGAGTATATCGACCGGCAAAGTTAATAAGCTCACTGCTTATGTTTGTGTCTTCACCTTTGATGGCCTGAGTTACATTGCCGATCGTTAGCTTGCGAACATCATCAGCAAACCCAACAACAGGACCGGCAATGGTTTCAGACAAGCCCCGGTCATAACGGTTTACATCCGAGAATAAGAAGTCGCCATAGATGCCAAGGCCACCACCTTGGAGAAGAGCAGCGCCCCAGAACTCAGGACTTTCCATTGGACGGGGATCACGGCCCTTAGCCATTTCCTTTAGCTGCATTGCCAGAGCGCCCATCAACGTAGTGCTGATTAAAAGATCTGCAAAGTAAGTACCCTTTGCCCTTTGTGTTGGCTGTGCCAAGCCACGCATGATGTGAGTATTTACCAGAGTAACACCAAAATTCTTATACATTGCAAACGACCGAGTAAGCTCACCGGCAATTGTGCCTGGTTGAGTGTCACCTGTTAGCGCAGTACGGCCACGGAGAGAGCTGCTAGGCACGGCAAAATTGGTTTCAGTCTCAACCATAGCTAAAAGATTGGTTGCTAAATCACGGGCTAAATCTGAGCGTATATCGGTACGGGCCTCGATGTCTTCAGCTCTTAGGAACGAAGCGCCCTCATATTCATAGAGCGGGGTTGTTCTTACAATCTCCCACTTATCAGCCCCAATGCCATAATGATCGAGAGTTTTCTGCATCATTGGATCTAGCTGATCGAACTGCTTGCCAGAGTTGTCAGCTAGATTGCCTAAGAACTCCATGCCGAAAGACCACCGACCTGCATTTGTCCAAGGAGAAAGCAAAGAAGCCCTCATAACAAAGTCGGCCATACGGCGCGTTACTTCTGGACCCGACAGATCTCCAACATATCGCATCTGTGCAGCAGCGAGAGTTGACCAACCTTCAGCAGTTAAGCCCAAACGAATAGCTAGGCGACCTTTTTCCTCTAGGCTCAAAGGGGTCATAAAATCTAAATACTTTTTCAGCATCTTGGTTTGCGGTAGACCAACCATAGATCTAGCAATGCGCCCGAAATTCATATCTGTTGTAGCAGCAATAGCCGCGCCGCCAAGCTGCGCCGACTGTAGCACCTGACGAATGCCAGCAAATGTGTATGCAAACTTGCTGTCAACAGGAGCGTTTATAGACCCACTGACCGCTGAATAAAGAGCATCAACAGAAGCGCCGGTACGTCTAGCTATACGCTCGGCATTTGCATCTCCAGCAGCATCTTTCTGCAATGTCTGCTTAATGAAATTAGTCGTTGCCTTTGGATTAGGGCCAAGAACTTCCATCATAGCAATATCGCGTGACATCATATCAATATGCCCCATCATTGCATCAAAGGGGTTTGGATTGCCAAATTTTTGTTGATACTCTAGCCAGCCATCTGCTGTTTCAAAAACAAAGAAACGATGGTCTTGATTGCGCATGGCAAACGACTTGTTGCCGGTCATCGTTCCTGGCTTAACCTTATTGAAACCATCCGTGCGGATCGTCTCGTAAGCATCCTTTAAAGCAAACTCAAGCTTACCATCTGAAAACGGCAATCCTGTTTGCTCGTCTTTCATCTTAGTCAAATCTAAACGTGCCTTAATGAAGTCCCGCCATTCCTCATATGTAGATTGGCGAACCCGCATAGTATCGTGGATCTGAGGCATACCCCAATCAAAGCGTTTAGCAATAGCGCCACCGGCAGCATTAAATCTTGTGCGCAGATATTCAGATGCAGATTTCCAGGCTTGTGCCATTTCTCTAGCTGAAGCATCGCCGGTTTCTTCGCCAAAGATTTCACGAACTACATTATTCAATTGGGCCTTGTTTCTTGTTTCACCGACAATGTTGCGGCGAAATGTTGCCAAGAACTCATCCATCTTTCGAGTAGCGCTGCGCTGAACAGCTTGTTGCACCTGGACAATGCTTCGGAACCTGGATGTCTGATCTTGCTCAAACAAAGCCAAGGCAGCTCTATTCTTGTCAGGAGCACCTAAAGCGGTTTTGTAATTTTGAAGATCATAGTTAATCTTCTTCCAGGTTGTAGCCTGGAGCATAGCCCGGCGCTTTCGCTCAATAGCAATCTTCTTTGCTGCGACAGATGTTTCAGATGCAGCCTTCGCCGTTGCAGCAGCTCCACCCATTTGCCGATTGTATTGAACCTCAAGCTCATCAAACAGGCCAGTAATCTCGTCAGCTTGTTCCTGAGTGATTTGGCCTTCTGCAACGCCTTCATTGATACAGTTTTTAAAAGTCATATCGTGCAGAACTCCAAGCGGTTAATCATGGCATCTTCTTGATCCATTTGTGCCTTCAAATCTCGCAGCGTCATAGTCGCCGGGAGAACATCACCAGTTTCGGGATCTATCCGCTCACCTAAAGGAACCTCAAGATCCATATCGTCAAATAAATTACTTGTCTTGACTTCGCCCAAAGTGATATCTAAATTAACATCGGAGGTAGAATCTATGACTTCACCTAAGTTTGCCCTAGTAGAAGAAGGCACATCCCGTGTCATGCTTTGGACCGAATCCGGTTCTTCTGTTATGCGTACCCTAGACGGAACCTGGGTTTCGGCTCCGCGTACACCTGATGACGTAGTAATGCCAGACGAACTAGGCGACTTCCGAGCCGCATCTAGCATGGAGCTTTCAGCCCTTGCCCAAGAAGCCGCAGCCTCATCTCTGGATATTCCGATTCTATCCAAGGCAGATTGAAAAGCGTTGTCGTAGCCTTCAAAGCTCCTGCGGATTGTATCCATATAATCGTTATGCTGTGCCGAAATTTCTTCGGGGCTTTTATTTCGCCATTCCTCAAACAGTAAATGCCCTTCAGCTTTCTTTTGAGCTTCAAGCTCTTTGATCGGCAAATACCATTCAACTAATTGACCGTTTGGCATCCTTAAATCAAACGCAATGATCCGCCATCCCCATTCCTTTGGATCAAATAGTTTAGCAGTATCAACTTTAACAAGGCTAATGCCACTAGCTAAAAGCTCATCAAATATAGCAGGCACATCTCTAAAGTCTTTAATAACGGTTTTGAATCTATAACTATCTCTAATGTGAGATACTTTATGCCAAGGCTTTTTAGCTAAAATTGATGGCCTGTTTGCCTTTTGTATAACCTTAGCCAGATCTTTAATGTTATCGCCTGATTTAGTACCAAATTTTTCATCGATACGTTTAATTAAATCTTTAATTATTGGCGTATTTTCTTTAGTCAAAGCTTGAACTTGTGCGCGAATTTGATCCGGTGGAAGATTATCATTAATTGGCATCTTAATGTCTTCAACCGCTACTATGTCTTCTTCTATTGGAGAAACGTCAAGTCGCTGTGTAACAACCGATTCGTCAGCACCAAACATATCATTAATAAGTTGATCGGCCTGACGTTCTGATGCTATCCCAGTTGGCTCGTCGAATCCCTCAAGGGCTGGCTCTCTTTCAATCTCAGATCTGCTGATCTGCGGCGTACCATCGACAGCGCGTCCAATGTCGCCAGAAGATAGCCTTTCGAAATCGCCCGATTCAATTGCTCCTCTGACAGAATCGAGGAAGCCTCTGGTTGCTTCGACATAGCTGTTTGTGTCTCTGGCTGTTCTTGCTGCTTGGTTGAGGGCATCTGAGAGCGGCCCTTTGCGGTTTGCAAGCGTTTGGAGGAGCGCGATTGTTTGGCCATCTGTATCTGCCTTTCGTTTGTTTGCTTCCTTAACTAAGACGTTGCCTTCTGCTTCCAGGCGATCTGAGTTGCGAACCAATGTTTCAAATGCCGCTTTATCTTTACGCAGCTCTTTGTACGCTTTATCTAAGATCTTTGCACGTTCTACAAAATAGCTCTCAGTTACTATCTGTTCGCCAAATAAATCTATTTGCTTCACTTGCTCAAAATCTGATTCTCTAACTTGTCGAATGATAGCCTCTGCTTCAAAGGCATTGCCTGGGCTTGCTTTTGCTAAAACTGATATAGCGGCTGATTGCAACTCAGGATTATCAATAAGATTTCCAACAATAGCAGCGTAATTTGGAGGAATAACGCCGTTTATTATTGCCATAAAAGCATCATCTCCTAAAAGCATCATGCCCTGTGCTTGCTTAACAACCTGCGATCTAGGAGGCAGACTGCTAATTATATCAACACTTATATTAGGATTGTTTGTTGCTTCTCTTAAAACCTTAGCAGCATCAATAACAAGTTGAGGATCATAGCTATCTTTGGGGGCATTAGCGATATTTTTTATTGCTGAAGAAACTCGTGATTCCGCTGGTGAAATGCCATCAACTTCACGGTCCTTGTATGCGTACAGAGTTATTTCCTGGGAAGGATCTTGAGCTTTAATACGTTTAGCCAAACCCAATCTTTGATGCCCGTCAGAAACGACAACACGACCATCTGCATATTCATAAACAGTAATAGTGCCAGCAAGGTTCTTGTCCCATACTGCATCTTGCAAGCGTTCAGTCACGCCGAACTCATCACCGCCGGATTTAAACTGAAAAGTCTTGGCATCAATTCCAATTTCATCAGGATTGTATTTGAATATAACACCGTCAAGATTATCTGCCGCTTCTGCGGCTACAGCAGGCTTTATAGGGGCGTTAGGCTCTGGAGTTATATTAGGAGCCATATTATTTTCTATTGCAGCCTGAGCCTTAGTTAAGCGGCTCTGATGCTCAAACTCTGCCACATTAGGATCTTGAGGCGTTTCTAGCGGATTACTAGCAACTACTTCTTCTTGTGCTTCAAGGACATCAACCAGGGCTTGATCCTCTGGGCTAATAGGCTTGCGGCCTTTTCCCGACAATACTTCCCAGCCCTTCTTGGCTTGAGCTGCGGTCATCTGTATGCCGCGACCAGCCACAGGCAATGCTGCACCGAATGCGCCTTGAATGGCTACATTCTTTAAAAAGTCATCATAGCCATATTCCAAGCCAAGCTCATCATACCATTTTTTAACATCAACCTCAGTAATTGCACCAGCACCGGCATTTATTGCGGCGTTCTGCATTACATTCTTCCAAAGAGATTTAGACCATCCACCAAACGGCATAGTCGCTTGAGTTACTGGATCGCCAAAAGCAGTGCCCATAGAGCCGATAAAACGAGCAGCAGCACTAGCTAAGTCGGGATTTGTTCTTGCCAGCTCTGCTAATTCATTTTCTTTGGATTGAACGAAATCCTTTGTGCGCTGATTTATTACATCAGGAGTTATATCTTGCAACTCTGGCGGAAGAGTATCTTTGTTTTGCGCCATCCAAGAATAAATATCCTGAGATACCTTTTCATAAAGGCGAGGAGAACTTGCATCAAACAGACTTCCAGCGAGATACATACCAGGGTTTTCAAAATCTCCGCCATTTTCGTTGGCAAGATCTACAATCGGACCCCATATCTCAAGCATTGTAAACGCTTTACTGTTGCTGCCAGACCCGCCATTGAACCGAGCAACATCAAATGCAGTCGTCAGATTTTCTGCTAACGTACCAGGCGGGGCGGTAAGACCCTGCTGAGGAAGAACGTCTAATCTATCTGGCTTGTCAAAGTTCATTTAGTAGCCTCAACTAGCTTTAACATATCAAAGACAAGCAACTCACCGGCTTCATCAAAAACATATATTGGCTGACCAATGCTAGGATCACCATATGCTAAAATGAAATTATTACCACCATATGATACTGGCTTATAGTTATTGTCCCTACTAAACATTCCACGACCAGAAATGTCTGTTGCATACTCATCTGTAAGAACTTGGCCACCAGAGGCAACAAAAATATTTTCCGGTGTAATTGCCTTTAGGGCCACCTCGATATCATCCACATTTAATTCTGGCGGCAAGTATGTATTAACACCGCGAACTTCTTGAATGCCACCACGGCCAAAACCATCAGCTCCAAGAGCCATGTCAATTGCATTATTCCAAAGATCTTCATCAAACTGGTCTTTGTTTCTGGCCATGTCTGCATAGATAGATGTAGCAACATCACGAGTAATGCCAATTGCATTTGGCTGATAGCGAAGAGCCTCACTTGTTTTAGCATTGAACGGTATATCAGTATTAGAAGGCGTGAAGTCTATAGGCTTAAACCCGGCCTTTATTGAGTCCATGCCGCGCAATGCCATGTTAGCCGCATCCATTCTTTCACTTACAACCAAAGCGCCAACACCGGCAAACTCTGGAGCAGTCTTAGATATTTCTGCAAGCATATCTGGGGCAGCTTGACCGCCACCATCTACAATAGCACCCAAGAAAAACATTTTCTGTGATCGATCAGATCCATCGATTACTTCTGCCAGCATAGATCTTTCTTGTGGCGTAAAGTATGTAACCGGCGTTGAATACTTAGCAGAAACAATTGTTGCATCATCAATGCGCTTTCTCATTGTTTCCAAAGTTGCATCTGGATCTGTAAAGTTAATCGGCGTGATTTCAATTTCATTACCGTTGGAATCAGTAAGACCAACACGCATAGCATATGACAATGGATCTTTCTTTAGTTCAGCTTCCATTCCTGACAGCATCTTTTTTGCCAAGTCATATGTTTGAATTTCTACAGGGGTATCAATACCCTCTCCGCCAAACCTATCAATGCCACCTTCAAGAGATCTCAGATATCCAGCGGCCTCTGGCGGTGTCATTCCCCTTATGGCTTCAACAGTATTACTTGTAATGTTTAAGGCTATTACTTTATCTGGAAGATCGCCCCATAAATCTACTGGTACAGTAGCTATCGCCTCCATTAGATCGGCAATATCACTGGCTTCTACATCTCGACCGGAATCCACCAAAGCTTGAAAATTATTAACCTGTTCTGTTAATTGATTAACAATAGGTTCATACTCTTTTTTACGAGCTGTTTCGGCCTTTGCCATAGCCTGTTGAGCTGAACTTAAATATGCCTCGGCTACTTTTAATGTGTTAGCTTCTAGAAGAGTATCAACGCCAGCTTCGCCAATGCCCTCAAGACCCTGACGTAAAGCTTGCACCTCTGCGGCCAGATCTTCTGGAGTCATTTTCCTAAATGCTTCAGCTTTTTCCATGTTGAACTGAAGGACGCCGACAGCATCCCTAGCGCCAACGCCGTATTCTCCAGCGGCTTCAGCTCGTTCCATTAATGTTAATACTTGCTTTTGAGATGGCATACCACCCAAGGCTAAGATCCGAGCTTGCTCATTTGCATCAGAAACAATTGCAGCAGCCTCGCCCTGCGTCACTCTAACCTGAGCATTGTAATCTGCTGTAAGTGATTTCCTAAAAGATTGTGTTTGCTCAAGAGACATTCCCGGCATAGGCTTTGTCTTCATTTGCTCAAGAAAACGGGCCTTCTCATCAAGAGAACCTACATTGAATTTGTAAAGCGCATTTTCCTTAAAGGCAGCGCTATAAGCCCTTTCCTCAAAAGCTTTTAGTTGTTTTTCGGAAGCGCCCAATCCTGAAAGCAACTCAATAGAAGAAGCCAATGACTGCTGTATAGTTATCTTGTTTGCTCCAGGAATAATTGCCCCTTGCAAAATAACTTCAAGCTGACGATCCGCAGCATCGTTTACTTTTGCCTTGGCCTTTGCGGCTTGCAGATTAACATACCAATTAGAATATCTTTCGGAAGCTTTGATAGATGAACCGGAAAGCCGTTCCTTTAAGACCAATGCCGATTCTGGGTCTAATGTGCTAAGTGAAGCAGAATATCCATCCGTCACATCTGCAAGTTGCGCCTGAACAGCGGTGAATGGAGTTTCATTTCTTTCAGCATCGTTCAAGATCCGCATGATCTCGACTTCAGCTTCGTTCTGTATCTCAGCAACAGCCACGCGACTGCCGAGAGCATATGCTGCACGTTCCGCTATTGTAGTAGGTCCACCGGCTTCATCTAATGCGGCCAGAGTAGGCAAAGCACCTTCTTCGCGCACACGCTCCTGCCCACGGATTTCCGCTGCCTGAGAAGCCTGCCTGAAAGCAAAGTCGGACATACGATCAACTTGCTGAGAAATAGTCTGGACCAACCTTGCCTGTTCGCGCGTAGCGGCAAAATCCATCTGCTGTGGTTGACGGGTCTGTAGACCGGTGCGCTGATATCTTGGAAGGATTGCCATGTTCTAACCTATGGTGCTAATTGTCCGTACCGATATGCACCTTGGCCGAGAGTACCGGCGGCGGATGCATAAGACGATAATTGCGCTGCGCGTCCAGCGGATTGATAAATTCCAGCCTGAGTGCTTGCCTGGCCGAGAGCCATAATAGCGTTGTCTTGAGCAATTTGTTTCTCTCTAGCGCCCTCAGATAAAGCATATTGCTGAAGCGTTGCAGCAGATCCAGAGGTAGGATCAACACCACCGGCAGCAGATCGAGATATAATTGCAGCAAGCGTTTCATTTAAATTGCGCAAAGCATCTGCACCCTTTTGCTTATAGGCAATGGCCTCAGAACGGCCACGAAGCTCTGCTTGCTCTGCTTGCATTTGGTATTGACGCTTTTGAGCAGCCCCCGCAGAAATTTGACCAAGAGCTGAAACTCCTGCTGAAAATAACTGGAAACCACCCGTTGCCATTAAACCAGCCATATCAATTCCCCACGCTTAAACGGTACTCAAGACCGAGAACAATCATTTCCAATGGAACATTCTGGCTGATCGTAATCTGCCCCGTTCCGCTATATCCCAGCAAACCGTGCATAGTTTTTATGCCAGTGAAAGGCTCAACCGGTGAATCAAGTACATTTTCGCCAAAGTTCCTAAACGAGACCTGCTTTCCGTTAATCGTCATGTCCTTGGTGCTATTCACAATAGCATCAACTTGAATAATACGCTTCTTAAAGCCCTGCACAGATCCAGAAGATAGCACCGGCTCCGCAGGCATCGTTCTAGCCGTGATTGTGTAATTCAAACCAACCTGGTAGCTAGACGTAGCTGCCGAAGCAAACGTAACCGTGTAGGGAGAGCCAGGGACCGTCTGCTCTGGCTCTATGATGCCATCTCTAATGATCTGGACTGTCTCCCCCTCAAGATGCTGTAACGTCACTGAGGACGCCGCTCCGCCCTCCTTAGCGCTATCTAGCGTAAGATCTGGGTCAAACTTTTCCAGCATATAGTTGTCAGCGCCATCAATCGTCCTCTTAACGATTACATAAACGTCTGCAACCTCAACGCCCACAGCTATAAACTCACCGTCTGTTGTGAACCGGCTTGGAGCAATAACATTCTGACCAACCAAGATAGAGTAAACCGCCATCGATCCGTCAGTGCCGTTGACCACAAACAGGCGATCCGATTCATCTGTAGATGCAGCCCTACGCGCGGCCATATCCACAGGGTTCTTTAGCAAGTGAGAGCTTAGTGCCGATATGTTCTGTACCTGATAGGATGCTGTAGTATCGCCAAACTGGAAGACGTTGATAGATTTACCTTGGCGCTGAATAAAGATTGACGCGCCGTTTAGCTCTTCAATCGGAATACCAGACTTTGCTCCTAGCCGTGTCTGTGGCCTGACAAAGAAGCTAGACGGTGTGATTGGATCATTGGTTCCTTGCAGGATTACAAACTCACCACCGGTTGTGAAGATCCGAAAGTCGTTGCCAGAGAACAAGTTGACGATAGTATTGAGCTGATTAGTGTTGATTGTTGCCTCAACGCTCTCATCGTCAAGTCCAGTACCGACGTTGAAATCAAAGTAATTGATTACACCAGAACCCCAGATAGTATTTGGCCGAGACTTAGATCCACCAAAATACAACCGGCCCTCATGGAATGCAGCAGACCGAGGCCAGCCGCGAGTGCTGGACCAAACATCTTCGTAACCATGTTCGCTTTCCCAGAAACCAGCAGTAACAGCATCGGTGTCAAAGAAATCAACCTCCGTAACGGCCTTCATTACCGTGTCAGAAACATACTCTACATACCGAGCGCGACCAAAAGTGCTTGTGACTTGAGCGTATTCACCGACAGCGGCCTCTGCAAATGCAGAAACCTTATAGCCAGTGGTGTTATCGGGAGCCGTATCCCATGCGGGATAGACAGTCAGAACCTTGGTGGAAGCTACATAGTCCTCAACGTGCCGAGTCTGACCGGAGCCTGTGCCGGAAGTTAAAGTAATGAACATACCATTTGGCTGATCGTCAGTGCTGTAACTAGACGCCGCCTTCAAGGTAATTGTATTCGCTCCACCCGCTTGCGCCGTACCGTTGTCAGTAGTCATTGACGAAGCTGTGATCGTAATGTTTCCAGTTGTGGCGCTGGGCGTGATCGTAAAGTCTGGCTGATGCGTGTCAAAGGCATAAGCATACTGAGGAAGGTTTGTCAGAGGCAGATTCTCCAACGTCCAGCTTGTGTCACCGTTTCGCACAAGTCTCTTAGTCTGAAGATCCTCATGGCAGAGAATGAGCGTATCAACCGCCTGGGTATAGTTGATATCATCCAGCATAGCGGTAGTGATATCGGTTGCTGTAATATAGTCATTGCCAGATCCGTTGATATTCGTCTGCAAGACACCAGCCTTAAACACATAGATCCTCTGAGTGACAAACACCAAGAGGTAACTATCATCAACGCTAAACTCAAAGGGGATTACTTTGAAGTCAGTAAAACTTGAGCCAAAGTCATAGATAAACTTCGTACCATCCCGGCGCTTGAACCCACCCTGCGGCTGAATGATTACATTTGTAGCTTCCTCAAGAGCATTCTGATATTGCTGCAAGTCGGTACGAGCGCGGATAAGCGGATCAAGCTCACCAACCGAGAAGTTCGTTTGGAACTGCATAATCCGCATTTTAGTATCTCACATCAATAAGAGAATAATCCTCAATGATCTGCGGCGGCTTACCGCGACTATCTATGTTCATTGCCTCACGCATCAAGCCACCACGGTTTGACTCACCGGGTGAGCCATATGCCAAGGCCCGAAAATAGTCTGACTTGCTAATCTGATCGGTAATTGTAAAGGCTAACTCAGCAGCCAGTGAGGTGCGGAGAAGGCGCACAAAGTAATTTGGCATTTTGCTTTCATCGATTGTACCTTGGTAGTCGATGAAAACCTTCTCGAAATTTGTGTATAGCTGATCGCCGTAAACTTCCCACCCGTACCGGACAGGGTTCTCGCCAATACCAGCGCTTGTAAATAAGGCTAAGACGCCGGAGAGCATATCTCCTGGCATTTGATAGGCATACTTCCACTCATCGATAGGAGCAGTAGACAGCCGATTTAGCTGCACCTTTTTAACGCTCCAACTCCATTGATAGTTTGAAAGCAGCGAGTCACGGAGATCTGGATAAAGTCGATCACAAGCCTGGGCTGAGTCAGATCCTTCTGTAAAAGAAGAAATGGGCGAAGCGCCCAACAATATCAGAGCATCCGAGCAGATCGAGAGTGAGGTATCACCAGCAGCCATATCGTTCTCCGTAAAGGGTGGAAGGGGCCAGAGTATCCAGCCCCTTCTTTCTTTAGATTACAGCCGTTGTAATGACGCCTGCTGTGTTGGTAGCGACAAGCGTTTGACCGCCATCGCTGCCGTATGTGTAGATCCAATCACCAGTAGTGATAAGAGCTTCAACTGTGTTGAAATAGCCAGAGCCAGCGATAGCAGCTTTGTTGTCTGTAGCAGACTTATAGCTGTAGATAGCTGGAGCATTGCCGCTTTTAGAAGCGCCAACTGTTGCCCAATTTGCTGTTGCGAATGCCATGTCTTATTCTCCTTATTCAGTGCAAGAAATTTTGACAATGCCTTCGCCGTCGATTGCGACGGAACCAGCAGAGAACATGGAGCTAACCAAGAACGATGTCTTTTCTGGGACATAGTTGACTTCGGTTTTCTGAGCCATCGACTCAGCATAGCCCATCGAATCTTTGTGCCAGGCAAAGCAGGTACGAGTAGAAGGCTTAGGAATACCGCCTTCGTCACGGTCGCCCATTGTCAAGATGTTGAAGCCCATGAATGTGTTGATCTCACCTTGGACAAGAGCTTTGACAGAAGCAAAGTCTTGGCTTGTGATTTCAGTTTCACCGAGCAAAGCATCTAGCTGAGAAGCGTGCATGAGCAAGTTACGGCCTTCAGAAGGTACGTTCTTCTCATTCATAGCTTTCGCAGTAGCGCGGAGCTTTTCGATGTTCATGTTTGTGCCAGCACCACCGATTGTTGTTGCAACAGTAGATGTGCCAGTGGCCGCGTTCAGAGCATCGATCATGATCTGGTCCATGCGACGAGCAATAGACTTAGATACAACCTGTACCAATTCAGAACGCTCATCAAAGTTGATGTGGGACTGTTGGAAGATGTCTGAGTATTCTGCTGCAATGTAGTCTTCCATTGTCGCAGTTACTTGGCCGTATGTGACGTTAAGTGGAGTAACATCGGTTTGTGGTACGCGGAGCGTAGCTACACCTTTACCGATTGTTGGGAACTTAACAGTATTACCGGCAACGCCGGTGCGGGTCCTCATTGTGCCACGAAGCACAGATTCGGCTTGATACGCTTGTTTGACCTCAGAATCGAAAAGATCAACAAACGCGGTTGAGACGTTAATCGCCATTTGCAAAAACCTCCTTTTGCGTTTCAATTAAACGCTTCCGTTATCCGAGGTTCCGGGCGGTCGCTTGCGCGTTATGGCCGCGCCAACCAGTAGATTACTACATCCAACGGGCCGAGCACGGTTAGCCGTTAAGGCTAAAATACACGCAAGCGATATTTATTGCAAGTCTCTATCACTTCTGCTGAGATTGGAACCACTTTTGCTCCATCTGAGTGCGCCAAGCAGCATCGCTTTGCCAGCGCGGATCAGAGATAGCCACCTGTAGATCCTGTTTTGTCATGGTCTCTTGCTGGATCGTAGGCTTAATAGGAATGTTCTCATTCGTAATGGCCTGGTGATACTTCAAGAAAGCATTAATTGCGTCAGCATTATTAAGTGAATATGCTATTGCTTCACGCTCAGAGTTACTCAAAGGAGCCTTCATCAGAACACGCTCAGTCATTTGGATCTTTTCAGAGGCATTAGCCCCTAATTTTTCCATCTCCACGCGCTGATCGTACTGTACGCTCTCCTGCTCATCCTTAGACAAGGCAAGTACACGGCCTGCAAGATCCTCGAATGCACCCTGGCTAATCCCGTTTTCTTTAGCCCAATCCTGATATACGGCGACAGTCGGATCGTCAGAGTCCAAACCCTGATCCGCAAGTGCAGATATATCATACTCTTCCGGTGCTTTATGCTTTCCGGCTTTAAACTTTTTCTCAAGCTCTGCATAACTCTTTGCCAGCTTTTCAACATCTGGGCCATCCTCATCCCAAAACTTTTCTGGATAATAATCTGGCCGCTCTAACGGCTCATCATCACTTGCAGCAGCAGGCTCACCCTGCGGCTCTTCATGCACAGCAACCGGCGCATCCTCTTGAGGAGTGCCCGGCTCTGCCACGTTAATCATTGGGGCGTCAGCCTCCACTTGTTCTGCCATTGCTTCAGCCATTGTTTGACCTTTCTATTCTTTTCTCAATCATGCGTACCATCTCTGCCATGCCTGTCCTTACATAGCCGAAACTCGCATCCTCTCCAGGAAACCAAGTCGGTTGCTCAATCGTTATGCTGCGCAAATGACTTAGAACACGTTGCCCCTCTGTGCTTTTAAAAACCTTGCCGTATAGAACATCTATATCAGCAGCCTTTGGGCTTTCGCTTATTGCTTGGGTTAAACCTTCCCACCCATCGGGTGAACTCATTGCATAGCCTCCATTGTTGCTCCACCATCATTAGCAGTCGGCGGCCCTTGTTCGGCCATTGCTTGCGCCTGCATCTGTTGCATCATCATTTCTTGCTCTTCCGCTGTGGTAAGCAAGTCCTGTTTGATGTTCATCTTATCGGCAATGAATGCTGTAATCCGTGGGATCGACAATGCCATCTGACCCTGTGGGCCTAGAGAGTTGGCAATCTGCATAAACTGCACGATATCGTTCACCTCTTGTAACTTCTGAGCCTGAGCCAAAGGAGCCACCGGCGTGACCTTTACCTCTACACCGTTGACCTTTAGCGGCAGATCGATGTAGCCAGCCTGGTCCATTACATAGAGAATGCGCGATACCAGCGGGATCATAGTTTCATCAATCAATCGACCAAACGCAGAACCAAGATTAGAAGCAAGCTCACGGGATCTTTCAGCAATCTCAGTCGCAGACCGGGCTGACATATTGTCAGGCGGCAACGTATCATCCATCAAGATCTTCTTAATGCTCATGCGCAGATCATTCATAACGATCTGGCTTGTGTTAAAGTCACCGGCACGGGGCAGAGGAGACAGGGACGGACCCTGTGCGCCACCGTTACGAGCCACACCAATGATTGCACCAGGCTGGATCTTTACGTTCTGAGGGTTAAGAACGCCATCGTCAGCAGCAGTATATACGCCAGAGATCGACAAGGAAGCATTCTTCAAAACTAACTCAACGGTCTTGTTTAGCGTCTTGATGTCAGCAATCGCAGTCACCAGTGGGCCACGGCCATAGATCTCACCGGCAACCTTCATGTAACGCGCAACGATAAATGGCGAAGACTTCATGGTGCGGTAGACCAGATCTTGCCGCTTACCAGGCCAGATAACATGATAGCAATATATCGCTCTTTCGTAATCATAGATCACAGCATCCATAAGATCGATCTCTTTAGATGGTGATCGTGATATCGCATCTACCAATTCCGGCGTCATTTCAGCATCAGGGAACTCTTGCGGTATCGCTTCAGCCTTCATTCTTAGCTTGCGATAAACATTATCGACATTGCCGAATGTGCCTTCTTCAATCGAAACGAGATACTGAGGGATCGGTGTAAAACGGATCGGAGTTGCCTCATCACCAGGTGTCACCATCATTACGGCAGTACCCACACAGAGATCCAGAAGGAACTCGCCCATAGCCAGATCAAAGTTAGTCTGGCGCATTACCTCAAACATCCGTTCAGTGTACGCATCAAGCGCAGCTTGAGCCTGTGGCTGTTGTTCTCTTGGGATGCCAGTGCCAGCCTCTAGGCGACACCATTGCTTCTGAGGTGGAAACAAGCCAGCCTGTATGCGGTTAGCGAAACGCTGAGTCGCTGAAATAGCTGTGGAGTCGAACACACGGCCCATCTTCTTTTGACCGGCGGTGTTACCCTCATAGTTTCCATCATACATATTGCGCTGCGGCAGAGCAAACTCGTAGCAATCCTCATAGATAGTACGCCATTGATCCTTGCGGGATTGGGCCTTGGCCTCACGCTCCATGATCTCTCTTACGTCTAGCCGAGCCATCTCATTATCCTTTTTTATTACGGTTAGCGAAGTTACGCGCTGCCTCTACCGATCCAAAACCCCATGCCTTTAGGGCAAGAGCCTTGCGGGTGGGTTCACCCTTCTCATTTTTCATCGGGCCTTTCATCCCAGCGAACCTAGCAGCAAAGCTAACACGCCGGGGATTGGTCCCTGTCTTGACGGGAGCCTTTAGATTACCCCCATCCTTACGCTCAAAGTGCTTACGGCCAGCCTCGTTAAGACCGCCCTTCGGATTTTGGTGCGCCTTCTTAACCATATCTTACTTCTTGGCTTTAGCTTTGGGCTTGGCTTTTTCTTTAGCCTTTGGCTTTTCTACCCAGGCTTCATTCTCAGGAGTGTTAGGATCGTCAGCAACGAACCCGCCCTTAGAATCTCTTGCACGAACCAGCTCAACGGCTAGGCGATTTCTGTGGTGAATGCGGGGATCTGATTTGATTTGAGTCATGTCGAGCCTTCCTAATCTACAAAAATTAGCTTCATCTTTTTAGCCATAGTCTGAGCGGCCTCATACTTCTTGCGCCGAGCCTTGCCCTTCTTTATCTTAGCCTCTCTTTCAGCAGCCCTGGCAGAAGCAACCTGTTGCTCTGGAGTGGGGCCATCATCGCTTTTGTTGCTGTTAGCCATCATATTCTTCAACATTGCAGCAGACTTCCTGCTTCTTAGAGTGCTTTTCTTCATGGATACTGGAGCGCCCCTTGGCTTTGACGCTCCAGAGAAAGCTCTGCCAACAGACCTAACAGCATTATTAAAGTCCATCTTAACCTGCTGTGCGAAACTGGCCATTAGTCACCCCCGAGCGTAGTCTTTAAATTCTGCGAGTCTGGACCCTCTCGGCGCGCCGGTGAAAACAACAACCTCATGCCCCCAGTGCGACGAAGACGCCGCCTAGATTGAACACCCTGCATTTCCGTACGCTCTTGTGCAGTCGCACGTTCACTTGCACGAGCCTGAGCGGCCTCTGCATCTTTTTGCGCTTGGGTGGGAGCGGGCCGACCACCGCCAAATATTCCAGACATATTAAAACCTCACCATCATGTAATAGTCAGACCCATCCGGTCCGTACTTTCTCATAATACTTTCTACCTCGAAACGTAGTGCCTTGGCAAACCTAAATGCGGTATCGTTATCGCTATTTACGCAGATCTGTAGTCTTTTTATGCCATTATTAGCTATTGCGATATCGGTTAGTTGTTTAGAAGCTCGTATAACCGATATCGCATGGCGGTCTATCTCCTCTCCAGGTATAAGCCACATTTCTGCAACACCGTCCCAGAATGGCCTAATACCAAATGCAGAGATAACCTTGCCCCTGCCTATACCTGCCCAGCTCATACCATCTACTGCGTGATCCCAGACGTAATCCAGATAGTTTGGTATCACGTTTACGAAGTCACGGTTTTCTTTCTTGAGCCGTATCCTGGTAAGATGCTCATAGCTTAGAGGCACAATGTGCTCGTCGTGGCCCATTCTTACCTGGGGGAGCTGCACTAAAGCCATTAGAAGATCTCGAAATCTGTGCTTGCGCTGAATGTTTGCCCACCCGCAAAGCTTCCGCCATAGGTTCCGCGCCGCAATCTGCGCTGCTCACCGCCACCGAGCATAAGATATCCAAACGCATCCCCGCAGTGAGAGTGTTCATTCTTCACCGGCGCATCTTTAAACCGATCCTGCCCAGCGCCCATAGAAACACGCTTAAAGAAATAGCCGCCACTCAGAGATTTCCGCAGCCTCAAGCACTTTTTGCTAACGAGAAGACCAGGTTTGCCACCAACCAGCCGGTTCATAGGAGCCGCAGCAGCCTCACGCCTTACATTGAAAGCATTGCTATCTGTCGGCTGCGCGCGAAACCCAATAGACTGCAAGTGATCGAAGGCTGTAACCTCATAGATCTCGTCACGCTTGTTCCCAGCAGGGTCTCCCCAGATCTGCACCTCTGCTTTGTTGAAGCTTGCAGCGATCTTGCCTATCAACTCCTGCCCAAAGCGTTCAAGCCCCATGTCAAACGTCACAAGCTCATCGAGGATCTTCCACGCGCCGCCAGATGTTCGCTGCCCAAAGATAGCCGCCGGTGTTAAACCAAAGTCAACGCCGATCTGTAGCGGGTATTGCGGATCATACTGCACATCCGCAGACATCATTTCATCGTCATACTCCGGCCAAACCGGCCTGCCTTCCTGCACGAAGGTAAACTTGCCCTCTGCATAGCACCTGATCCAGTCAGCATTCTTTCCGCCGAGAAGTTGCTCATAGTAACCATCAGGCAAATGCACCTTATTCTCCGCAGAAGGATTAACCATCCACCACTTGCCACCGGAAAATACAAAACCATTTGCTTCCGGGTTCTCTGGTAGATCCTTGGCAGACACCTCCAAGACACCACCTGGCTGACGAAAGAACTTCCACGGGAACCGGCCACCGATAGGATTCTTCTCTGACAGCTCATGCCACCAGTGATCCGCATCGGGCGGGTTAGTATCCATGATAATCCCGTACCAGGACGCACCACCATCGGATTTGGTAGGATAACGGCCAACGCGGTGGGTCAAACCATCGATCACAGCCTTTGGTAGCTCTCTAGCCTCATTCACCCACGCACCAGTTAGCTCCAATGACAGCAGCTTACGCACATCTTGGGGCGTAGAAAGGGCCATGAATATAACCTCACAGTCAATACCAGGGGCATTATCTCTGCTGGGGAGTTTAAGATGGTGGGTAATAGGCGGTTGCCAGCGCATCTGACCCCATACATCTTCCGGGAATAGCTCCTGCCAGGTCTTAATTGTAGTTGTCCTAAGCTCTGGATAGGTGTTGCGCACGATTACAAACCGGGAATACCGAATGCCGTCACGCGGAGAAGGCTTTTGTTGAACAGCTTTTAACATAATCTCAGCAGCACAGCCGTATGACTTGCCCGATCCCACCGGACCCATCAGGCCGCGAACAAAAGACTTATCGTGTAAAAACTTCCAGACCGTAGCAGACTTAGAGAAATCCAAGTTCATGCTGGGGAGATCAGTCATCATCAGCCTCATATGTTGTGGTGATCTCTGGACCCTTCATGTTGATCCCAATGATCGAAGGCTTGTCCACGTTCTTCTCTACATCGAGCAAGCCACTGGCCTTAGCCAGAATGCGCAGAACGCTCACCTTGTCAAACATCTCAATCGTTGTGCCGTACTGGCCAACAGTCACCTTCTTGATCGCAGCCAATGCTTCAGAAGGGATCTCATCTAGCGGCTTAACCTGACCAGTGTGAAGATCAATAATGTCAGTCATACGAGCCGTACCCATCGCAATCAGCTCAGTCGCAACAGCCTCTTTATTCTGAGCCAAAGTCTCCGACCGGCCAATCCGGCGCTGCAACACACGCGCACCACCAAACCGACCAACCGGCGGGATAGGTTTTATCTTATCCTCTTTCTTTCTAGCCATTAGAACGGAATTTCATCGTCCAGCTTGCCAACAGCAGGAGCCGCTTGCTGAGAACGATTGCCATCATCCTCAAACAACTTCAACCAAACCTCACCCTCCTTGTTGGGTAAAGGCAATCCCTCAAGCTTGATGCTGATCCCCTTGTCATTCTGAAAGGCAATGCCATGACGCAGCCAAACAGGCTTATCCCGACCAGGCACTTCCTTCGCTTGCACAACACTAAATCGCTTGTTCATGTGTATCTCCTATACAACGTTACAGTGGGATTACGATATCGCATAGAAAACGATATTACAATAGCCCCTTCGCAAGATCCCTAATCACATTGGGAAACTTATCAGTAGGTATCAAACCAACCTGCTTACCATCATGGTAAATGCGCAGGCCATCAGGATAAACAACCCACACAGTTACACCATCATCCATAAGACTTCTTCATCCGCGTCTTGGCAGCCTTGCGAAAAGCAGCGTCACTAGGAGCGCCCTTGCTACCAGGCTTCCGCATCTTCTCGCCAGAGCCCTCAGCAATCCGCTTCTTCTTAGCGTGGATGTTCGCATATAATCCTGGTTTCTTGTTAGGCATCTCAACCTCCCTTCACGTTAAGTAACTTCTTAGGTCTCGCCTTCGGACGAATACTACCCTTCCCACCAGAAGAACGCATCTTCCCAATAAGACTGCTTAAAGTCTTAGAATAGTCATCAGGGTCTTGTCCATCAGGGACAACAATAAAATCACCGCGCTTCATAGCCTCATCAAATGCCTCACCCTTGCCAGATAAAACAACAGGCTTCCCATCTTGCAAACGAACACGGGGAACAAGAATCTGGCGACCATCCTCAAGCTCATAGCTCTCAGTATGGGCAGCACCCTCATTCGGATCAATCGGAGAGCTGGGATCAACAGCCCTCAAAAACCAACCAGGAGGATTATTGCGAGATAAAGATAAAAGAACATTGCGCTCAGAAGAAGTTAGATCGGGCATGGAAACGGCCTTTCATGGTTTTTTGGAAAATAGTTTCGTGGGGGACTGTACAACAGGCGCGAGGGGGCGGGGGGCAAGGGGTGCTGTTCCAAATGTGGCATGATTGTGGCGCTCTTGTGCCTCGATGCCCGTCAACCACAACATCTTGTGTCTGCAATTTAACATAATGTGGATTATGACTCTTAATACAGCCTGACTCGCTGTGCGCCCGAACCATTGCCGGTTGTCTCGTTTGGCTACCCATACCTATGCCGCCTCTGTTTCGTTGCTGTGCGGCTCTGTGAGGAGCTCTACGGCCTGATTGGCCAGCATTATGGCCGCTGACTGCACGACATCCGGCTTGATCCTCCATCCAGCACCGATTGCCCTCGTGAAATAGTCTGTCGTGAGATACTGAAATTCAGCCCTTAACCTAGATAAGTCCAGTTCAACCTCGCAGTTAGTGCCAGATTTATCTATTTGCTCTTGAAGCTGTGCGTTTGTTTCTGCTTCACTTAGTTCCATTTGCTGTTTGGCTGTTAGCCTGGAGCGCAGTGTGTCCTCGTATTTGACGTGAGGATCGAAGACGATGCGGTTGCTTGTGGATCTCTGGCCTTTGTAGAATGGTCTACAATAAACCATGTAGCCGTAGTCTCTAAGCTTCCTGACATGGTATCCTACTGCTGTTCGCTTGCTGCCGATGTCTTGGCCTATGCGTTCATTGCTGACGAAGGTGCGTCCGATGCTGTCGCAGTAGCTACAGAAGGCAATGAGAACCCGGAGGGTTTTGGGCGTGATCCGTGGGTCTTTGATCGCTCTGATGGGAACGATTGCAAAGGCTCTTAGATCTTTGGCTCTGAGTTGTTTGGGGCGCATTAGAATGGATAGTCCTCTATTGGGTCGGCTGGCTGCTCTCTTCTGGCATATGCTTCTATGCGGTTTTCTTCCAGGCTTTGCCGGTACATTTGAATGACGTTCATCGTCACGAGGTTTTTTTCTAGCAGTCTGTCTGCTCCTGATCCGGTGATGTATGTCTCTGCGACTGGATCTCCCCGGTTCATTCGTCTGGCTTCGATGGCGTCACTGTCCCAGGCGATTGACTTTGCCGGTCCTAGAATTGGTGGCTTGTATGCGTCTGAGCATTTCTGTGCTGCTTTGACCATGTTGTAGATTGTTGGCCATGATCGGGTGCGATTGTTCTTGCGGATGTCCTTGCCCATGTTTCTTAGGATGTTGGTTAGCCCTTCCTCGTTTATGGAGCTGACGATCTCGCTGTTGATGTCTTCGACCATTGCGGTCA
>Ga0208160_1000306_pt1 | contig 23700 bp, 32 predicted proteins | sample CB_VirMetaG_FD_184536 | JGI IMG/M metagenome (GOLD analysis project Ga0208160, IMG submission 184536) | Freshwater to marine saline gradient viral communities from Chesapeake Bay - CB_1504_1 Viral MetaG (SPAdes) (version 4) | ecosystem: Environmental > Aquatic > Marine > Coastal | place: USA... | reverse complement strand
TAGGGCTGCCACCCATAACCGGCTGTATTTCTTAGCAAAATATGGCGCGCCCGGCACGATTCGAACGTGCGACCGCCTGGTTCGTAGCCATACGGCTATGTCAGTAAACGTTTAATATCAGTAAGTTACAGGACGTCCGCAGCCCCCACAGTCCATAACTGCTCATGACGAATCTGGACCCATCCCCACAAAATCCCCGCAGTCACACCCGCTGCACAATCCGGAGCTTGAACTCCTTTCCACCATATAGCGCCATGAGGTGATTGAAAGCATGCTTCGAGTTGATGCCCCTCCCCTTTCCATTGGTGAACTGAAGCGTCATATTCGGGGCAATGCACCCAGCCAGTTCCTCGGGATGATTCGCCAGGTGGAACTTGATCAGGGTTCTTGGACTGTCCTCTGGCATCACGATATCTATCGCGTCATATCCGCCCTTGTTGTAGCGTCCGGGCTTGCACAGGTACTCACCCTCGGGAATGCAGGAGATAAACCGTTGGTTGTCGTGCCAGGGCCGCTCTACGGTGTGAATGATGGTGTTTCCGACCACCAGCCACCCGAATGCCCCTTCATCGGTGTAGATGCGCTCTAGGGTGATGGTGTCCATCACCGGTTCCCGTAGAGCTTCTGGATGACGTCGCGCTTCGCCTCGTTTCTGGCGTCACAGATCCGGCCATACCGTTCCAACTTCTTGGCCCAGGTCAGGGTGTTTTCGTGCTTCACACCAAAAGGCTCAGGGAGAGGGCCGCACCGCTGCATCGTAGCCGCTCCGACTGTTGGCGGATCGTACTTGATCAACCAACTCTTGCAGCCCTGCATGGGTAAGGTCGCACTGATCAGGAGTGATATAGCCAGGAGGCGTCCGATAGACGGTCTCGTATTCGATTTCGATCTCATTCTCGGTCTCCACGAGTTGCTGATCTCGCTCTGCCAGATCCAGTTCCAGTTCGAGGCGTTGTTCCATTGCCTCTTCGATGGCGTTGGCGTGTTTGGCTTCCCAGATGGTGTCAGCCAGCCAGTAACCACCCCAGGCAGAACCCGCGGCGATACCAGCCACAACTACGGCCATAAACCACCACCCGGAGGCCCCGAGTGCGGCCATGCCGAATCGCTTGGCCAGCCATGACAAGATGACGTTCATTGCCCTTCGTCCTCCTTTTTCTGCTTGCCTACACGCCACTGCCAAATACCGAATGCCGTGGCAGGCAGACCGATTATTGAACCGACCAGGGTGGCTGTGGTTCCGGGTATGTCCGGGGTTTTGGTGAATGTCTCGAATACCACCCAGGTCACCAGCGCCAGGGCCCAAAGCACAAACAGAATGACCAGGATTCCATGCTCGTGGACAAAGTCGATCAGGGCCCGTCTCATGTCCGATACTCCGCCGGCAGTTGCCGCCGCTTTTGTTCTGATTCGTAGGACTGGCGGCAGTGTTGGTGCTGCCAGAAGAAGAGAAGATCAATCAGCCTGTAGGCTGCCTCCCATCCCTGGCCGTCATTGCGTTTTCGCCAGCACCTGGCCGAGAGGGTTTCGTCGGCCCAGCCGCCGAACATAGCGTTGAACAGTTGGTCAATGGCTATCAGTACCTGCTTCATCTGCGTGTGCTCATCGTTAGTACCAGGCCACTGATTGAGTGGCGTGAGTATTCCACTGCAGTTCCTCGGGGTGATAGCTCACGTTGTTGAATGCTGCCGAGGTGTATTTCGCGCCGCTGCGGTGGAGTATGTTGGTCAGCTTTGTGGCAGTTGGCAGATCAGCGTGGGCGCGATCACGCAACAGTACGTTGGTCGAGCTTTCGCCGGTGATGTTGGTTGTGTCGCTGTTGAAAACCCGCAACCCCTGCGACGCATCACCATTGGGAACGTAGTCCCAGAGGATTGTGTTTTCAGAGTGATAGAGGGCCTCCAGGGTGGCGCTCTTGGTCGAGAGGGTATCGCTGACGGTGTAATCGTGAACACGTGATGCCATGCCAGTATCGAACGTGAGGTCGCCGGTGGTGTTCAGCAGCGTGGTATAGAGGCTATCCACGACCGAAACCAGTTTGAGGTAGTCGTCGCCGCTGGCTCCTATCGGGTAGCAGCGCATGAGGGTCGTGTCGGTGTCGGTGCTCTGCCGGGTACCGGTAGCGTATCGGTCGAAATACGGTCTCACGCCGTCGTTGTCGATAGTGTCTGGCATCGAGGCCAGGTAGTCACCTGTTTCAACCCAGCCGGTGCTGGTGGACGAGTAGCAGTCGGCGGCGGTCTTAAAAACAGAGAGCGAGGCGGTTATGCCGTCGCCCAGGGTTGCCGGTATGAGTGAACCGTTGCCGTTGATGTCAATCTCAATCACTGCCTCCAGGCCAACCCCGCTGTACTCGGCTACATCAAAGCCGACGAGCCCGTTTGGGCTGTAGAGGTTGAAAAAGCATCGGCTCCCGTCCTCGTTTGGCTCTGCACCTAGTACGGGCGAGGGGCCAGTTGCCATGAGGAAGGTGTCAGCGCCCCCGAGGTCGGTGTCCCAGTTAAAAACCTGGGTTGCCAGCACCCGGTTTATGCTCGGGTAGCTGCCATCCGGCGAGAAACGTCCAAATAATTTTGTGAGGGTTACGGTGAGCTGAACGTCGTCATCGTTGTTCAGCATGGTCATTTCGGCTTTGATGATCCACGAACCACCACCAGGGTCTGCATAAATCCAGTGGTTTGCACCCAACTCGCTGGGGCCTATCTGGTTATTGCGGCCCACCAAAACAACGTAGTCGCGCCACTCGTAACCGTTGGCGGTGTCGAAGGCTTGTTGTTCTGCGTCTCTGGTGATCCCTGGTGCTGCCGGATGTCGCGCCACAATGACAGCGCCATCATGGGGTTGAGGTGCGGTTTTGGTGTCACTGTTCGGCAGCGTCAGGGTTCCGCCGGTGACGGGGCCATGAAACGGCAGGCCCAGCGTGTCGAGTTTTCCGTCTATGGGGTGCTGTTGCTGGCGCATCGGTTACTCGTCAACGTAGTTCACTGGTATTGAATTTCCGTCACCGTCAAGGAACTCTGTCGAGGCGATGTGCTGCCTAGTCAGCACAAAAAATCCATCACTGCTCACCAGTGAGCCAAGCGGATGAAATTCTTTAACACCACTCTGCTCATTGAGCGGTGGAGTAATGCCACCACCAGAACCACCGCCAACTACCCGCTTGCAGCGTGACTTGCTGGCCGGTATCGGGTCGCGATTGTCTGCAGCAGGCAAACGCCCTTTTCCGCGTTTCTGCGGAATCAGGCGATTGAGGGCGGTTTTTAGGGTGGTGGCCATGGGTTATACAGCCGTCCTGCGCACCAGGTTGGGCCTGATCTTCAGGTCGTCTGAGTTGTCGACGTAGAGCGTGGTGTCATCAACCCGAACCCAGAACTCAACGGCATTCGCAACACCGCCGGTGATGGTCAATGCGAGGTTGAGAGAGGCTCCGCCGGTGGCTGAATCCAGACCTACCTCGGTGGTGGCCAGTTTTACCTCTGCCGGGTCGTGGAGTTCTCCCAGACAAACCCAGGTCACCTCGTTGTCAACAACGGTATTGCCGACGGTGGTTGGCCAGGTTGGTTCGCTGGCACCGGTAGCACCGCCGCCGCTGATGCTCTGCACGGCGTATTTGTAGTTGTTGTCAACGGTAGGGCGCACCACGTCATCAACCACCTGGGCAGTGGATGCCTGCCAAACACCGGCCTGGTACTCGATGGCCATGGCGATTTGGTCAACGCCAGGATCACTGTCTGCCTGGTACTGGTAGTTGCTGTCGGTGTCGCCAATCCAGAGTTGGAAATCAACCGGATCTGTGCTGCCGTCACTGTGCTGGGTGGCGATGAGGTCAGCCAACCCGCCCGATAGCTGGGTAGTCAGCGCGGCATCTGAATAGATTTGAATGGGCATTTAGGCTGCCTCCTCGATGAGTTCGTCGTTTGGAATGTCGATGTCAAAGCGCCGTGCAGTACCGACACTGATGGCCTGCCGGTCTACGTCGGTGATCTCTGGCGTGGTGAGCGTGAATTGCTCGGGATAGGTGCGGTCGATGACGGCATCCTCTGCCGCGAACGGGTCCGGGTTCTCGTCGTCGTACCAATAGTTGGTGGTGTAGCCGTCCCAATCCTCCTGATAGGGGTCGCTGGTCACCATGCCGCCAATACGGAACGGCAGCCAAACGGTTTTGGCGTATTCGGTCAACGGGTCGCTGGCTGGCGCTTCAATGGGCTCCAGGGCTGGCTCTTCAACCACACCAACACCGCCGCGCCGACTGATAGCCAGAGTGACACGGGTTGTTGCTCTGCCGGTGGTGATGTCCAGTTGATGGGAGATTGCGTAGATCTTGCCGGTAGCCTGCAGGGTGCTGATGTTGAGGCGCGAGGTGTGCGTCAGATCCAGGAACGGGTTGAACGGGATTTCGAACTCAACCCGGTTTTCCCGGTGCAGGCTCAGGATCTCTGTTTTCAGTTTATCCAGAATGCACTGCTGGGCGGCACTCATGGCTGTGCGCCCGTTGGTCTCGTACTCGGTGGCCTCGTAAAGCAGGTCGCCGTTTTCCAGCTCTACCGCGCCAGTAGGCATCACGGCCAGCATGCCGGCAACACTGGGCTTTCCGCCTCCGTCCGGGTATTTGAACCGATAGGCGGTGCTTTGCTCGTGCGTGGTGTCGTCCTCGTCGTCCTGGGCGTCGATGCCGTAGTCCTCAACCGCATTCAGTGTGCCGTTGGTTTCAATGCTCTGGGGAGCGACTACCTGAAGGGTGTAGGTTTCGGTGACTGTCTGCACCCAGCGCATGCCCAGGGTGAAACGCGCGCCGATGCAGGCGGCGTCCAGGTCTGAAATGTCGGCACCCAGGAATGTTTTGTCCCAGATGCGGTTGTCCATTTCCCCGGTCTCTGATCGACCGCAGGGAACAACGCCAGGCTCCCACACAGCCTCGTAACTGATGCCGCCCTGCAGCGTCCAACCTGAACCGGTGGCGGCACTTTCAACCTGCGACCGCTGGGGCAGGTTGAATTGATCTCGCAGGTAGTCGCAGACCGTACCCGGAAACATAAACCCATAGGTTACGTTGCGCTGCTTGTGTCGGCTGAATCGAAAATCCAGGGTCACGGTGATGTCGTTGATCAGTCGGCCACGTTCGCCGTGCTGCACACGGGCACTGCCCTGCACAAAACCGCTGTTGGTGAATGTGTAGTCTGCTGACGCCTTAGCCGCCCAGTCGGTAACGCGCATCGCGTTGTTGCGATCAACCCAGATTGAGGCGGCGCGGGTACTCAGGCGGTCCTGAGTGTATTGCCAGTTGCTGGCATCCTCGTCGAAGACATGCACTGACCAGGTCCCGGCGGTCAATGCGTCGATCTGCTCTCTGGGCAGGCCCTGCAACCGCTTCTGCATGCGGGTGCTGCAGGAGAGCTTGACCAGGCCGGTTTCAGGCTCATGGCTTGGAGCATCGACCTTGCCAGTATAGAGGCGCGAACGCCACAGTTCGGTATTGCTGGCATCGACCTCGATATAGTCAACGGTGATTGCCTGATCACTCCAGGCCAGCGGATCGAATACCCCCGCGCTCGGCTTGAGGGTGACCGATGCCATTGCGTTGGCACCCTCTTCAAATCCCGTGGAAACAATGCCGGTAACCCTTGCGGAGTAATCCACACCACCGATCACAACCCCAACACGCCACCGGTATGACGGGTCGCTGATAACCTGCTGGTGAATGTTGACCTCGGGCCGGACTGTTTCGTAAACCACCTGCCTGATGCCGACCTCTGGCCGGTAGGTAGCATGCGCTATTCGTTGCTCGATCAGCACCTCGGGGCGATGAGTGTCGTGGATAACCTGTTTGATCCCGACAGTTGGGCGGAATGTGCGCGCCGTGATGATCTGCTGAATGTTGACTTCGGGGCGGAATGTTTCTGCAGGCAGAATCACACGCTGTTCAATCAGCACCTCGGGGCGGTGGGTGTCATACACCACCTGGTGAATACCAACCTCTGGCTGGTAGACGTCGATAATGCGCTGCTCGATCAGGACTTCAGGGCGGTGCGTGTCGTAAACAATTTGCTGGATGTTGACTTCTGGGCTGGCTGTAATGCTTGCCGCGTAGTTGTCCGCCCACTGCTGAGCAGTCAACGCATAGTCGTAAACGATTACCTCATCAACTGTTCCACTGAAATTCAGTGCTGAATTCAAACGCACCAACTTGCCAATGGACAATGTGTTGGTGTTGTTGATATCACCAAACCACATCCCATTGTTGGAACCTGAGATAACCGTGATATCGGTTATCTCTACGCCATCGACATAGACCTTGTGAACCGTCCCGTTAGAGGACAATCCAATGTGATGTTCTCCAACATGGACGCCAGCAACATTAAAACTGACCGTATTGTGCGGAGTTCCATTGTTGTTACAGCCAACCCTTACAGAGTCAGTCGTAACATAGAGCACAAAATAGTAGGTGTCGTCGGCAGTATTGCCGATTGCAAATATTCCGCCAGCCCCGTCATGGATCTTTGCTTCAATGGAACCGGCTGTATCGGTTGACCTGAAGTTGCTTACCGCTTTGTTGGCATAGTCCGTACTGCCATCAAGCGTCATCGCTGTGTCTTCATCACTGGCAATCAGGCCAGCCGCACCATAGACGGGAGTACCTGACCACACAAGGTCATGCACACCCATCTCATCAACAGCATTCCCGCTAGACTCACCCAGCCGCCACCAGTGAACCGGGCTCAGGGAATTGATTCTTGATTCCCAGATCACGCCCTATTTCTCCTCACACCGCAGGGTCCAGCTATAGGCGGCTGCTCCCTGGTCTGCGTTTTCGCTGAAAAATGCGTGAACGGTAATTTGCGGCCAGTAGTGAACCACATAGCCGGTTGCGCCTGTGACGGTTGCCAGGTTGACGGTATCGCCGACAATGCTGCTGACGGTTGTCTCTACCATCTCGTCGTTGACAATGGCATAGCCGCGGGGGGTGTAGTCGGTGTCTGTGCGCCGTTTCGATGGAATGGCAATGGAGGCCGTGAGGCCGTGTATTGCCCGAGGTGTAGAGCACTTGAGTACGTAGGGCGTGTGCTTGTCCAGACCGGCAAGCGCAGCAGGAGCCCAGCCCTGCGGCCCGGTGATGGTGGTATTGAGCTTGTCCAGGGTACCGGCGAAGGTCTGCGGGATTTTGGATCCGTCGCCCAGCGTCAGCAGAGAGGTTGCGGTAGCGTCTTCGTAGGTCTGAGATATGCGGCCGTTGCCGCTCTCTACCGGGATGGTGATGTCGCCAATGGTGAATGAATACATCATAGCTCACCCCTCGCAGCGGCTTCTTGGGTTAATGCGTCGGCGAGAGAAACGCCATTTGATCCAGTTGTGGATACGTTAACCACCGCCTTGAATTCAAGCGGCGGCAAGCTGTTGATATATTCAACGGCGGCGGCATAACCGGCGTCGGCCTGCTGTCTGATTTGTTCCGGAGAAAACGCAACATCCATCGGGATTGCGCGGTTCGGGTCTTTCTCTGCAGCATCCTGGATGGCTTTTTCGGTGTCGCTTTGCGCGGCGGCATTGGCGATGCGCTCGAACTCTTTAGCGAGGCCGGTCATTGCAACCGTTGCGCCGTCGCCTTCCTGCTGCATCTGCTTGAGCATGGCTACGCCTTCACGGGCCAACTGAACGGCGCGTTCTGTATCGCCTGCATCCAGGGCTTGTTTGGCATCCAGCCGTTGCTTGGATGCGTCGATGAAGTCAACGTCTTTGCCGTCACCGCCGTTTTTAATCTCGGTCACGGCAGAGCCGAATTCATTGGCTATCGCCGCCTGTTCTTTCTCGGCATCCTTTACCTGCTTGAGGGCGTCCTGGTAGATTTTGATGCGCTCTTTCAGGGCCTTTGCCAACTCCTTGTTCCCATTCGCGGTTGCCTTAGCGACTTCAGCAGAAAGGCCACCCTTGCCGGCCTCTGCCTTCGCGTCTCGGGTGGCCTTGCTCACCTTTTCAATTCCGTCTACAGCGTCTTTTGCATCTTCTCCGATAACACCAAACGCCTGACCGATGTTATTCACTGCGTCTGCTATATCATCGCCGTCCTCTTCAATGCCGCGCAGGAGTTCGCCGCCATACCGGTCGATGTCCTCTTTCATCAGCCTGAATGCCTCTGAAACCTCACCAAAGGTGATTGCCTCCAGCGCGACAACAACTCCACGAATAGCGGTCAGGATGAGGCTTGCACCGATTTTGATCATGAGCTGGAGACCGTTCCAAATCAGTCGAATGTGCTCAAATGATGCGGTAATACCCCGTGCAAGCCATGAAATGGCAGCATTAATTTCCTTAGAGCTTTCCTTTGTGGACCCTGTCATTTTCTCCCAGGATTCAGCGATGTACTGCATAAAGCCCACCCACTGCTCGTTCTGGGTGAACATCTGGCCTAGGGTTTCAAGGTAATCGCCATGTGCGGCATTTGCCTTTCGGATTGCGCCCTCGTATTCGTTGCCTATAGCTTCAGCCAATCCTCTGAAGTTGCCGTCCAATACTTCGGCGACAATCTGCACCTTTCCAAGCTGGTCGGCTGACTCATGCGCGGCCTTCTGGACGTCGTTCATCACAACGCCGTACTCGCCCAGCGAACCAATGCTGCCGGTAATCGACTTCCCTAACTGGATTGCGATCGACTCTAGATCAACATCAGCGTTGCCTGCCCTTCTTGTGGCCTCTGCCATATCCAGCAGGCGGGGTGTGAGAATTGCGATCTCCTGGGCCGTAAGCTGGAAGGTGGCCAGCATGGCCTGAGCTGAGATGGTTGTCTCGTCACCGTAGCCGGTGGTCTGCTGCAAGGCGGATGCCTGGTCATACAGCGCCTTGATTTCGTCCTCTCGCGCACCGGTGAGGTTGCGAAGGGTAGTGGCCAGCTTTGTCTCTGCGCGTTCCTGAACGGCTGCGGCCTGGGTCCACTTCGAGATTGCCGCGATACCGCCAGCAACAGCCGCACCGATCAGCAGGATTGCATTTCTCGCTTTGGAAGCGGCGGCACCTATGGCACCGAACGAACCGGCAGCCTGTTTGTTACTGCGCTCGATCTTCTCGGCTGAGTCGTCGGCGGCCTTTTCGATCTTGCGAAACGACCCCGTGACCTTGCTCACCTGGCCGGTGAAGCGGTCTTTCAGCTCGTAGGCAATTTCGACTATGCGGTCTTTGACGGACATATTAGCCTTTGCTCAGTTCGTACTGGATTTCGTGCGCTAGGGTCTTTTCAAGATCTGGCGCGGTCTGGTTGATGATCTCGGGCAGTTTGTCGCCCATGATCTTGCTAACCGGTGGTCCGTATATCTGCTTGATCGGCAACCGGCTGCGACTGGTTCGCCTGAAAACTCCAATGTGTCCGGATGGCATGCGGGCAATGAACGCACCCTTGAACACCATCCGGGGCTTGTCCTTGCGCATGCGAACCGTCACGCCCTTTTTGGTCTGTCGCACACCGTTGAACTTGATCAGTGGCACGGGTTTGTATCTGCCCTGAACGGTTGAGCGGTGGTTATCAGGCGTTGCCCGGGTGACCTTCAGTTGGTCTTTGACCGTCTTGGCTTTCAGGTTCAGGGTTTTTCGAATCACCCGGCTTGATACGTTGCGGCCCTTGGTGGCGGTTTTGTTCAGTGCCCGGGCACCTGCCCTGCGCAACTTCCGCTGATGGCCCTTGACCTCCTTTTCAAGGGCGCGGGTTGCGGTAGAGATTGCGCTGGGGGCGATCACGTCACGTTTACGCCTGCTTGATTTCGGCGTACTGAGACAGGCCTGCAGTGGTGATGCTTGTATCTTTCAGCACGTCACCGGTCAGGCTGATTTCGCCGAACTCGTCACCGATCATTCCCAGGGTCTGGGCCCCGCCGAACTTGGCACGATGCACCTTGATAACAACCGGCGTACCGCTCTGCGCCTCGTTCAGGCCGTCAAACATCAACACGTATTCCTGGGCTGAACTGGTCAGCGCCTGGATTACATCAACCGCCTTCTTGGTGTAGTCGATAAGCAGTGCATCGCTTGCGCTGATGCTGCCTGCAGCCAAGATGACGATGCCCGATGCGGTAACGGTGTAGTCCGTGTCTTCGGTGTAGGTGGTGCCCGCCGGGTCACTGGTGACGGTGACGGTCTGAGCGGTGTCAATGACGTTTGCGGTGGTAACCAGCGTATCGGCACTGAGGGTTGCCGGTGCGCTGATGCTCTCATCGGTGACCGTGGTTGCAGTCACCGCAGAGGTTGAGCCGAACAGGGCAACAGCCAGATTCTCGGGGCTGAAGTCGTGCATTTTCAGACTCATTTCCACGCCGGTGATACGGCGCAGGGAGTTATACAGACCACCACCGGGACTGGTGAAATCAGGCAGCTCTTTCTTCTCTTCGTTGATGGAGAAGGTCAACTCGGACACGTTGCCAACCGCGCGGCCATTCAAGAAGACCTTGCCTTTTCCGATGTAACTTTTGTCAGCCATTTTCAGGGCTCCTTACTGTGTGTCCGGGTTACCGTATTCGCGGACGTGGGGAATGGAATAAACAACGCTGACGGAAACCACGTTGCTGTACTCTTCTGGGTATGAAATCTCGTCACCGGCAAAGCTTATGCCGTTGCCGTGCAGCAAGCCATCGAGGTTCTCGGGGTCGACCTCAACGGCCTTTTGAATGTCGGCCAGCATTTTGATAGCGGTGACTTCTGGGTCGGTGCTGTACTTGTGGTGCGCTTCTACAACCACCGACGCATCCAGGCTCTGGCGCGCACCCCCAGACGATTGCTTTTCGACAGTTCTGGGTTGCAGGTAGACGCCACACGACGGAAGAGAATCTGTATCCAAGACCGCCCGACCTCGATTCACATCCGCGCCTATATCGGTATGGTGTCCGTTGGCAATGCTGATACCGGCTACCCGGGTGACAATCGCGTCGATGATCTGCTGGAGCTTGATGGCCATCAGCTCACCACCTCGCGCACGGTCAGCGCCCACTCAACCTGGTACTTGTCGGTGGCACGTATGACGTTGAAATCGGTACCGTCGACGGTCACCGTGTCGCCTTTGGCTGGGTTGGGGTAATCGCTTTTCAACACGTTGAGGATCGTCTGATCCTCTTCCACGGTAACGACAAAACCGTCTGGCACCTGTTGCGCCTCGGTTTCACGCATCACTTTGAGGTCGAATGCGTCGCCCACACCCGGGGTGCAGGTGGCATCAGCACCAAGTCGCGCATAGATGGCGGACGATGCCCTTTGTTTGAGTGCGAGAAAGCCGGTCACCGATCAGCCCTCGTAAACCCTGTCGGCCATAACAGCCACTGAGGTGATCAGTTTGGTGAGCACCATTTTTACGCTGGGGTCTGCGGTTACGTTGGCATCAACCCAGGCTGCATGTTCTGCTGGGGTCATGGAACGAATAGCAACAATGAGCGGGTCAACGGCCACCTGGTCGCTGATGCCTTCTTTTGCTTCAGATTCTTGCTGCTTTGAGATGACGTGGGCCAGGTAGTCAACCTCTTTGGCGTCAACCTGTGCCGCCGTGGGAGGCGTGATTCCGTCAGCCCATTCAACCTGGGTATCCAGGTAAGCCTGCAGGTCGTCGCCATCATTGAACGCACTGAGCGCACGAAGCATGAAGCCGGGCCAACCGAAATTGATAATCGCGGTAACGTTCATGGGTTAGCCTCCGGTGCAGTCGGTGATTGCCAGTGAAATATCCGTTGGAATAACAGTGCCTTTTAGTACACCTCCAGAATCACCTTCCACCTCCCACACCACAAGAGAAACGGTTTGAGTGCCAGATGGGAGAGAATCCTGTGAAATCATGTAGGCGATGTTTGCACCGGAGGACAATGCACTTTTATATGCATCCTTAAAAGTGCCGCTTGCTGCTATCTCACCCACCCTCAGCGAATACTCTACTCCGTTGGATGTATAGGAAAGTGGATAAACTGTGGAGCCAATCTTTAACCCAAGTCGCGCCTGAATCGATCCGGCCGAAGCAGTTGCATCTACTCGGCTCTCTTCACTCATGACGTGAATAGCTCCAACAGTGGGGATATTCATCGAAACCGACTGGCCGATCTGCGCAGCACCGGCCTGGGTGGTTGGCAGTGAAATATCGGTGCTATCGGTAAAGCGGTGGATGATGGTGTTACCACCACCGCCGCCTGACACCGGTGGAAATATCAGGTCGCTCATTACACTACCCCCGTGGTGACAACCTTGGCGCTACCTGAGTCCGCCCTTGCATAGACGTTTTCTGAGCCGCTGTAGCTGACATTTTCTCCGCGTGATTTAGGGTGATAATCGTCCGTGCTGTCTGCAGGCGCAGATGCACCGATATGAATCCGCACTCCATTTCCGCCACGTACCTCTACAACGCATGCGCCGGCATTGAGCAGGGTGTAACTTTCAGTCAGGGTTGTGGTTGTGGTCGCCATGGTGTCTCCGCGTTATTGCTCACTGCGTTTGTTTTCAAATACGGGTCTATAAAAATCCTTTTGGAACTGCTCAAGCTGACGCTCGACCTTGTGAAGGTCTGCTCTCAAATCCTTGACCTGTTCCGAAAGCACTTTCTGTGCTGCGTACATAACAACACTTGCCGTGACGCCTGCGATGATGAAAGCCTCGATCATTCTGGCTACTGATAAACGGTTGCTCTGACCAGTTACCAGCAAGAACGGAATGACTTGCGCCCAATCGATCTGTTTCCACGGCATTGTTTTTATTCCAGTGATCATTTTTTTAAGGGGCGCTATTGCGCCCCTTTTGCCTTGGGTTATGCGGTCAGGGTTGCAGGCTGGCCAGTCAGCCAAACGTTGCAGGTGGTTTCGAGGTTTGCGCCGTCCGCATCAGCACGGCACGAACCGGAAACGTCACCAGTTGCGGCAGTCGCCTGGTTGTCATCGAAGGCACTGGCGCTTGCGTCCCAGATCAGGGACTCGCCTGCGGTGAATACGGCGGCAGATACCTTTGCGGCAGTTACGCCACAGTTGACGCCGACAGAGCCGCTTGCACCGTCTGCGATGTCGACCAGGGCAACGGCTAGGGTGGCATCACCCAACGCGCCCATCACAACAATGTCTCCAGCAGATACCGCACCACCGGTGCCGTTGGTCCACTGGCGGGTCTCCATGTGGTTGGAGTTGTAAATATTGGTAGCCATTTATTTGTTCCTCTTTAGCCTGCCGGGCGGTTTATGCCGCCCGGCTTATGGGTTTATGCGCCTGCGTTGCGAACAGCGCCCGCGTAACCGACACCGGAAACACCGAAGTCAAGGCGGGCCTTGTACTGGGTGCCGTCAACGCTCCAGCCGTCCTGCATGTCGAGGAAGGGTTCCTGCTCACCGTCAAGGAACGAGACCTCAAGCACGGGGGCTTCATCAGGGCTGGCAAATACAAACCAGGGGTTGCCCGTCAGACGAGGTGTGCCGACCAGATCAGAGAAGTAGTTCTGATAGGGGTTAGGCACGTTGTCGTTCTTGCTCTTGGCGGGTGCGTCGGGGTCGTTGGTGGAGGCGTTGAGAACACGCGCAGTCAACTCAAGCGATTTTGGTCCAAGCCAGATGGCTGGCGTCAGGTCCAGATAGTCGTTGCCGTTGATGTCCTTCTGTCCGGCCATGGCCAGCACACAGGATTCAACCGTCGCAACGGATGGGCCGCCTGCCGTTGCGGCAATGTTGCCGTGGTCTGCATGGAACAGGCTCTTGCCGTCGCTCAGGGTTGGACCCATGCCGCTGTTGAGCGCCAAGGTGCTGTAGACGGTTGATTCGATGGTGCGCCGTGCGGCACGACCCAGGGCGGACGCGAGTCCAACAAAAGCGCCCAGGTCATCGTTGATGATGGCCTGACGGCTGATGTTGATCAGGTTGCCCTTGGTGCCAATGGAAACGGTCTCTTTGCTACCGTCGCCGATCTGCTTGTTCTGGAACTCACCCAGCTCAGTGAGATCATCCAGATTACCCAAGCTGCCGATCATGTAGCGGTTGTGAGCGCGGAAGTCGGATACAGACCCGACAGCACAAAACCGACTCCAGGTATCGGCGGCAGTGCGGTAGCCGGAGAGCAGCGCCTTGTGCATCGCGTTTTCCAGCAGCACGGGGAAATCACTGGTGCTCTGCGTAAAGGCGGCGGCCACAACCTCCATTTTGGTTTTGCCTCTGGTGTCATACCCGCCACTGGCCAGGCACTCACGAGCGAGGTCCATCAGCGACATTCCGCGGTAAGGGTTGCCAGCCATCTGAATGGCCTTGCCCTCTTCGCTCTTGATCTTGGCGCGAGCCAGGATGATGTTGCCTGCGGCTTCAATGCGCTTGTCACGCTCATCGGTAACCACATCAACACGAACACCACCGGCGGCAGCCAGGGGCTCGTGCTGTTTACCGATGACATCCAGGATTTTTTCGCGTGCTGCGTCAACGGTGATTTCAGGATCAGCCAGGATCTGATCCTTCAACTCACTCATGCCATTAACCTGCATGTGCGGGGTGATGATGGCGAGTACTTCGGTATTGCGCGCTTTGATAGCCTCGACCTGTCTGGCATTGGCAGCGGCTTCGATTTCGGTGACGTTCACCGGCTTTTCTTCGGCGGTCGGTTCAGCGCCCGCCTTGGGGGTCTTCTTCTCAGGCATTGTTTTATCCTTTCGAGAGGTTGGAAGAGTAGCGGCGGGCATTGCCGCCAGGGTTGGAGATTTGAAATTACGGAAATCAATCCCGTCTGCGCAGGCTGCGATATCAACGGAATCGGTGGTGTCGTCGATGAGTCCGAGATCAAGGGCTTCTGATGCGGTGAAATAGTGGTCATCGCCATCTTTCAGCCAGCCCTCAATGTCGGCCTTGTCTGGACCGCCGTCACGGATATAGGCGTTGGTCATGGCGTCTGCGTATTTATCGAGGATGTCGGCCTGCTTGCGCATCTGCTGCGCATTGCCTGACGCCCAAGACATAGGCGCATGAATCATCAAAAGGCCGTTGTCTGCCATGATGACAGTCTCTCCGGCCATAGCGATGAGAGACGCAGCGGAGTAGGCCACAGCATCAATCTCAACAGTTACAGCGCCGCTATGTCTGCGCAGCGCGTTGAAAATGGCAATGCCGTCTGCAACAGATCCGCCAACCGAGTTGATACGAACTGTGAGATCCTTGCCATCTACATCCTTCAGCTCTGCAATCAGCTGCTTTGCGGTAACGGATTCGTCATCCCAGTAGGATGGGCCGATGTTGCCGTAGATCAGAAGTTCTGCGCTGTCGTCGCCTGCGGCTTTGACTTCGTACCACGGCTTGGGTGTTGATTTGTCTTTCTTCGGCATGGTCATTCTTTCTCGCTGGTGATTAATTCCCAGCCGCGAGCTTGCGCGGTTGGTTTTGAGATGGTGTCTTCACTGTCGAAAGCGTCTTCCTTCATCTGCTTCCAGCGGCGCTGCTGGTCTGCGACATCACGCGGATTCATGCCACGCCGACGTATGATTTCGATGCCGCTGGCATGGCCGTTTTCTTCGAGATTGCCCCAGGCAACAGACTCTTTGACTGGATCAATCCACGGCATTTGAGGTGGCATGTAGAACGCATCACCAATGGTCAGTGGGTCTACGTCTGACGGGATGATCAGATCACCAGAGAGCAATGCCATTTCGAGGAATTTGTGATAGGTCGGCCTGACGAATTGGCCGATAAATTCAGAAGCCAGCACACCATACGCGCCATAACCCTCAACAAGCTCTTGCCGCTGTGCTGAATAGGTTCCGTTGTAGTCTTTTGAGAGGCTTGAGTAGGTCAGGTAACTGGATGAAGCCCAGGCCCGCAGCTGCCCGTTGCGGTAGGCTTCCAGGTTTACGTTCGGGCGCGAGGTGTCGATGGTGCCAATCTCTTCACCGGCCACCAAATCATCGAAAACCATGCCCGGGCTAAACCGTAAATCACGCGCTTCCGGTTCGCCGTCGCCATCTAGATCGGTGTCATACAGATCCGAGCTTCCTTTTTTGATGTATGCCGCCATGCTTGCCGCAACCTTGGCGGCTATGCGTTCGCTCTCTTCGTAGTCTTTGATGTCGTCAATCCGCAGCATTGAAGCGGCGAATATTGATACGCCTCTGGTCTGCCCAATACGGTCAATCAGTTTGACGTGCAGCATGCGGTCGGCACTGACGCGCTTTGTCTCTGCCGCAACTGAGTAGAGCCTGAAGTCTCCGGGGTGCTGCTTGTAGATATGGTAGGCAACCGGCTTACCCCACCCATTGAGTTCAACCCCCTGGACGATGCGAGGGTCACCTGCCTTGTTGAGGCCAAGCGGAAGCTGGTCTGCCTCGATCAGTTCGAGTGAAAATGGAACGCGGGTTCCGTGGTCAAGGCTTGGGAGTGTGCCGCTGATGGTCTGCGCCAGGCCTTCACCGTCTCTAAGCCAAGTGCGCCCCATCAACCGTTGAGCTGCCGGCCAGTCATGCTGGTGCGTGACTTCAGGACGCAATGACCAATCCATATAGGACGCATGAATTCTCTTTGCAAAGTCATCGTGGATGGATCCATCCGGCCTGCGCGGCTGTGGCTCTACCTGAATGCCGTTTGGTCCAATGACGTTCTGCACCAGGGTGTTGAGCGCCCCTTTAGCCAGGTCGTGATTTTGGTCGAGGTGGCGGGCCTGTTCTCTGATTGAAGTCCCGGCGCGTTGTACGGCGGTATCGGCAGAACCAGTCTCTCGGCGCTGTTTCTGGTAGCCGGTGCGCTTTCCGGCCTCGTAGTACATCTTGACTGGTACTCCGCCTCGCCAATGCACAACACGCCGTCTATTCATCGGCAAATCTCGCAATACGGTGACGGGGTGAAAGTCGGGGCTTGGCGGCGTACAACTCCGCCTCGATTTGATTTTGTATACGGATTAGCTCGTCCAGCGAACGGTAGGTGATCTGGCGATCACCAAAACGCACAGACAATTCGCCAGCGGCTATTGCTGATTTAATACTGTCGAGGTCTTGTTGAGTGTACGCCATGCTGGGAAGCATGGACGCACAACGACGGGCATTTTAGGGAAAGAGTGTCGGGGTTTAGGCGGTTAAGTTGCAGGCGGCTCAGGAAGCGTCATCCAGTGAGTGAAATAGTCTTCATCAACAAAGGTGCCTGCATAGCTCCACATATGCCCAGAAAACCAAGTAACTTCCATCTCCCCGTCTCTTGAAAACCCGAGCACAAAATCTTTCTCGCCGGGCATCTGCTCAGTACATTTAATCCACTGCATAGCTTTTCTCCGTGAAAACACTGCAACTTAACAAGTGGCTCTGGCCACTCGTCACTTTGTTCCTAGCTGGGACGGTCGCTTCGCTCCCGCCCCTAAGCATTGGCGTTATGAGGCGCTGGCCTTTTCTACAGCTTCTGAAACCTTGCCTAACAGCGTTTCCAGTTGTGGTGATTTCCATCCTTCTCCCATAGGCCCGCAATCACAATAATCTTGCAACACATCAACCAGCTGATCGGCCTCTTGGTCTGTTAAATCCAATATGATTTTCACTGTTCTGTACTCCGTAGGTGGTCGCACCATATAACAAGTGCGTAGAGTCACTGCGTTCGGTCTGGCTACGCCAGCCGCTCACCTCAAGCGTTAGCTTTCAACAGCAGCCGCTTGGCGCTCGCATTCGTAGATGAATGAATCCACCAATATCGAATCGTTAGACACGTTTTTGATCTCCGCGCTTGTGTATGCGCGACAGAAACCGTACGTCTCTGCGCAGTACCAATGCGCCTCAATAATCAGGCCGTCACGGTTCCCGGGTCGGATAACAATATCGGCATTTGTGCCGAGTATTGGCGGGCACTGCGATTTTAGTTTTTCAATCAATTCAAGGGTGTTTTTCATTTCATCACCAATGCTACAAATTCCACTCACTCGAACCAAAGCCGGTATGCCTGCGGGTCTGCTTTGCAAGATAATCAGAAATCACACGGTCAACAGTTCGTCTGTCTACGTCGTGGTGCATGGCTATTTCCCCCCTCGGGGCTTTGCCCTTCCACATTGCAATAATACTCCTGTTGCGCTCTCTCCGCCGCTCCTTGCTGATCTGACGGATATAGTGACGATCTCCACCAAACCTGCCCCGAACATCCTCCTCGACGTTCTGAGCGATAGAGCGCGCCAATTCTGCATCTATCCCGGCGTCGGATAATGCACTGTTCAAGCAGGTACAAACGAACTCGGCGAGATCGTCGTACTCTGTCATAGGCGACTGCTCCAGTCATCCGAACCAAAGCCCCGCTTGTTCATCTGCTTCTTAACTTGCTTTTTCGTGGTGGATTCTGCGCCTGATACGTGAGAGTTCCTATCCCACACCGCCGCCCACTTCGGAGGCGTTTTCCAATCTATTTTCTCGACGCCAAGATAAAGGTTCAGTGCCTTGCCGTAGTAAAGCAAATCCCCTGTCTCGTTTCTCTCGCTGCCAATGTTTTTCCAGCCGGTTGATGTTCTTGTCTCGGCAACGATTTCAGCGAAGTACTTCTCTTCCAGCCATGATGGAAGGTGAACAAAACCTGGACCCTCTTCTTTGCGCGTCAGATCGTTGTTGAGCGCGTCCTTGAGTTCGTTCGTGTTCAGAATCAACATCGGCACATCTCCACGCGCCCCGGAGTGCCGGTCTTTGCGCTTTGATGAGTCTGGGTATGTTTCTCTCACTCGTGGGATTTTAGCGTTTGGTCTGTCACCCTCGCCCTTTATCAGCCGTACATTTCGGTTCTTGCCGCTGCGCCTGAGAGAGCGCCACCAGTTCAGAGCCCTGGTGGTAACGCCCTTTTTACCTCCGGAGTCAACGCCAACGAAATGAACCGCCATTCTGCGGCCTGAATCATCACCCAGGGGGTACTCTTTGCCGATCAGTGCATTGAGTACAGTCCAGTCTTCCTGGTGGCCTGGTGGGTCGAGCGGCTCTTTCTCGCCTGCTGCAGTCACTCTATCTGACCAGTGAAGCGCGAACCGATCAACAATCCAGGATTCCTGTTCGATACCGTAGCCAGTGACCAGCACCTCGAATCGATTTCCCTGAACGTCGACTTTCGCCAACAGATAACGAACGCCCTCCGGAACGGTCCCCCTGGTCCACTCAATAGCGCGGCTGATCAGCTCGTCTGCCGTCCTGGTGCTCTTCCGACTGATTGGCAGATACGGTGACCCCTGGTCAACGTTAACGGTGGTTTTCAGCGCCTTCTCTGAACCGGTGCGCTCATACTCAGCCTTAGCCTGGAGGTATTTCAGGACAATGGATTCCCATGTTTGAAAACGCGCGTTTGGTCCGTGCAACCAGAATGAGGCAATGGAAGAGCCGTATGCCTCGCCGGTGATTATTCCGCCCTTGCTTATTTTCAGGCCGTCTCTTACCCATGCGCCGTTCGCGTCCATCTCCGTTTTGTGCTCAGGCCCAATCTGGCATCCGCAGGATGGGCACACAATCTGAACCTGTGCGGCGGCTTCCTGGATGTTGTCTATCTCCGGATACCAGAGGCGGTCGAACGTAGGGATGAAATACTCATCACATTCAATGCACGGCCAGTAACGGCGGCGACGGTCTCCGCGGTTGAAGAGCGACATTATCCCGGGAGCCGGTGGCCCTTCGTGTGATGTCGTTGGGGTCCACTTCGGGTTAATGATCTCCTTCTTCGGTGAACTCTCCGCCATGCACATTCCGGCGGACATGAAGGTCTGAACACGCTTCAGCGCCAAAGCAAATGGTTCGCCTTCCCCGTCTACGTCCTCTGGCATAGAGTCGTAATCTGACAGCACCACATAGCGCATATCACGCTGGGCCATTCGGGAAGACGTCGGCCACAGCAGATCAACCAGCATCCCGTTTCTGAATGTTTTGCTGAATAGGTTGTCATCGTGGGAGCGTGGCGAGATCATCGCGCGTATCTCATCACTCGCCTTGTTCAGCCTGTTGAGACGGCGTTTCGAGTAGTCCTTTGCGTTGCCCTCTACCGGGAAATAGAGACCCATATCACCCGGATCACACATCACCGCATAGCCATACCACCCATCAACCAGGCTCTGTGTCTTCGATGAACGGGCAGGCCCAACAAACACAACCGCCTCATATTCTCTGGCGGCGAGGGTGTCCATCGGCTCAACCATGTAAGGAGTCAGATCCGGATCGTAGGGGCCTTGGTACCCACCAGGGGCGTTAACCGTCACATACCTGGACGCGGCCTCACTGACCCGCATCCGGACAGGGGCCTTCACTGCCTTGACGGCATCACTTCTGATTTCGGCATAGGTTCCGTATGAGATCATCAAGCCGCCACCACCTTCGAGGCCTCAGACAGCTTCGAGTAGGCCTCGTCTCTAAATGCGTCAATCGATGCAATTACCCGTGCGGTCGCATGCGGCTGAATGCCGGCATCTCTTTCGAGCACATCCGGAAGCGTCTCCAAAAGAGAGACCATCGACTTCACCAGTTCAGCCGTCCCGCGCTCGACCTCTTCTGCGGGGATAAGCTGCCTCCTGGAAACCATCAGCTCATCCCTGGCCTGTTCTGCGCGATAGTATTTGAGACGCTCGTTTGGCGTCATTTTGTCTACAGGTAGCTGCTCTTCAGGCTCCTTTTCCTGGGCTCTCAAATAGCGAATATAGCCCTGAACAGATCCAACCAATGGATATTTCCCCCTGGAGGATTTAGGTATATATCCAAGTTTCGCTAACTGCTGTATCCGGCGCGGGGATATCTCCAGCAGTTTCGAAATCACCTCTGTAGATAAAAGTTCAGAAGACATAAAAAAAGCCTTGCTTTATAGCCCCCGTGGGGCTAGTATTAACTACAAGGGAAGGGCATGAGGCTCGGCCCAAACAACCAGGAGAATCCTGATGACTACCATCCAAATCAAAAAATCCGAACTCATTAGCGAACTCACCAATTCCCTGCAATATGCAGGCTCCACCGAATGGGACCTCTACGTTCACGTCAATGGGGCACTGGATACGCGCCATAACACGTACGAAAACGCAGACTGGCACGAACTGATCGACCTCTATAACTGCGCATATGATGGTACTGATTTTGAAAATCAGAATGACCGCCGCGCTCTCGCCGAATGGATGATTGAAGAGCAGCAGATTCCGTCCGAAATCGAAATAGAGGTTGATACTGACGACGGTTTTGAATTTCGCAACGCTGACATCGAGCTGGTTGACTAATCCACACAGCCCCGCAGAAACTGGGCTTTTTTTGGGAGTATTTGAATGAGTAGAAAATCTAAATTCGAAACCCTGTTGCTCCGTGCTGATAAAGAGAAGTCGCACGGCGACAAACCCGACTATTGGACAGGATATATCCGTGGTATTCGCCGTGCCTATCACGGTGAGAAATTCGGAACTGAGCAGGAGCATCAACAATGGCTGTCCGCTATTGACCGTGGCGGGCAGTACCAGGAACGCGGCGAGGGTTATATCGCAGGACTCGCTGCGATGGATGCAAACGACAGGCCAGAGACCCCTTCCGCCGAGGCGGTCCATGCGTTCCTGCAAAAACACAGTATCACCGGCGCACAAGCTGCTCGCATGATGTATCTCAGCGGATCTAACCAGGTTCGCAAATACACAGGCGGGAAATCCCCTCGCCAAATGGACGCAGCTCGTTGGTTCTGCCTTCATGCTCATACGATGTTATCCGACGAGGAGATATCCTCAATTGAGCGCGCCATGGACGAAGACACCAAGGAGGGCGCATCATGAGAACGACTCAGATTGAATGGACAGAACACACATGGAACCCGTTCGTTGGGTGCTCCATTGAAAGCGCCGGCTGCAAAAACTGCTACGCGATGAGGCAGGCTTATCGAATAGAGGCATTCGGCACTGTGCCGCATTACAACGGAGTGACAGAAAAAGTAAACGGCAAAGCCGTGTGGTCTGGGAAACTGTCCAGAGCCAGCGACAGGGCAATGAACAAACCGTTCACGATTAAAGAGCCAAGCCTCATTTTCGTTAACTCGATGAGCGATTTTTTCCACCCAGGCGCTAGCTATGAGTGGATGCTCGAAGCCATAGACGTAATGAGGAAATGCGAACGCCACATTTTCCAAATACTCACCAAACGACCAGAAAACATCGGGGTGTTTTTGGCTAAAACTGGGGCCATGTTCCCGTCTAACGTCTGGGTAGGCACCACGGTAGAGCACGAAAAAACCGCACACAGGATTGATGCCATTCGGCAGGTGCCTGCTGCAGTTAGGTTTATTTCGTTCGAGCCTCTGATAGGTGGCGTTGGTGATGTTGATTTGACAGGGATTAACTGGGCTATCACTGGAGGGGAGAGCGGCCCTAACGCCAGGGTTTGCAACCCTCAGTGGATTAGGGATATTGCTATCTGGTGCGAAATATACGATACCCCACTGTTCCACAAGCAATGGGGAAGCTACGCCAGCAACCCGCTCGTCTATGAAAACGGACTCACACACAAACAGGCCAAAGACAAAGATCAACACGGGAAAGGCGGGTCGTTGCTCGATGGAGAATTGATTAAACAGTGGCCTCATTCCCTGAACGCCTCCAACCCAGTAGCGGCCTCCCATCGGGCGACAATCGAGTCGACCTTGCATGGATCAATTTCTATTGAGTGAACAACGCACCCGACAGGGGCGGCTATAATAGTCGCCCCTGTCCCACCAAATGGTTCAAACACCTCTCGCGCTTCAGCTCCAGCTAAGAGCGCCCTAACCCACGCAACCGGCTTTCCATTCCCTGCTTCGTCCAGAGTCTTGCTCTGCCTATACAGACTGGTAACGCGAACCCGCCCGCCTGATAATGGTTTGTAGTGATAGTCGCCAGCAAAAGCTTGACCACCAACAACTATCTTTTCTTTTCTTTCTTTGTCGTCTATGAACGTCGCTGCATCAGAGTTCCACCCCTCATTTTTGGCACAATAAAATGCGCTCCTGTGCCTGCATAATGGCCGGTTCTGCGTGTACCACGATATTACCGTATCCCAGATGAATTGATATTGGACCGGATACTTCAATACGATATCCATGGCCTCTCTGATGTGTTTGTGGTCTGTAAACACCAGCGCTTTCGGCGCGTCAACGATCCAATTCCACGCATCAGCAATTTCATACGGCGGATCGATAAAGCACAAATCAGGTTCTACCCCATCTAAAAATTGGCTTCTATCACGGCTCGAGTCTCCGCACAGTAATCTGTGCTCCCCAAGCCGCCAAACATCTCCATAGGTTGTAATTGGCGTCTTTGGCGGCTCCGGAACAACATCTTTATCATTGACGTGATCACCATGGTTTTCACTAAGCAATAAATTCAGTTCGTCCTCGCCAAACCCAGTGAGCCCTATTTCAAAGCCAATATCGCGAAGCCCACCAAGCTCGACAGTAAGTAAATCTTCATCCCACCCGGCATTCAGAGCGAGTTTATTGTCTGCAAGAATCAGAGCTCGCTTTTGTGCATCCGACAAATAATCTATTCGGATGCAAGGCACCTCTTCGAGCCCGAGAATTTTAGCCGCGAGTATGCGCCCATGACCCGCGATAATTTCGTTTTCAGCGTCAATAAGAACTGGGTTAGTGAATCCAAATTCTCGTATGCTTGCAGCGATCTGATCGAGTTGAGCATCAGAATGAGTACGTGAGTTCCTGGGGTAAGGAACCAGTCTCTCAGTATTTATTAGCTCAATGGTTTTATTGATTTTCATTGCGAAACGAAACCCTATTTTGAAATCCAAAATTTAGTCAGAAACCGCGAGCTCAGCCCC
>Ga0208160_1000294_pt1 | contig 24288 bp, 30 predicted proteins | sample CB_VirMetaG_FD_184536 | JGI IMG/M metagenome (GOLD analysis project Ga0208160, IMG submission 184536) | Freshwater to marine saline gradient viral communities from Chesapeake Bay - CB_1504_1 Viral MetaG (SPAdes) (version 4) | ecosystem: Environmental > Aquatic > Marine > Coastal | place: USA... | reverse complement strand
TTTAAGAAGAACGGCAGACCATTGATTGCTATATCGTAGGCTTCATTAGAGGCTTGATAAGTAGCAGACCCAGATGGATTAGACAGTACATACGGTATGCCTTCTGTTATATCGTCACCATAAGGTGCCACTAGTTACTCCTTTAAGATTATTTAAGCGCCGACGAGTGCTGCAACTTCAAGGTCTGATAAACCAAGAGCCTTGAGTTTGTCTTGTGCTGCCTGCTTTGCTGCTGCCTTAGCCTGTGCCTCGGCTTCCTCAATAGCCTTAGCCTCAGCGAACGCTGCCGCATCTGCCTCGCGCTGTGCGATTTCTTCGGCTGTTAGTTCTACTTCTGTGGTGACTCCGGTGGAGCAATCCACTACTAGTTTAGTTGGCATTGTTTCCTTTCCTAACTGTTCTTGATTCCGTAAAGTGTGGCGGTTGAGTATTGGGCAAAAGAAATTCTTGCTGCCATTTTTATAGAAGTTATGGCTGAAGTATTTGCCCACAAGCCAGCGCCAAGCATTGTAATTGCTGCTGTGGCATTATTTTCGGAAACTGAATCTTGTGATACTGATTTATTATTTGAGCCAGCATAATTTGGAACATAAAATTCACCATTTCCAAAAGTTGTTGCTGTGGCAGTTGAGGCTGTGTAATAGCCGTATCTAATTTTAGTTGCGTCTGAACCGCTACCTGCTGTGCTTCCAGTTCCAAAAAGACCTCTAGATGAATAGTTTGAAGTATTACCATTAAAGGTCAGGTCAAACCAATCCCAAACATCACCAGTATTAGAAGTATCTCGTAATGAAAATACTACTTTGAGGTCTGTGTATGTACCAGGAATTGAAGTAAATTCAATGTCAGCAGCCCCGCCGCTTCCTACCTCAACGGTGGCTATTGCTACATAAGTGTTTGCCATAAATTCTCCTATGCTGCCAAAATGCCGTAGAGGGTGAAGGTTGAGCCGGACGAAAATGTTTGAGCGCCACCGAATCTAATTAACAATGAAGTAACTGCTGATGTGCTTCGCCATAAAGATACTACTGCATCCGTTCCGCTATTTGAACGATTAGCGCGAGAAATTGCAGTTTTGTATGTTGTTGTATTTGCGTAATTCAATAACTGAAAAATACATACATTTGCTTCTGAATTGCTTGGTGTTCCATAGTAATCCGTCAGCATTCCTTCCGATAAATTACTACCTTTAGACGAACCTGCGGAAGTGCCATTCCCATATAATGCAGTATAAGAATAATTACTGCCACTATCACTATTCAATCTAATCCAAACATCCGCTCCCGCACTAGATTTAGCGTTAAAAACCAAAACAAGGTCTGTGTAACTGCCACTAATTGAAGTGAATGAAACTGTCGCGGCGCTAGTTGTTAGCGTAGTCGTTGCTATCGGTTCATAAGTCGCAGCCATTATGCCCCCTTAATGCCGTATAGGGCGAAGTGTGAGTATTGTTTGAAATTATTAACTTCTGGATAAAGTTTAATACTGGTTATGGCACTTGTGCTCATCCATAAATTTGATTGAAAAATCATTTCACCAGCGCCATTTCTATCGCTGCCAAGTAATACTCTTAAAGTCTTATATTTGTTTGTGTCGGCATAGTCCAAAATGTCAATGACAAAAGCACCATACATACTGGCAGTAGTTCCATCCATCGGCGCTAAACCTGCCCTAAAACTTGTTTGGCTTGTTTCACCATTGGCAGTAACACCTGAGCCATAACCATAAAGATAATGCCTTGAATAATTGGAGCCACTATCAGCATTAACGCGACCCAAAACCCAGTCTGCTCCGGCTGAACTACCAGTCGTTGTTCTTGCTATGGCGCGGATTTGGAGATGGGCAAAGTCGGCAGGAATTGAAGTGAACTCAATATCAGCACTTCCACCTGAACCAACTGTGACTGTGGCTATGCTTTCATAGTCACCGGCTGCGGCGACTACGCCAGATGCAATCGTTCCTAATATCAGTGACATTAGGCGCTCAAATCTCCAACTAGAACCCAAGTGTTCTCTGCTCGCTTAATCAGCGTAGCCGATGACCATTGCTCTCTTAGTTTTAACCCAGGCGTAGCGTTGACAGTTACACCGCCAGCACCAGCCACAGTAACCTGACCAGCGCCTGTCTGTAGTAGGTTGATAGTTGTCCCTACAGGATAGGCAACGGATGCGTTAGTAGGTACAGTCAGGGTGATAGAGGCAGCATTGCTTAGTTCAACTATCTTACCTTGGTCTGCTAATACCGTTGTGTATGTGGTACCAGTCTGAGCGTTGGTAGCCAGGAATAGGCTACTTGCAAGTTGTAGCGCTCTTGTTGTTGGCATTAGTTCTTACCTACTTTCATACCTTCAGGTAGTGGCTTTTCGTATTCCCATTTTTCAATGTAAGCACCTTGACCATCAGAATCATCCCTAAGATGAATAATTCCATCTTCCGGCAAAAAATCTGCATTAGTCAATTCAGGATAAGCAGTTCTAATTATTTCCCAAAGTTCCATATCAGGCTCCTAACAATGTGCAAGCAAAGAATGAACGAAATGTAAGTTGTCTTAAATCAACATTGTTACCTGAATCTTGATAAACTCTTAATTCAAAGTAATCATTGGCTGCGGTACTTAAAATGGTGCTTCCCATTACACCCTGACCATAACTAGAGGAAGCCCTAGATTGGTCAAATTTTCCTACCTGAGTGCTTCCGTTCTTATACATTTCCACTTGGCGCAAACTATCTGCTCCAGTATTCCAAAAGATATTAAAGGTGAAAAGATAATATCCACCTTTGCCGGTAGGTATTGTAATTCTTTCTGTGTTTGAAGAAGTGCTGTGATAACCGCCGACATCAAATTCTTCGGCATCCCATAAGACAGTTGTATTTGTATTGTTTGAAATCGTCTGAGCAGTTGTGCGATATAGATAACAACCAGAAAAACTTGGACTACTAGGCGCAGCCCACTTCAACCCTGTCGCCGTACTGGAGTCGGCAGTCAAAACTTGGTCATTGCTACCTACACCCAACACTGCTGGTGTTGATGCAGCAGATGCTGAAAGCAAAGAACCCTTAGCGGTGAACTGACCCTTGCTGATTGCATCAGTTAGCGGTACTAACTCTTGAGCAAAGACCTCAATGATGTCGCCAGTAATGGTTGCATCAGTCAAGGTAATGCTTGTGCCATCAGTTGCTGTGTAGTCATTGCCACGAGATAGCAATACACCGTTGCGGTATACCTGCTCATAGCCAACTGAGTAGACCAGCGATACTGAGTTATCGTCCAGTCCAGATAGGGATGTTGTTCCCCCTGCTGGTGCTTTAGACCAGCGAGTTCCGAGTACCGGAGTAACTCCGATTCTACCTGTAGCCATCTATCTGTGGCTCCTTTCGTGTATGTGTGTTTTCATAATCTTGAGGGATTGTGCTAAAGACCCAGCGCAGCCTTTAGGTCATCAATGGTCAGACCTACGCTTGCCAATTTGTCAGCAATAGTAGGTTCGGGTCGAGGCTTTGGGGTGTGCTTGTTCAAAACATCCTGAGCCTTTTGAGTATCGGCAGGGTCAATATCTAACCAAAAATGTCCGTTGCCATCTATTAGCGGAGAGGTGTTTTTGTTAATAGAAACACCTTCGGCTTCAAGTTCTTCGCAAAGTTGAACACCATCAAAGTTCAAAGGTTTATCAAAGTTAATCATTATGCTCCAATCCTAAACGCTGCGAATTGTCCATACTGCCCAATATTCATACTTAAGTTTCCACCTGTGTTTTGATAACATAAAACTTCTACATAATCGTTTTCGCTTAAAGAAAAAACCTCACTCAATTGCGGTGAAAAAGGCTCACCACTAACAATTTTGTGCGCCCATCTGTTTCTATCATTTCCATTAAGTTGAAATTTTGCTACGAAATCTCCGGTAGCCCCAGGATTCACATAGCCAAGAAAATAAAACATATATTTTCCGGCTAAACCAACCGGAATAGTTATCCGACCAGTATTTGTGACTGTGCTATGAAATCCATCAGTATCAAAAGTTTCTGTATTCCAAGTTATTGTCGTATAAACACCAGTTGTTAAGGTAGCGTCTGTGCTGTTTTCAAGTGCCACCGCCTGTGCCGTTGGCGCACTAGGCGCAGCCCACTTGACCCCTGTCGTTTCACCGCTCGCAGCGGTGAGGACATAATCGTTGGTACCAACCGCCAGTCTGCTCACCGTATCTGCTGCAGTAGCAACAATTAAATCTCCCTTTGCGTCAACGATGGTAGGCTGGATACCACCTTCAACTGAGGGTATTCTTCCGATTGTCATATTATGATAACTCGCTTCCGAACGCTGCGAAGGACATAGTTGCAGTTGATGCGTAGACGGTGATGATGTCTGCAGCACCAAGGGTGACACCAAGAGTTAAGGTGTCTGAGGCATTAGCAGGTAGTGATACGTCGTAGGCGATGTACTGGCTAGCAGCCAAGGCTGCACCATTGACTCGTACCGCAATACGGTAGGTAGCAGCAGATGCTGCTTGGTTACATACGGTAATCGTAGAGACGATAGCCTCAGTAGCAGCAGGTACCGTATAGAGTGTTGTTGCAGTTGTTGCACTTGGGTTTGATTGACCAAGCACCTTGTAAGTTGTTGCCATTTATTTCTCCTTAGTTAGTTTCTTGGTTATCCGCCCATAAGCATCAAGCTGGAAAGATTGTCTCCAGTGTTAGATGTAAGACCTGCCTCAAAAGCGTTTAGGTCATCGGATGTAAGCACGTGCTTTACTGAAGCACCTGCCGAGTGCGATATTGCAGACGAGCCAGCTTGTCCTCTAGTTATCGTAAAGGTATCGCTGGACTGTACTGTAACAAACACAATTTCTTCGTTAGCCGTATCTACGTCAATCGCAACCGTAAACTGGTCACCATTGACAAAGCCGGAACCCTGAATTAAGGCATTACCAGTACCTGAAGCAACGGTCATAGATGTTGCGCTGTTTGATATGCCCGATGCCAGCGTTGTTTCTACGCTGATAGAAGAGAATCTACGAACTGCCATATGCCTTCCTTACTTGGTGTAGTGAAGCCGAATTGGAAACTGGTCAGATAACTTCAGCGCTTCTTCCTGAAGTCTCTGTTGGAACAAAGCAAATACATAACGGCTTGCAGCAGAACCAGAGTTATATGGATTCTTAGAATCTGCAAAGTCAGACTCCGCTGAGGTTAGATTGATACGGCCTGCATCTAGGAATGTAAGCAGACGATAGGATGCTCCATAAACAACTACATCCTGGCAGGATTCTGGCAAGCCAGTTACATCTACAAAGTCATCAGTATTGGAATCTAAAGTATCTGGAACCATTGTGTACCAAACTTTAACTGTTCTACCTGGCTGGATATTCTCGTAGATGTTTACAGTCTTTTGTGTATTAAATGTTGCTACGTTAGCCAATGGGTCAAAGCGCCAGCGCTTGATTGGTAACCATTCTTTGGAAGAACCTGTAGTCTGCCAGGACATATAAAGAACTTCTCTAGCATCATCAGGCAAGGCATAGGTTGTCTGTGACGCGTTGAAGGTAAAGGTTGTTGACCCTACTGCGAACAACTTAGGATAGAAACTCTTGATGGTGTCGTTGATAGCCTTCTTGATATTAACCCGAGGGAATGCTGGAGATAAAGTAACCATTGCATTTACGCTGTGTGGAGCTGGGGTAGTTCCCATATAACCACGACCAAATCCTGGTGCTACATTCAAGGTATTAGTTGTCTTACTGAATGTGTCAATCCAAATCAATTCATCATCAATCTCAATAATACCTTTAGCAAGGTTGTCAGTTGAGCCGATGTTGATAGCAAGCGAGGTAGTTGATATACCCGATGTATTGGTTAGATAAGTCAAACGGTCTTGCCGCAGTGTGTAACCAATAAGGTTACTTTTTACCTCGTCGACTAACTGGTCGAATGATGGCATCTTTCTTCTCCTTGTAAAAGGCTAGGTTTTTCTGTAGCCTTTCATCGTTAGGCGACATCTCTGCCGCTACCTTGCCGTGCTTATATGCTTTCTTAAAATCATTTAGTTGCCAGGAACAAACTGCAATCAAGTCATCTGCCATATGTCCCCAAGCCCAACCTTCGGATAGGAACTCTGTTGGCTTCTGTGTAACTTTTAAGGCTTCTTCTGAGACTAATACACACTCAGCCCATTGCTGAGTCATATAGTAATGATTAGCCAAAGCCAGTAGCGCTTCTCTACACGGGAAGGTTTCTATAGATTTAGTCAGCCATTCCTCAGCTTCTTCAGGTTCACATTTAGCAAGCATTCGCATTGCGTAACCCATCTCAGCTTTGAATACAGACTTCTCTAAGTATTGCTTAAGCGTAGTACCGCATTCTGTATACATCTGGCGGTAGAAATATTCTCGCCCGAGGTAATAAAGATTTCTAGAATCAGGACTCTCTTTAGCTGCCATCTCAAGCATCGGCAGGTATTGCCCTCTTGATTTAGTTTTATCCGGTACGTGATGTATCTCAAAGTTATACTTCTTGCGTACATCTGTACCATCGTAAGTGCTTGGCACTTCGTGGATTGGATATATCCATCTGACGCCGTGACGTCTGTGGATTCTGAATCCATCAAACTCTACCGCTGGTTTACCTTCAGCATCCCAGTCAGTAATAAATCTATACTGCGGTCTATCTGTTCCTTCTTCAAAGGCTTTCTCTAGTTCAGGCCTCCAGCCTGGAACCATAACCTCATCCATATCTAAGGCTACGCAGTAATCAATATCTTCAGGTAGCGTAAACAAACTAATGTTTCTAGCATCATCAAACCTAAATGGTGTTATCTTACATTTGACTACTTTGATGCCTAGACTCTCTGCTATCTCAACAGTATCATCCGTTGAGCCTGTATCGCAGATTAAATGATAATCAGCATCTTTGCTAGATTCATACCAGCGCTTGACGTGCTTTGCTTCGTTTAAGGCAATGGTATAGACAGCTACTTTCATAGTAGCAGATTCTACATTCCGCCTAGCATAAGTATAGCTGGCAACGCCGTAGCGTCTGCACCTGTCGGACCAGTTGCACCAGTCGGTCCTATATCTCCAGTAGCTCCAGTAGGTCCTGTCGGTCCTGTAGGTCCAATGTCTCCAGTTGCTCCAGTTGGTCCTGTAGCACCCGTAGCGCCAGTAGGACCGATGTCACCAGTAGGACCAGTAGGACCAGTATCGCCAGTAGCACCTGTTGCACCTGTAACTCCTTGTTCACCTTGTGGACCAGTCGGACCAGTAGGTCCTGGAACTGTTGAATCTGCACCTGTTGGTCCAGTAGGACCTGTTGGGCCAATATCACCTTGAGGCCCTGTAGGGCCAGTAGCGCCTGTATCTCCAGTCGGGCCAGTACTTCCAGTCGGACCTGTGTCTCCAGTGGCTCCTGTGGCCCCTGTAGGCCCTGTAGGGCCTATTTCTCCCTGTGGTCCTGTTGGTCCGGTGTCACCTGTAGCACCCGTCGGTCCAGTTGCTCCCGTGTCTCCTGTAGGACCTTGAGGTCCTGTTGGACCTGTATCTCCCGTTGGACCCGTATCGCCTGTGGGTCCAGTGTCTCCCGTCGGACCCGTCGGGCCAGTGTCGCCCGTAGGACCCGTTGCACCTGTATCACCTGTTGCTCCTGTTACTCCTGTAGCTCCTGTAGGACCAGCATTGCCGGTAGGACCTTGCGGTCCTGTTCCACCAGTAGGTCCGGTAGAACCAGTAGGGCCTGCTCCTCCAGTAGCACCAGTTGCGCCAGATGGTCCAGTGCCGCCTGTAGGTCCGGTTGGACCTGTCGCACCTGGAGTACCTGGGGTACCTTGCGGTCCTTGGTCACTTGAAAACTCTACAGCAACTTGAGGCTGTTCTGAGGTAATTACGATAATTGTTTCACTCATACCGTCACAGCCCCTGTCACTACAAACTTACCTTCCAGCGCTCTAGTAACTGTTGTGCCGGAATCTAGGACTAAATCATAAACATAACGACCGGCAGAGATATTGCCAGTAGTTGTAGCGTCAACGGTAATAGTTACGAAACCGGACGCAGTTAAAGTCATTCTATTGTTAGCAGTAGATATAAGCAGAGTGGTTGTCTCTGACCCAACAAATGGGCGCACAGTCATAGTGCCAATATAGTTAGTTAAGTTCCAAGGTGTATTATCTGTTTTTATTTGGAACTGAAAATTAAATGTGGTTGCCTGTTCGCAGGTTATATTATATTTCGCACTCATCAGGAAGCGATACCTCTGAGAGCTTGCGCTGCAGGTAATCCAGAAGTACCAGCGAGAAGATTACATACCCCGCTGTAATCAAGATGAGGTGCGTCAGGGTCCGTATTACCCGCGATGTCATTTAGAACTCCTACAGTATCTGTGTGGTACGGAGTAACGCCTCTGGCTTCAGCCCATTGCTTTGCGGCAAGAGCCATATCAACCATCTCGTCATTGGTTCGATAGGTGCCACCGTTGGCAAGGCGGTTCAATTCCTGATTAAGAGTTGACTGACTGTTGATGGACACCTATCTCTCCTTACTTCTTTTTCGCTACTGCTGCGTTATCCACTAAGTTTGGATAAGGGCGACCTGCTGCTTTAGCGCGTTTCTTTGCAGCGGTCTTTTGTGCTGGCGTTAACTTCTTTGACTTCTTCTTCGGATTGGGTTTATCCCAAAATGCTTTCTTCTTCACCACTTGACCCTATCTGCCCAGTACGCTGCAGACATCTTGCCTTTAGCAATGTTCTTGGCGTGACGAGCCTTGAAGGAAGCCTGACGCTTAGTTGGTTTTCTATCACCAGTAACGCCTTGCTGTCCGAAACGAATTGTCTTTACTTGACTGCCCTCTTTAGCCACAACTACGTGTGACTTCTTCGGGTGATTAGGAGTTCTCTTCGGTTTGTTAAAACCAGATACTCCAGCCCTAGTTAGCCTTGGGTCTTTCTTGCTTGCCATATTCTCCGTACTTTCCTAATACGGCTCGGACAGTGCCGTTCTTATTTAGACGAACTACCATTCCATTTTTAATTTGAACAGAGTTAAAACCTCTATGGGTTTTGTACTTGCCCGAAGACATTACTTCTTTTTCTTCTTAGCCATTCCTGCTTCGCTCATAGCGATAGCGACGGCTTGCTTGCGGGACTTAACTACTGGTCCCTTCCTGGAACCGGAACGTAGTTCGCCCTTCTTGAACTCACGCATTACCTTGGCGACTTTCTTCTTGCCGTTTTTCTTCTTCACTTGTCTAGGTATCTTCCTGGGTTCTTGTTCTTGGACTTGAGTGGCTTCTGCTTCATAATGGCTTTGTCAAGAGCGTTCATCTTCTTGGTCTTCTTAGCCATTGGCTTCTTCTTCATCATTCCTGGCATAGTTACTTACCTTGCTTTGGCGCAGGCTTTCCTGGCGCACCTTGTGAGATAGCTTCGTATGTCATAAATGGCTTGTCGTTTGAGTCCGACGGATATGGTTGGTAGAACTCTGGACGCTCGGAAGCCTTATACTTATTCTTGTATTGTTCTGGGTCTTGTATTGGCATTGTTACTCCTTAAAGGATAATGTGTTTCCATCGAACGCCTTGCCTGCTTCGTTGGAAAGTTTGACAGCAGCGTCTATATCTTTTTTCTTTGTTGATATTGGTTCTATTCCCTGGCGTACCGCTGAGTAATAAGACTCTAGTTCTTTTACGTCAGCATTCTCCTTGGATTTGTCCCAACCTTGCCGAGTAGGGAAGCACCCGGCAAAACTTACATTTGAATCCATCAGGCAGTCTGCATAGGATTCGTGGTCCTGGGTCTTGCACCCAGACCTGCAATTTGAATTATTCATTAGCTCCCCGGTATCGCTGTTACGTAGTCGCCGTATCCAGCGTTGATAAGAATATCAGCGGCTGCTTGGTCAACAACGTATTCGTGACCACCGAGATAATATGCGTCTGCATCTTCAAGGTCATTCTGATATGGAGTTCTAGCTTCAGTGACTGTAGTTCCATTTACAATCAGAGTGATGCCTCTGCTAATGTCAGTCAAAAAGGTTCCGTTGGATAATGGACGACCAGCAAGGCGAGCATATGGCGAATACTGAGAACCGGTAATCCAAGTTTCATTCTGCCAAGGTGTCGTAACTTGATACTGTGTCATCTTGTCCTTTCTTAGATTAACTCACCACTAGGCAGGGTTGCCCCTGCCCAGCAGTCAATCAAACTAGTTAATTGATGTAGCAGACTCGATGCGATATAGAGCTGCTTCACGGAGGCGGTTGAAGCCACCGAAGTAGTACCAACCGATGGTGCGGAAACGACGGAGTGCGTCGATTTCTGGACCGATAACGGTTGAGATGTCTTGTGCCATTGCTTCAGCAAGAGCCTCACGGCCTGCGATAACAGCGCTGTAAACGTTAACAGCACCGCTGTTTGCAGCGAATGGAACACGTGGTGTTTCGACGATGAATGCACCTTCGAGAACGCCAACTGCACCTGCGACGAACGGTGTACGCTCGACGTACTTTGTCAACTCCTGGAATCCGCCGGTACCTGATTCGGCACGGAGGTCAGCAGATTGACGTGGGTGTAGATAAGCAGCATATAGCTCGCCAATGCGAGGTACAGCCTTGTTGGTACGAAGCTGAACAACAGCCTCACGGATGTCAGCAACAGAGAGTGTCATTGTTGATGTGATTCCGTTGGTGTTTGTTGCGGTACCTGCGTAGATTACGTTGCTTCCTCCGGTTAGAACACCTGCTACAACCTGGTCGATAGAATCGGCAGCGTTGTAAGCAATGATGTCTGCGAGGGCAGCATCTACGTCGTTGAAAGAAGTTAGGTTTAACTTCTTGGTTGTTGTCACAGCAGAGCCGTACTCTTGAAGAGTTACGGTTACCTGTGATGGGTTGCCAAGGGCAACAGAGGAAACGTCAGCGGTTTCTGTCAGAGTGCTGGTTGCAGCGCTCAAATCTGAGTAGATGGAGAAAACAACTGACGAACCTGGCATAGCCTGTTGTACAGGCTTTACATCTGCAATCGCACGCATTACTGGAATGGAGCGAAGGGCCATACGTACGTATTGGTCATACGCCGTTTGGACGAGGTTAGCTACGGACGATACCGTAGTGGGTGAACCACCAGGAACTGCCATTTAGCTACCACCTTTCTGTAGTTAGGTTCGGATTAGAGTCCAGACTGCCTAATCACTTCATCAAGCTCTTCACGGCTATTAGCATTGAGTAGACGACGCATAATGTCATCTGCTCCATCAGGTGCCGAGCCAGCATCAACTGTCTTGGTCATCTTCTGATATTGCTTTGCCTGAGCTGGGTCAACGTTAGGTGTTGCCTGGTTTGACTCAGATTCAAAGCCGAATACATCGGCATAGTCACTGAGCCATTTTGATACAGACTCCTCAGTTGGGTCTATATCCTGTGGGATAAATGCAGCAATTTTCTGATTTACCCCGCGACTAGCGAGGGCGTCTTTGATTGCTCGTTCTCTTTGTGCTTTTGAAAGATTCTCGAACTGGCTTTTCAAATCTGCTAGTTCTTTTTCTTTCTGCTTATTTGCTTTACGCAACTGCTTAACGAGGTCATTTGCAGTGTCTTCAACACTGTAATCGTCGTCTTCGTAGTCATAGTTGGACATAGGTCCTTCTCCCTTATTTGTAGTTACGTAGACCTCATACGGTTTGGGGAACGCCGTATGGCTTCTACTACTGGTTTTGTTGTCTCTCTAACGGACCAGTCGTCCCGTTAGCAGGCCTAAAATGCTCCGGCTCGTTCTCTGCCTAGAGCGCCACCAGCAGCTCCGGCTTGACCGGAGAATGTAGCTTGTTCAAGTTGAGTCAACTGTCTGCGTCGCTTAGACGCTTCTGTTGCTCCAGCAAGTCCAAAGACTTCCTGCTCTGCTGTGGTTTGTGTATATGGTGATTGCTTGTAAATCTCTGCTAGTTGGCTACCGCGAGGTAGAACTTCTGCAATGGTCTGGAATCCTTGACGTGCCGCTTCTCCGGTTACACCGTAACGACCAAGTTCTTCAGCTCTAGCCATACCAGTTGTAAGACCAGCCATTGTTGCAGCTCCGCCGATTTCAGCAGCAGTTACCTTACGCTTGATATTTTCAATAGCCTTGTCTGGGTCTAGGAAATATGCGAGCAAATCTCCCTGACCAATCTCTGGATAGAATGAGCGAAGTGAAGCAGTAACTTCAGGTGCAGCGTTGATAACTCTACGCTGTGCTGTCTGAATTCTATCTTCTAGTTCAACAGGCGAGACATCTCCGCCGATAAACTTCTCAAATCCTTCTTGACGGCCCATATCTCCGCGAGCATAATAAGTATCAGGTAAACCATAGCGACGCATTACATCTTGGTATTGGTCTTCAAGTCCGATGTACTCTGCCTCTGATAGCGCACGTAGACCCTTTTGGATACGGGCTTGATTAGCGGCAAAGCGCTTCTTGTAAGCATCGGTCTCGCGTAATTTAATTGTAAACTCTGCAGGAGATACACCTGACTCTATTAAACCTCTTAATGGTTCAACTAATCCCTGTAGTCCATATGCAGCAAATTGCTGAAATAGCAAATCAAATGCTGATTGACGACCTGCTTTTGCTGCTGCATCTGCTTCTGCTTTTGCTCTAGCGGCATCTGCTGCTTTAGTTCCTTTGGCTTGTAAAGTTCTACTGCCATCAGAGTAAATTAAATAAACATCGCCGGTCTCTGGGTCTGTGTAAGTTCCGGTAACAGTTTTACCACCGCCACCGTTACCGTTACCGCCGTTTCCATTGCCGTTTCCACTGCCAAATAAAGTGGTGTAGGCACCTGTTAGTGTTCCCTTTGTTGGGCGTTGACGCCATTCAATTCCACCACCAGGTAGATTAAATGCGTACCATTCATAACCTTGTTTTAGTCCAGTTGTTGGTGGAGTGTTTATAGAACCAGCAGACCCTGCTGGGGTTGAAAGAATGCCTGGTAATCCAAGTTCGGTTCTAACATTCTGGGCTTCTGCTAGCGCTGCTCTAGCCTCAGTCTGTGCTTGACTTAAACCAGTAGCAGGATTGACCGCGTAATAAGAATCAGTGGCAGGAGGTTCTGTTAACGTTGTTCGCGCTTCCTCTACCTGTGCTTGAAGTTTTTCAAGGTTTTCAAGTCTTGTAGCAGTAGATTCAGCAAGGCGTTGTATAGTGCTTTTCTTTTTCTTTTTCGCCATTATTACCCCTGGAATCCGAAGTCACGAAGTACGCCAAGAACTGAATCGGCTACTTCACTTTTAGCCTGCTCTGTATACTGCCAGCGAGAGTCTTTACGAAGCGCTCTCTTAAAATCAAATATGTTTGATTCACCTTTATCAGAGAATAACCCGTATCCTGATAGTTCCTTTAGGTCAATCTCTTCTGGATTTAACTCTAAGACCGAAGCCATAACGCCTCTGTATGGAGCGTATATCTGCTCAAGGTCATAACCTTGTCCAAGTAGATTACGGACATATTCAGGCTGACCTGTTGCTGCAATCATACGGGCATCTTGGGCAATGCGGTTTATATCAAGTTCACCAGTAGCGAGTTTTTGCAATACGGCAGATTCTAAATCTCCACCGGCAGCAACTGCTGATATACCAGGTAGAACATCTCTTAGACTTAAACCGTTAGCTCTAGCAATGCTCTGAAGTGTCTGATAATTCTGTAGCGCTTGACCTGAGAAGCCAGTCATTGCAGTACCCGCACCAGGTAGACCGGTGCCAACAATGCTTGATATTTTACCAATATAAGGTGCTATAAATGAATCAATAGCAATAGAATCGTTCTCTAAGAATCCGTTGTAAACCTTACTTACAATCTGCTCAAGTTGAGGTTCTGCTAACTGAGCGCCTAGTTGTCTTGCTCTTGCTTGAACACTACGACGGATTGTCGCGGTATCCATTGCATACTCAGTATTTCCCACATCCTGACCAGCGTTTCTAAGTTCATCAAACTTAGCCTTTGCAATGATACGCTGACGTACAGGTGCAGCATTCTTTTGCCACCAGGTGGTTAACTTTGCTTGAGATAAGAACTTCTCATTATCCCAGTTCTCATCAACAGCCTTAACTAGAAGTTCACCTAGTTTTGGGTCTAGATTGAAGATGTAGTCAGGTAGGTCATACCAGAACTCTGTTTGAGCAAGAAGACTTTGAAGGTCGCGCTTTACTCCACCAACAACTCCAGGAGGACGCGCTGCTCCCATAGATACTTCTTCACCAATACGAGCTGCCGCTGGGTCAAATACACCAGGAACCGCTGTTGTTTTATCTTTGTCTCCGCCTTTACCTGTACCTGGCTTACCGCCAGCAGCAGGCTTTTGGTCTATTGCTTCTTCAGCAGCCTGTTGCTCTGCAGCAGTCTTATCTGCCTGAAGAGTTGTCTTGGCTGGAGTAGGTGCAGTTACATCTGTTTCTACTGCTTCAAAACTTTCTGGAGCTTGAGGTGCATCAGGTGCATAACCAAGTAGGATTCTTGCGACGCCTTCACGTTGAGCAAGCAACTGATTGATTCTAGATTTGTTTGGCTTTCCACCAGTCCTTGCAGCTCTATCATATGCTGCATACTCTCGCTCTAATTGCTTATCAATATTCTCAATGCTCTTAAGGCTAGGGATGAGACGCTTTGCTTGGTCAGACTCAATCTTTGCCTCAACCTTTGCAGCTTCATTCTCATTGATTTGTTCGTTTATCTTACGCAACGAATCCTCTTGCTTACGGTTCAGGTCACCTTGTGACAAAACGCGCTTTTGGTCGCGGAGATAACGCAAGGCTTGGTCGGCAATTTTAATAGTTGCCGTAGCTCGCTTTACAATGTCTTCAAAATCTTTTGATGTTTGTGCCATTAGTCAGCACCTAGCGCATTCATAAATGTTTCATAGAAACCAAGCACTTTATTTGCCTTTGCCTCATCAGTTCCAGCAACTCTGTCTAGAAGATACTGAGTAGCATTTATGCCACCGGTTGTAGATACCATTGTTTTGCCACCAACACGAGTAGTTGTAGTAACTACCGGACTTTTTTTCTGAGCCTTTTGGATAGCGGTTGTATACTTTTTAATTTCTTTTTGGCTGGCAGAACGACCAAACTGGTCTCTGAATACAGCATCAATAATAGACTTAGCTTGTTCATCAGTGGCAACAGCCATTTGCTCAGTTACTTTTGGACCGGTTCCGTCACCCATAACATTACGAGCGGCAATCTCTTGACCAAGAAAACCAGTAAAGAAGTTCTGGTCGAATGGTTGACCTAGCTGCATAGCGCTGGTTTGTGCTGCCATCAATGCAGAAGAATAAGCATTCGCTAGCGCTTGGTTGTATAGACCGTTGGTAGGAAATCCTCTATAGCCAGCATTCTTTAGAGCTTGTGCAATCTGCGCTCTTTCTGCATTTGACATATTGTAAAGAGCCTGAGCCTGCGGATTGACACCTATGGCTGTTGCTCCTGCAAACCCTGTAGTTGCTGGAGTACCAGATATAACTGTATCGCCAGTAGGAATAATCTGGTTGTTCCAGGTACCTACCTCAGTTGGACCAGGTGCGCTGGTCAAACCTTTCTTTTTAGCCACTGGTTACTCTCCTATCAATCTAGCAAATAGAACGTCATATGCCATCTGAGCATTTGTATTCTGCTTTGCTAACTCTTGCAGACGAGCCTTAATGTTCATCTGAAGAAGGTCTTTGTAATTTTGTGCTGTCTCTGTATTGCTTGTTATTGAACCTAAAGCCATTTGATACTGGTCAAACTCTGCAGCCATCTGACGTAGAATCGCTCTAGTTTTAGGCTGGGTAGTTATGCTCGTGTCATTAAGCATTCTACGTAGGTCTTCATACGCTCTTATTCTTTGAATCTGACGCGCTCCACCAGCACCAAGTTCTTCTTGCATCAAAGGCTTGGTTGCCTTGTATTGGTCAGACCAGACTTGCCACTGTTTACGCAACTGGCTCTTGGCTGCATCGCCAAATGTATTGGCAAGTTGAGACTCGTATAGGTCCTTTTGTTGATAGTAATACTGGATTTCCTTGGCAGTCTGTACTTCTCTCAAGAAGTCAGATGTAGTCTTATTAACCTTTAGGCCAGTATCAAACATCATTCTGTAGGAATCAAAGTCAAAGTCACCTGCAGATGGAATTAAGAATGCAGCGCCTTCTGGATAATCCTTGAGAAGTTGCTTGTTCTCATCAACCCATTGACCTGATTGTTCTACAGAGCGAACCAACGCTACGGTTGAACGGTCAGACTCAGATACTGTATATGGCATCTTGTCTGGGAATAGACGAATCCACTCTTGCGTGGCTCTATCAATATCACCGTTATAGCGATTTAGCATCTGGCTAAATACTTGCTTATAGGATGTACGTTGATTATCGCGTACCCACTTAGCCATCTCGCTCTTTAGAGTTAACTGCGGTGATGCTGGTGCTACGAATCCAAACAAGAATCGTAGGCTAAGAACTGTAAGAGTAGAACCTTCTAGCTTCTCTTTGTAAGCCTGAACTTCGCCAGGTGTAGGCGCTATCTCAAGACCTGTTGCTGGGTCAATCTTAGGCTCAATGCCGTGACCTGTAGCCTCAAGGTAAGTTGCTGCCTTACGGAAAGCTGATGCGTACTGACTTGAACGCTCATCCTTTGATAGTAATGCAAGGAACCTGTTGACGTGGCTAGGAAGTGCAGCGTTAATCAACGGTTGGTCTTGACCATACTGACCAACTAGCGCAGCTTCAATCTTATCTAGTTGAGGAACTGCACGAAATACCAGTCCTAGTGGAACTGCTGCGATAGGCCCAGCAAATGTCGGGAACAAGGAATCTGGGTTCATCGATGGCGTAATCATCTTTAACTTGCCACCGAACTCAATAGGCATTGGAGCCTTGAACGCTTCTGGCATACCAAATACGGTAGCCACCTTATTCATAACCTTGTATACAGGTGTTAGACCTGGGTAGAAGAAGTACTCATCACCGTTGTCGTCAGTCTGAACAAAGCCAGAGTGAGAAATACCTTCGTAAGTTAGTGCTGCTCTTTGGATAGACTCAGGGTTATACTTGACAGCGCGATAAAGACGACGATAAAAGTCTTCAGTTGCACGGTAGAAACGAGCAAAGTTACGGCTTGCCATAGCAAGTTGGCTACGTACTGCTGGGTTATCTACGAATGCAAGAACTCTAGCAGTAGCCATTTCTTCAGCCATCTGCGAAATGTATTGCTTGGCTTTTACCGTAGCCTTTACTAAATCATCACCTTCAAGTCCCTTAGTAAAGGAGTTCATAAGGTGCTTCTCAAGACCAGATGCTCGCATATCCTTACGGACTTTTGCAAAAGCATCAAAACCTAAATCGTAGCGAGTTAAGCGAGCGTTAGCCTCGCCCATTATATCCCAAATTTTGTCTATCTTTGATGGCAAGAATTGACCTGTATCAGAAATAGGTATCATCTCTGGGCCATATACCGACTCAGGAAGGTTGCCTTCATCGGCAAGCTTTTGCATATCTTCCCAAGTAAGTTTCTTGGCAGATACAACAGAGTTACCAGCCTCGTCAGTGAAGCGAATCTTGTTTAGAAGCGCAGCGTTAAAGCCACCTTCACGTGTGGTTAGTAGGTTTAGAATGTCTTGTACATTCTTCTCAGCTATAACCTGAGTTGAGTAACCTTTTTGAATAGCCTCGAATCTGTTACGTTCCGCCGCAGGTAGGTCATCTAAATACTTACGCAAAGCATCAATAGCGCCTTTATTGTCTTCTAATTTGCCAGGAACTATGTTTTTTAGAACTAAAGATGACATAGGACTTTTGGCCTCAATGCCAATTAAAGCATACATACCCATCAAGCCTTTGTCGCTCATCATAGGATTGATTGAGGTAAATGGTTTCCCATAAGCTCTGATGTATTTTATGTTGTCAATCTCAAGGGCGCCGACAGTACCAAAATCTTCAATGTCTTTAGCTACTTGAACATAACGGTCTGCGCCGCGAAATGCGTTCTTGCCGCCTTCGCCAAGGTTTCCTAACATTCTGTCAGGGTTACCATAGGACACTAGGTCATCAAGAAACTCGCCTATTTCATCATCAAAGTAATTAACGAACTTTGATTCTGTAAATGCTCGGGCAGTTATCCTACGAGCTGCATCTACATCGCCAGCCTTAATAGCGGTTTCAATTTCTCTGGTGGCTTTGTCTGCAATACGGCGGGCAAATAAACGGTTAATAAAACCCATATCGCCTTTTGCTGCAAAATAACGACGCGATAAAGTTTTAGCCTTAGCAATTCCCCACATTGAATCACCTACAAGTAAGTGCAAACCGAGGTCTTCTGCGGCGTTACGGACAGGGAATCTTGGACCCGCGAGTGTTGATAGAGTCCAGGCTGATGTAGTTTTATTTGCCCAATCCTGGTGCGATACACCCATTATTCTGTCAATAAGACCAGAACGGGTAGCAAATCTATCTATATCCTGTACAGATGGCGCAGCAATACCTTCAGCCAACTGCCAATCTTTGATGGCAAGTTCTTCACCGTCAAAGTTTGATGGACTGTAACGGGTATAGGTAACCTTACCTGTAGTTTCATCTACAGTACGTACAGTAACTCCTGTGGAATATTGTTGCTTACGTCCAACTTTGTCAAAGTCTGTCAAGAATCGTTGGGTTCCGGTGGACTTATTGACTCCACGTACGTCATATATAGTGTTATATAGACCTTTGAATATCTGACGACGCTGACCTTCGTTACCTGCTGCAAAAGCCTCAGAGATAATTCTAGAATGGTAACGAGTATTAGCCAAACGAGCTAGGCGATATATCTGGTCTGGTGCGTTTGCAGCCATCGGGTCAAAGAATCCATTAGGAAAGTACGGAATCGTTGTGAACTTGCGAGCAAATCTATCAAGACGTCCTTGAATCTGAGCCAAAGGCATACGGAATGCACCGTCTTTACCCTTTGTCCAGGTGGCTTTCTCTGCACCTTCTTCTAATCTTCTAACTCCAAAGCGCCCAACGAATGCTTCTACGTCAGCAATCTCACCAGAACGTTGAGTTAGGCCTGTTGCTATGTCATCAAGCTGCGGAGATGCGCCATACAAAGCCTGAACTACTCGCTGGCCTACCTTGTCTATATTAAAAACTCTATCTGTTGCTGTAAAGAAACCAACGCGAGCCTTGCGAGCAGCGTTTAATACAGGAACAAGCGGTGTTCTACGGGCTGCTTGACCAGAAAGAATGCTTTTTACATCAGTTATATTCTGTAGATAGTTCTTAGCAGTAGTGGAATTAGTTACTCCAGCCTTAATAAACTCATCTACGGCTGCAGAACCAAACTCTGGAGCTAATCTACGTAGACGCTGTGAGGCTTCTGCACCTGCTGCAGTATCTTTAGCTGCACGTGCTTTACTTAAGTCCTCTAAACCTTTACCGTAATCGTCAAAAAATTTAACTACGCCTGGGTTTTGAAATACTCTATCTAGGTTTTGTACGTTCTCAGGTCCCATAACGGACATAAGATTGCGACCGTAGGTAAACTTCTCTTTGCCTAAGACGTTAAATAGTAGATAGTCACCAGCATCGTAGGCTTTCTTAGCTTTACCAAGAATAAGCGTAGGGTCTGCAAAAAATCTATAGGCTGCATCGGCAAAGCCAGAGATACCTTTGTATAAAGCACCAGAACCTTCTAGTTGCTCTGGTAAAAGTAGGTTTGCTAATTGGCGACCTGGTGAGTACTTAGATGCTTGAACTGCATCTAGCGCATCTTGGAAAAGGTCATCTCTTTTCTGTGCAGCATTAGCTGCAATAACTTTTTCAGTTTCAGTTCCATTAGCAATAATGGAGTCAAGGGTTTCGCCTTGAGCTACACGCATAGCAATACCTACGCGCTCTGCACCAAACTTTGCTTTTGCTTTAGCAATACGAGTTGGGCTAAATACTGTATCGCCTTTATCATTGGCAATATTAAAAGCTCTGCCTATATCTACACCTTGGTCTAGCGCAATAGCACCAGTTCTATAAAGGCGAGTCATAAAGTCAGAGACTTCACCGAGTGCTGCGATGCCGCGACCTAGAGTTTCTTTTACGGCAATACCAGCATAATGCTTTACATTACCAAGCCAACCACGCTGCGGGTTTACTGGGTCATCATCTCCGCCGAGTAAACCAACCATTGCATTCTGTTGGTCTTGTGTTAGTTGATTAAATTGAGCCTGTGCAACAGGAGCTGGCATAGCAAGCAAGTTCTTATGTGTATCAAGAAGTTTGCCTAAGCCGTCAACTTGCTTACGCTGTGCAGGTGTAAGGTTAGCGCGAAGCGCTGCTGCTTGTAAATTCTCCTGTGGCACTTACATACCTCGCGCAAGCGCACGCTGATAGAGAATCTCTACCTCTCCACTCTGGTCGTATGGAAGCATACGTGCTAGTACGTCTGAAAGTTTTTCTTGTACTGGTTGCATACCAAGGACCTCTGGTCCGGGTCCTGCACCCATAGCAATACCTGATGTAATTGGTTCATCAGGACGAGTTGATGGTGCAAATAATGGAGTTACTGGTGCTTGTGCTGCGGCCTCACGTACTTGGCCTGCTGGCATACCGCGAACATCTGGGGTTCTAGCCATAGGTGCGCCTGCTTGAATAGCGGCAGTTTCTTTTCCTTCGCCGTATGCGATTGAACCCATATTCATATCTGTTCTCTTGGAGAACTTACCAGGGCCTGATGCTCCTGCTAATGGACCTCTAGCCATTGTTGTCCTCCATCGTTTCTAAATCTACTGTGAATTGTTCCCAAGCCTGATTCACTTGGTTCTTTCTAATTGCATTGTATGTAGCTAAATCTAAAACTTCTTCTGCAAACATATGTATCGCACTTACTAAATTATGAAATAGACCTGCGAGTAAAACAGCAAGGTCAGCGAGACGGACAGAGCGAGGAATGTAATCTGGTTCTTTCTTCAACGCTCTGTCCTCTCGTTAAGTTTTACTTAAGCCTTCTTGCCCTTACGACCGGCAGGGGCATATCCGAACTTCACATCTCCACCTTTTGGCTTTGATGTGTCCTTCTTGCCTTCTGTTGGCTTCTGCACGGGTGCAGCAGCGCGACCACCTTTTTTCATTTGTACACCTCCTTCGGCTATGCTCAACCTGCGATTTGCGCGAGCAAACTTGCTATATCGGGACGAGCGCCAGCAGCAGGGGCCGCACCAGTCATCATTTCTGGAGTTGGCTGCGAGGCAGGGGCTGGGGCCATACCTGCTGCTGGAACTTGACCACCCATCATTTCTGTTGGGACTTCTGGCATCTCTGGCTCTTCTGGCATAAAGACTTCTTCTACAATAGTCTCTATTGCCTTGCCTTTTTGTCTGCCTTTAATAACTTCAGCAATCCTTGAAACAATTTGCGAAGGGTCTTGGCCTTGCGCTGCAAGTGCGGGAATAGCTTGTGCATACTGAGCCACAGCAACACGAAGAGAATCACGCATCTCTTCAATGTCCACACGTTGTTCTTCTTGTGTAACATTTAGCTCCATCGGAATTTCACGACGTACATAGTCGCGGGAAACTAACTTATCGCTACGCATCTGAAGTAGTGCAATGATTGCACGGTTGGGGTCCATACCGGACATAATTCCGTAACGAACATCTACGCCATACTCGCCGCCAATAGCGCGAGATGGTACGTACTTCATTGAGAATGGTGTTCCATCTTCGGAGCCACGAATCTCTTTGGTCATATTGCCAAATATCTTCTCGTCTACCTCGAAGCAAAGCGCAACCATATCTGTAAATAGTCGAGCAAACTGTGCTTGAGCAGAGCGAATCTGTGTATCAAACCCAGCTTGTAGCGCTTGTACGCCACGACCAGTAACAACAGAAGCATCAAGATTACCGCTTCTAACTTCTGGATAACGCGAACCGAGACGAAGTTCTCGTTCTAGAACACCGGATTCAGTAAATACTCCAGGAGGTAGTTCTAGCGGTACACGACGAATTGCCTGTGGATTAGCGCTTCGCATAATCGAATCAGGGCCAAGTGCAAGTTCTTGGACATCCTGCGGAATGGCAATCGGTGCTTGGATAGATTTTTCTGCTGCTTGAATCTGCAGTACAGCAAACCGCGCTCTAGCAAGTTGAACTGCTAGGACGTCATCAAACTGACCGCGAGCTTCGCCATCAAGAGAGGCCCGAACCGCAACAGAGGCGAGGCATTTGCCGATTGGATTCGGGATATTAGCAAGGACAAGGTTCTGTCGCTCAGGTAGGAAGATTAAATCCTGGTCTTTGTCGTGGTAGCGAACTAGAGAAACATAAGGAGAGTTTTGAATGTAAGCATTGCCACCTAGGATTTGCTTTGCGAACTCTGGGTATTGGGCTGCGATAGTTTCCGCATCAGACTGAACAACCTGAGTGATTGAGATACAGCGACCGAATCTGTCGATTTCCGGGTAAACACCGAACGGATTAAGTAGACGAATACGCGGGTTATTAGTTTCATAATCCATCTCCACTACTGCTGGTAGCATTCCATAAGTGTTGAACCAGTCAGCACCGGAGTACATCTGAATCTGTAGTTCGCTAGATGATACGTAATAGTTAGCGATGCGGGTTCTGGTATCTGCAGCTTTACGAGCAGAGTCAGAAACCATATTTGTAGCAGAGCATTCAAAGGCTGGAAGTGGTGCCATAGCCTCTGCTAAGTCACGTGCTGCTACATCAATAAAGTTAGCAACGAGTGGCTTTGGGTAATCCTCAGAGAACATAGCAGGATAAACCTTGGAGATGTCTCCTTGGCGCACTGATAGAACGTCACGCATACGCTGGTCGCGTTTAGCGTAACGAGTCTGAAGGCGTGTTACCTTCGCAATGACCTCTTTGGATGTTAACATTTAATTACCTAGTGCCTTCTTTGCTCTACGAGCCTGGGCTGCTTTTGTTTGGCGACTTGCTATACCTTTAGCGCGAGATGCTGCACGAGTTCTATCTGACTTCATACGGGTTCCGATAATTTTACCAGCAGCCTTGTCAGCTTTAGTAGCTCCTGCTACATTACCCTTAAAATCTACATCAAAAAATCCAAGTTTCCCAGTTCGATTCTTTTTAGCAAGCGCTGTTCCTGCGTTATTAAATGCCGCCTTGCTTGGTGATGCTTTTTCTTTAGCTTTCTTAGCGGCTTCTTTTACGCCCATTGGCTTTTTGCCGCTATACTTTTTCTTTGCCATTAGATGAACTGCCTCTCTTGTTCTGCCAATAAGTTATCTATATTTACTACGATTCGTTTATTCTTTTCTGCTCTTGATAGAAACGGGTTCTTTAGATGGTGCTGTTGATAGATACCGGTGTTTAGCCATTCTCTTGCTCTGATTTCACAGAACCAAAGAGCCATCACCATATCTGTCTTACCCTTAGTCGTTGGTGACCAAGTGATAAGTTGTTCCATCAAAGCCTTGATGTTCTCCGTCTGGTCCGACGGGAGATGGATGAGATTATCTCTATGATGCTTGCCGTCCTGCTGTTTAGTACCAAATAGAGTCGACATCGAAGCAACGCCGAATCCTGAATCCCATTTGTTCGAGCCAGTGTGATGCTCCCTTAATATAACGCCCTTAGTAGCCAGGAACTGTCTAATTCCTTCATCTTGGGTAAGGAAGGACTGAAAAGCATTACGTTCAACAATCCACTCCCCTGGAGTGTAAAGATTAGTCCAATCGATGATGAGCTGGCGGATTTGTGCAGGAGTGGGACGCGTGATTTTCGTAGCATCAACAATGTACCTTTTATGAGAGATACGGTCAACTGCGTAACATACTGCTGCTGTATCTCCGACCATTGCTGGGTCGAGGCCACAGACGATACTGAAACCGTTGAGGTCTCTTGGGTGACCAGGATTGCCAGGTACCAGACGTCCTGCTTTTCGCATTCCATCAATGGAGCCTTTCACGCATACAGGGTCAAATATGGCATCGTCGGAAACATCTTGCTGTTGATAAACCAAAGCCCAAGTCTGGGCATCCATCGCTTGGCGCTCATTAAATAAATGTTTGCCATTCCAGCGGGGGTACAAACCTTCTTCGGTTTTATCAGCATCTGACTGTCCATCAAAGGGTTGGTCAGAGTAAGGCCAGAGCGTAACCCATTTCTCAGGTTCCTCATCTGTTTCTAGTAAGGCTGGCATTGCCAAATAGGTCCAAGGAACCTGGCCTCCAGGATACCTGTCGGGGTTACGCAATTCTTTGTATAAATCTACAGCGGCAACTCGGGTGCCGATTACTACCAACTTACCAGTTGGGTTAAGACGGCTTCTTACGTCCTGGGTTAGCCAGCGGATT
>Ga0208160_1000285_pt1 | contig 24580 bp, 29 predicted proteins | sample CB_VirMetaG_FD_184536 | JGI IMG/M metagenome (GOLD analysis project Ga0208160, IMG submission 184536) | Freshwater to marine saline gradient viral communities from Chesapeake Bay - CB_1504_1 Viral MetaG (SPAdes) (version 4) | ecosystem: Environmental > Aquatic > Marine > Coastal | place: USA... | reverse complement strand
AACCTAAACACTGTTGCAGGTATTTCTGCAGATGTCACAACTACTGCTGGCAATAGCACAAACATCACCACTGTTGCTGGCATTAATAGTGCCGTATCTACAGTTGCAGCAAATAATACAAATGTTTCAACAGTAGCAACAAACATCTCAGATGTTATTGACGTAGCTACTAATATAGCAGATGTACAAGCAGCGGTTGCTAGTGCAGCGGCAGCGGCTACTTCTGCAAGTAATGCAGCAACTTCTGAAACCAATGCTGCTAACTCGGCTCTTGCTGCTAGTACAAGTGAAACTAATGCTGGTCTTTCAGCTATTGCTGCTTCTACGTCAGCCACAGCTGCGAGTACTGCACAGACAGCAGCTGAAACTGCTCAAGCGGCTGCTGAAGCAGCGCAAGAAGCCATTGATGGTCTTTATCTTGGTGCTCAAGCATCTGACCCAAGTGTTGATTTAAACGGTGACCCAGTGACAGCAGGAGATTGGTATTATAACACTTCCACTGCTGTTACCCGTATTTATGATGGTAGTGCTTGGCAGAATGGTGCAGTTGATACTGCTAGTTTTCTTTTGTCTGGTAATAATTTGTCTGACGTTAATAGTGCCACCACTGCTGCTACCAACTTAGGACTAGGCACTACTGACACACCTGAGTTTGCATCTGTTAAAGTTAACACACTCCCTAGTTTAGGCATTGCTGATGTAGCTAAAGTACCACTTGTAGCAACAGATGGCACTTTGTATCAAGGTTACAGTTCTGTAGCTATGGGATATAGAAACCTCAATATAAATAGTTTTGTTGTTGGTACTAATGGCGATACAACTAATTTAAGTACAGGTAGTTATAGAAACGTTGTTGTTGGAGTCAACGCTGCTACAAATTTAAATATAAACGCTGACCGAAACGTTTATGTAGGTGGGTTTGCTGGAACTAGCGTAGGGGCGGCTGGTTCCATTTCAGGGAATATATCTGGTCATGTTTACATAGGGTATTACGCTGGAGGCTATCAACAAAGCGGTAAAGGTAGCACTGGCATTGGGTATACTGCTTTATTGCTTGAGAACCGAACAACTGCTAGTAATCCTCCTTTTAACACTGTTTTTGATTCTAATAATACGGCTGTTGGATATGAAGCAGGTAGGAACGTTGCAGACGGATATAGCAATACGTTTATAGGATATAAGTCAGGTTATTATGTAACAGGCGACTATAACACTGTTCTTGGTAATTATAATGGCACATCTGATGCTAACCATGACATTAGCACTACAGACAATAATGTCATTATATCTGACGGAGCAGGTAATGTACGCGCTCATTTTTTACCAGACGGTGAACTTCTATTGCCCTCACAGCCACGTTTTGCAGCAAGACGCACTTCTAACTGGGCAACTTCTAGCGCAGATTATATTTTTGATACTGCAGACATAAACATTGGAAGTTGTTATGACACTACTAATGGACGTTTTACAGCTCCTGTAGCTGGGACATATGTAATTATGTTTAAAGTAAGTAGGATAGACTACGCTCAAGCTTATTTTTATATTCGCAAAAACGGAACAATTATTACTGGTTTTACAAACCGTAGTACAAACGGCGCACAAACTATGTGTCATTATACAGGCATGTTTGAACTTGTTGCTGGAGATTACATTACTTTGTATGCTAACAACGCTTTCGGATGGTCGTATGGAGATAATGGTAGTTACTTGGTTTGTAGATTTGAAGGTTATTTATTAGGATAAAAATATGACTATACAATACACAATAAGTCTTTCTGACGCAGAAGACAAAGCTTTAAAATCTTTTGTAAAATTACCACAAGAATGGATGGACAATTTTATTCATTCTCGGTGTAAAGTTGCAATTGAAGAAATTGCTAAACAAGAAATTGACCGTAAACTTGCAGCAGGAGAGCCAGTGTCGGGCACAAAAGAAGACATTGTACTAGCTGCTAATGTTCCTACTGCTGAAGAAAAAGAACTTGCGTTTTTAGCGCAAATGTCTGAGTTATCTGAAGATATTCCTGAATAATCATGCCGGGAGAAGTACAACTTTCTGACGCGCAGATTGATGCAATTGCTGAAAAAGCAGCAGAGAAAGCATTCAACAAAATATATGCTGAAGTAGGTAAATCTGTTCTTACTAAGTTGGCATGGCTTACTGGCGCGGCTGTAATTGGCCTATTTATTTGGCTAGGAGGTAATGGCAGTTTGCCGAAAGGATAAAAAATGATTGACCCAGTAAGTGCCTTTGCTATGGCGTCTATGGCGTTTAAAGGCATAAAAAAAGCAGTGGAGGTGGGTCGTGAACTAGAAGATATAGCGGGATTTTTTGGGAAATATTTTCAAGGAGTAAGTGACGTAAACAAAGCAGTCGAAGAAGCTGCTAATCCTCCGCTATTTAAAAAAGTGTTTGCGTCTGGCTCTGTGGAAGAAGAAGCAATGAACGCTCTTATCCACAAAAAGAAAATAGAAGAAATGGAACGCCAAATCAGAGAGATGATTACTCTGCGATATGGTGTTGAAGCGTATAAAGAAATGATGCAGATGCGTAGGCAAATACGCGAACAACGTGAACGAACTATTTATAGACAAGCAGCAAGAAGGAAAAATTTTTTATGGAATACTATTTACATTGGGTTAATATCAATTCTTCTTGGTTGTCTATGGTGGTTGCTAGTTTTCCTCATTAATTACAAAGGAGCATAAAATGCCAGAACTAAAAGGTAAAAAATATCCGTACACTGCCAAAGGCAAAAAAAAGTACGAAGAAGATAAGAAAAAAGAACAAATGAAAAAAATGACGCAAAAGAAAAATGCGACTCGCCGTAGTTGAATGGGAAGATGCTTGTGAGATTGATAGCACGCCTTGGGAATTTGAGCCAGAGGAGCATACGTATACTCCGTATATTGTTACGCAGGTCGGTTATGTCTGTTATGACGGGCCGGAAGGAATTATACTTACATCGGCATATGGTAGTGGGCAGCTTGCTAGGCGTAACCAAATCCCGCGAGGAATGATTCGTAACACAACATATTTGGATACTTATGACGGATAAAAGTAAATATTTGGACGCTAAAGGTAAACGAGTAATTCTTGGGCTGTTTAAAGAATTTGCTCGTCCTGACGTAAAATTTAAACCTGTATACACTATACAAGAGTGGCACGATGTATTTATGGATTGTCGTGACCCATCCGAATATTCTGCTGCTATGATGTTACTTGGTGATTGGGAGCACTGGCTTGAGGTGCGTAACCACCCTATGATTAAACAACATGTAGATAAATGGCATAAAGAACTTGAAATTAAACTACGCTCCGAAGCTATTGCCCAAATGCGGTCACATGCTAAACAACAAGGAGGTACGGCTGCAGCTAAATGGCTAGCCGAAAAAGGATATGAGCAAGATAAAAAAGCAGTGGGAAGACCTAGAAAAGAAATCGAACCTGAAGCACCACATACAAAACGCATTGCAGGCGACATGGCTCGTCTGGGCATTGTTGTAGGAGGTAAAGTATAATGCCTTACATGACTAATGGTAAACGTGACTACAATAAACAAAAACTTAACGATGATAAAAATATGAAAAACCGTGCCAAGCGTAATGCAGCACGGCGTAAACTTATGCGTGAAGGTGCTGTAGCTAAAGGCGATGGTAAAGACGTAGACCACAAACGCGCACTCAGCAAAGGGGGCGGTAATGAACGAAAAAATCTTCGTGTTACTAGTCGGTCTAACAACCGTAGTTTTAAGCGTACTAAGTCTGGGAGAATGGCATGATAGCTTTACCAGCATTGTTAGAGCTAGGTGGTAAGCTAGTAGACAAACTTATTCCTGACCCAGAAGCTAAGGCTAAAGCACAACTAGAACTTACTACTATGGCTCAAAAGGGTGAGCTAGCTAAAATGGCTAATGAAACAGAATTGTACAAGTCGGAACAAGACAACTTATCGCAGCGTCACACGGCAGACATGGGAAGCGATAGTTGGCTTTCTAAAAACATACGCCCATTAACGCTTATAGCCATTCTAACGGGTTATTTTGTGTTTGCCCTTATGTCAGCCTTTGACCTTGATACAAACGCTGCATACGTGGAGTTATTGGGCCAGTGGGGCATGCTTATTATGAGCTTTTATTTCGGGGGTCGTACACTAGAAAAGATTATTGACTTAAGGAAAAAACTATGACCTTTCGACTTTCTAAACGGTCACACGAAAGACTTATTGGCGTTAATAAAGAATTAGTACAAGTTGTTAACCTTGCAATTGGTAAATCTAAAGTTGACTTTGGTGTATCAGAAGGTTTACGTTCTGTAGAAAGACAAAAAGAACTTGTAGAGCAAGGTGCAAGTCAGACAATGAAAAGCATGCACATTACTGGTAGGGCTGTTGATTTAGTAGTCTACATTGGCCCTAAAGTTTGTTGGGAACTTAATGTGTACGATGATGTAGCAGAAGCTATGCGAGAAGCAGCTCGTGAGCTACAAGTGCCTGTACGTTGGGGTGCTGCATGGAATATTGATGACATTACCAAATGGGAAGGCACAATGGAAGAAGCCATGAACCATTACATTGACACACGCCGCAAGGAAGGACGGAGGCCATTTATTGATGCGCCGCACTTTGAAATATGAAATTTATTATTATTTTATTCACGTTCCTTTCTCCGGGCGTTTTGCAAGTGCAAGGAGAAAAGACAGTAAAAACTATGCAGGAATGTGTAGAGGAGGCATATAAAATTAACACTGATGGTAATGTCCCTTTTAACGCTGCCTGTGTTCCAGCAAAAGGAGGTATGATATGAGCGAACGCGACCCACGATTGAAACGCGCAGGAGTGTCTGGATTTAACAAACCAAAGCGTACTCCTAACCATCCTAAAAAGTCACACGTTGTTGTGGCTAAAGAGGGAGATAAAGTTAAAACCATTCGTTTTGGTGAACAAGGCGCTTCTACTGCAGGTAAGCCTAAAGCTGGTGAATCTGAGCGTATGAAAAATAAACGCGCTAGTTTTAAAGCACGGCATGGACGTAACATTGCTAAAGGCAAAATGTCAGCAGCTTATTGGGCTGACAAGGTTAAGTGGTAATGGCTAAATCAAACCCTACTAATAAAGCTTTGTGGAGTAAAGTAATTTCAGAAGCTAAGAGCAAGTTTAAAGTATATCCTAGTGCGTATGCTAATGCGTGGGCATCTAAAGAATATAAAAAGCGTGGAGGCGGTTGGTCTGGCGCAGACAACAGGGTAAAGAAACGTGGCTAAAGGCGGACTAGGTAAATGGTTTGGTGAAAAGTGGGTAGACATTAAAACAGGCAAACCTTGTGGTCGGTCTGGAGATAAAGATAAACGTAAAAGTTATCCTGCATGTAGACCCAAAGCTGCGGCTGCAAAACTTACTGCAGCAGAAAAGCAAAGCATGTCAAAAAAGAAAACTAGTTCAAAACGACAATCATGGCCTGTGACTCCATCAGGCAAAAGGAAAAAGACTTGAGCGATAAAGACCTAATCAAACAAGCAGCAGAAGCCGACCTACTTACATTTATTAGGTTGGTAGCACCGCATAGAATGCTTGGCGCTATTCATGAAGAACTTTGTTATTGGTGGCAACGTGAGGACGCTAAAGACAACCAGCTTGTGTTATTGCCTCGTGACCATCAAAAAAGCGCAATGATTGCATATCGAGTAGCGTGGTGGATTACTCGTCATCCAGAAACTACTGTATTGTATGTATCTGCGACAGCTAACCTTGCTGAAAAACAATTAAAAAGTATTAAAGATATATTAACAAGTGACATCTATAGGTTTTATTGGCCTGAGATGGTAAACGAACTAGAAGGTAAACGTGAACGTTGGGCAGTAGATGAAATATCGGTAGACCATCCTAAACGTAAAGAAGAAGGCGTGCGTGACGCTACTGTTAAAGCTGCAGGTATTACGGCTAACGTCACAGGGCTGCATTGTAATGTAGCAGTGCTAGATGATGTAGTAGTTCCTGACAATGCGTATACGAATACAGGACGAGAACAAGTAAGAGCGTTTTACTCTCAGTTGTCTTCTATTGAATCTACAGGCGCAAAAGAATGGGCTGTAGGTACTCGTTATCATCCGGGCGACCTATACAAGGATATGATGGACATGACGGAAATCTACTTTGATGATACAGATGAGGAGACAGAAGAACATGTTTATGAGACGTTTGAAAGAACAGTTGAAACAAATGGTGAGTTCCTTTGGCCTAAACAGCGGAGGGCTGATGGCAAAGCATTTGGTTTTGACGCTAAAGAGTTGGCTAGAAAAAAAGCGAAATACCTAGATGTAACACAATTTTATGCACAATACTACAATAATCCTAATGCTGTAGAAACTCAGCTTATTGACAAAAGCAGATTTTTATATTATAATAAAGAACAGATTGACAACATTAGTGGGGCGTGGTATATTGGTGATAATATGTTAAGTGTGTATGCTTCTATGGACTTTGCATATTCTGTCAGTAATACTGCCGACTATACTGTTATAGCTGTTATTGGAGTAGATGAAGATAATAACTATTATATATTAGATATTGATAGATTTAAAACTAATAAAATATCTGTTATGTATGATAGAGCAGAAGCAGTATATCGTAAGTGGAAATTTAAACGACTACGTTGTGAAGTGGTTGCAGCACAGCGACTTATTGTACAACAGTTTAAAGAATATATGCGTGGACAGCAAATTGCATTCAGCATTGATGAGTACAATCCTCCACGTAACATGAGCAAAGCGGAGCGTATCGCAGCTATTCTTGAGCCTCGGTACAGCAATGGGCAGATTTGGCACTACAAAGGAGGTAACTGCCAAATTTTGGAAGAAGAACTTATTTTGAACAATCCTGAACACGATGACGTTAAAGATGCTGTAGCAGCTTGTATAGAGATTTGTAAAGCACCTATGACTCGTATGTGGAGTAGGAAATCGAATGTAATTCCTTTTAATTCTAGATTTGGTGGTGTAGCACTATGAACGAAAATATACAAGTATCTTTAGATGATGATTTGCTAGCAAGCAAAATTAGCGACCTTTGGGTGCGTTGGAATGATGCTAGAGCAACATGGCGAGACAATATGCAAGAGTTGCGTCAATATTTGTTTGCAACAGATACACGCAGTACTAGTAATAGTAAGCTGCCGTGGAAAAACTCTACAGTAACTCCTAAACTAACACAAATTCGTGATAACTTGCATGCAAACTATCTTGCTGCATTGTTTCCATCTGAAAAATGGTTTATGTGGGAAGCTGTTGATAAAAACGAAAACTTGTTGCAAAAACGTTATGCAATTACAAATTATATGATGCAAAAATTAAAAGCATCAAATTTTCAATTACTAGTATCGCAACTTATTTATGACTACATTGATTTTGGTAATGTGTTTGTTACATACGATTATGTACGAGATATTGTAGAAGGCCCGGACGGTCAAGTTGTATCTAAATATATTGGGCCTAAAGCCTATCGTATTAATCCTAATGACATTGTATTCAATCCTGTAAGTGAATCGTTTGAAAAAACGCCTGTAATTCGGCGTATGCTTAAGTCTATTGGTGACTTGCTTACTGACATTGAAACTAAACCCGCATTAAATTACAACAAAACATCTGTTAAAAAAGCTTTGCAATTTCGTCAAAGTTATCGTGATGACCCTGAGTTTAAAAAAGAAGTAAACTTGGCTATTGACGGATTTGGAAGTTTAGACGAATACCTTGACAGTGACATGGTAGAGTTGTTAGAATTTTGGGGCGATATTTATGACCCTGAAACGCAAAAAATGCTGCGTAACCAACTTATTACTATTATTGACCGTAAATGGATTTTGCGTAAACAACTTAACCCTCTATGGACAGGGCGTAAGCCAATCCATCATTGTGGATGGCGGCTGCGTACTGACAACCTATGGGCACAAGGGCCACTAGACCAATTGGTTGGTATGCAATATCGTATTGACCATTTAGAAAACCTTAAGGCTGACGTATTTGACCTTATTGCATATCCTGTTATTAAAGTGCGTGGAACTACTGTAGAAGAATTTGAATATGAGCCGGGTGCTACAGTGTTTGTAGGTGATGAGGGCGACGTAGATTTTATGCGCCCTGATGCTACTGCGTTGCAAGCAGACTTACAAATTCGTGACTTAATGAACCGTATGGAAGAACTTGCTGGCACACCTCGTGAGGCTATGGGCATTCGTAGCCCCGGTGAAAAAACTAAATATGAAGTGCAACGTCTTGAAAATGCTGCTGGTCGTATTTTTCAAAGCAAAGTGAGCTGGTTTGAGCGTAACATTCTTGAGCCATTACTTAACGGTATGTTAGCTGAAGCTATACGTAATTTTGAAGGTGTAGAACGTGTTCGTGCAGTTGATGAGCAGTTTGGTACTGAAGACTTTGTTGAAATTACAAAAGATGACTTAATGGCTGCTGGTAAAATTTATCCAGTTGGTGCTCGTCATTTTGCAGAACAAGCTAAGTTTATTCAAGAGCTTTCTCAAACAGTTGCTGCTGTACAAGCTATTCCAACTGTTGCAGCTCACATGAGTGGTAAAGCTATTGCTAAAGCTCTAGAAGAAAACCTTGGCTGGCAAAATTACAAAATTGTACAAGATAATGTAATGTTGTTTGAACAATCCGAAACACAGCAACTTGTTAATCAATTACAAGAAGACCTTGCTGTACAACAACAAGTTGATTTAGAAGGAGACATGGGAGCAGATATTCCCATTGAACAACAATGAATTTAAAACTTATTAAAAATAAACCTAGTGATACGTCTACAGAAGAATACAAAAAGCTGTGGGAAAATGCTGGGTACACTTTAGAACCGCTGTACAAAGTATTGGTGGATTTAAAAGAAGAAGTAAATAGTATTACAAAAGATGATTTTGATTGCCCTAACCATTACGCTAAACTAGCGTATAATATGGGACAAGTAAAGGTAATAGACTATATTATCTCTATTTTGCCAAAATCAGCTAAAATGTAAACTTTTGTGTTTTTTTGACTCTAAGCAAATAATATAAGGAGAAAAGCATGACCGATGCTACTATTTTTAACAATCAAGCAGACGACCAATCTGCACAACCTGCTGAAGCGACAACTGAAGCGTCTTTGTTTAACGCCCTTGTTGGTGAAAAACAAAAATATAAAAGCCCGGAAGATTTGGCAAAAGCATATGCAAATGCTGACCAGTTTATTAACACCTTGAAAGAGGAAAATCAACAATTACGTCAGCAAGTAGCGCAAGCTAAAACCATTGATGAAGTGCTTGAACGTATCACTACACAGGAACCAGCACCAGAGGCAGACAAGCCTACTGTTTCAGGGTTAACCCCAGAAGATGTGCAACAACTTGTAGATAGAACGTTAGAGGGTAGGAAAGCCTCTGAAACCAAGAATCAAAACTTGCTTATGGCAGACAAACTTATGAAAGAAAAGTTTGGCGAAAAAGCAGGAGAAGTGTTTCAAAAACGAGCTAACACTCTTGAAAAACAAAAAATCTTGATGGAATTGGCTGCAACTGACCCCGCAGAATTTGTGTCTTTGTTTGCAGGAACACCTGCTGTTACTAATAACATGGATACTGGCTCTGCAAATACTACGTCTGTAACGTATAGCGGAACGCCTCGTGACACTGTTGAAGGTACTAAAGAATGGGCTGCTAAAATCCGTAAGGAAAACCCTGAAATGTACTGGTCACAAGAGTTTCAATACAAGTTGCAACAAACTGTTACTAAAAACCCCGACCTATATTTTGGTCGATAAGGAGATATAAATGGCTGGTGTTGATTATGCAAAAGTCAATGACCATCTGGTTCGCACTGAACTCTGGTCATCTGAACTAAAAGACATCCTGCAAGAACAACTAATGGGCACGAAATATGTTCGTATGCTCAATGGTTTTCCTGACGGGAATACGTTTAACATTCCTTCTGTTGGCGAATTGCCGATGCGTGAAGTGGCTGAAAATACGCCTGTTACGTATGATTCGATGGATACTGGTGAGTTCACCTTTACTATCGACCGCTACGTTGAGGCTGCTACTTTCATCACGGATAAAGCCAAGCAGGATAGTTATTATTCGCAACAATTGATTGGTATGTTTCCAACCAAAATGCGTCGTGCTTTGGACGAGAACCTTGAAGGTTCTGTGTTTGCTTTGGCTAACACGCAAACGGTAAACAACACCAATGAGATTAACGGTGCTGACCACCGTTTTGTGGCTTCGGGTTCGTCAAACACTGTGTTGGCGCTAGACGACTTTGCTAAAGCTAAATATGCTTTGGACAAGGCTCAAGCTGGTGGCACTCGTGTTGCTATTATTGACCCGTCGCAAGAGTATGTGTTTAACAACCTCGTTGGCGCACAAGCCTTCACGAACAACCCCGCCTTTGGTGGTATTGTAAATGGTGGTTTTGTGAACGAAGTAACGGGTATGCGTTTCATCCGTAACATCTTTGGTTTTGATGTGTATGTGTCCAATTTCTTGGCTACACCTACCGACACGACCATTGACAGCGTTTCGGTTCCTGCTACTCCTGTTACCAACATCTTTATGTCTGTTGGTGGCGACCTTACCCCGTTCGTTGGCGCTTATCGTCAATTGCCTCGTGTTGAATACGAGCGCAACAAAGACCTGCGCCGTGACGAGTATGTGATGAACGCTCGTTTTGGTTTGAAGCTGTACCGTCCTGAGTGTCTGGTTGGCGTCATTACCAAGAGCACCATCTAAACTAGGGGAGAATTGAAATGACTCGTAAATCTACTTGGACGAACGCTGACGGTTTGGTTGTAGGCTTTGGCCCTAACTTTGCAGAACGCAATGAGGCTGGAGTGCATGACACCGACGGTCAGGTTAAGGAAGCTCGTCTAGCTATTACTTGGGAATCTTCGGGTGCTAATGTAGCTATCCCGGCTGGTTCGGTTGTGCTAGATGTTATTATGAAAGTTGGCACTGCTTGGGTAGGCGGTACGTCGGTTTCTGTCGGTGACGGCAGCGATGGTGACGGCTGGATTTCTACCACGCAAGGTGCTACGGCTAGCCTGACGGCTGGTGCTACCATCCGTGCTGGTGGTGCATACGCTGTTGGTGGTACGGATGCTACCGCTAAAGCTCTGGGCAAAGTGTACGCTACGGCTGACACCTTGGACGTTGCTTTTGCTGGCTCTTATACCGCTGGTGATGCTGACATCATTGTTCGTTACATCTAAGGTGTAACAGGGGGGAGGGGTGTAGCCTCTCTCCCCATTTTTTTGGAGATTGTATGGTACGACATGCAGATTTAACTGGCAGTGAGTTACATGAACCAAAAGGTATTTCACTTGCAGCTAACAATACCGTCTATGTAAAAACTAGTAGTGGTAGTGGAACTTGGAAAAAAATACCTCCAACAAGTTTAGAAGGAATCACCGCAAACGGAATTGCAGGTGATTTTGTTGTTTCTGATGGTAGCGGAGGGTTTTTGTTTGCTTCTACTGCACATGGCAATGTTTATTTTTATAACATAGCTTCTCCATATACGTTAACTGTAACGTCTACCGCATGGCAAAAAGTAAATGCTACTACAGTCGCTACTGGGTCACCTCAACTTATTACTGAAGGTACAAACGCTAGACTTACATATACAGGCACTAATACTGTAGATTTAGATGTTGTTTTTAATATGTCAATTGACCAATCTTCTGGCGCTAATAAAGACATTGAAATGGCTGTTTATAAAAATGGAGTAATTGTTGCAGGAAGTCAAGTTATTTCTACAAGTAAATCAGGCGAAAAACTTGTAATGAGTAGTCATGCTGATTTAGTTATGTCTACAAATGACTACGTAGAAGTATATGCTAAAAATCATGGTGGTAGTGGTGACATTAACGTGTACACTATGTCTATTATGGCATCAGCTGCAGGTAGTTAAAAATGGCTAAATACACGCTATTAGAACTTACACAAAGTATTTTAAATGCAATGGATAGCGACAATGTTAACAGTATTGATGATACAGTAGAATCTATTCAAGTAGCAGAGCTTGTTAAAGAATCTTTTTTTGATTTAATTAGCCAACGTGATTGGCCTTTTATGTTTGACTTGGATAGTCTTACAGCATTGTCTGATTTAAACAATCCTACTAAAATGCAAATGAAAGACACGTGGAATAAAATCAAATGGATTAGGTACAATAAACAAGAAGTTGAGTATCTTTCTCCAAGTGATTTTACAGAGCTATTAGATAATAGAACGGCTCAAGCAAACGTAGTAGATGCTAATGGCATAGTGCTCACTCGTGACCCTACCTATTGGACTACATATGACGACGAATATGTAGTTTTTGACGCATATAATGCTAGTGTTGAGTCTACGTTACAACAACAAAAAACAAAAGTATATGCTTCAATTCAACCAACATGGACACACTCAGATACGTTTGTTCCAGACATTCCAGAAAAAATGTTTCAAATATTGCTGTCTGACTCTAAAGCACAAGCGTTTGTTAATTTAAAACAACAATCAAATGCTCGTGAAGAACGTAAGGCACAGCGTGCAAAAGTCATTATGCGTAACGAAGCATGGCGTAATGAATATGGTGAAACTAAATATAACAAGAGAGTAAATTATGGCAGAAAGTAAAGTTGACAAAATGTTGGAAGAAAAAGCTGTCAAAAAACAAGCAGCTAAAGAACGTAAAGAAGAACGTGAGTCTCAGGGAATTACTAATAAGCTTGTAATTGAAATGGCTCCAAACGGGTTATTTTTTGTTAAGTACTCTTTATCTGGGCCTGTTCCTGTAGAGTTGCGTGGTATGTTTACTCGTAAAGACCGAATTCTTTCAATTGCTTCTCGTAAAAATATTGCAGTGGAGGGGCATGATGCCTAAAGCAAAAAAAATTAAAGAAGCATTGCAATCTACTCTTAAAGGTGGAGATGCCATGCAACGTGCGTTGCGTAAAAAGAAATCAATGGAACAAGTAGAAGAACTTGTTAATAAAAATAAAAAGAAACGCCACATGCCTAAAATAGGTAAATAAGGGGAAAGATATGAGTTTTAATGTGTTATCACCAGTAGTTAAAAATATAGCAAAAAAAGTAGTAAAACATATAAAAGATGAAGAAGTTAAAGCAGAAGCTAAAAAACAAGCTGTAATTAAAGCTAAAAATGATTACGCACAAAATTATAGGGCAGAGCCGCGTTCTAGAGTTCGTGGTGGTTATCCTGATGCTACAAGTCCGCTACGGGATGTAAACGAGCATAAATGGAAAGGTGTAATTCGTTAAGAAAGGAACACTATGCCAACATATACAGCAAAACCAAATGGTAAAAAAGTTTCGTATGATGGTCTTAACAATTTTGAAAAAGCATGGATGGGCAAAGTAGCAGAGCTTTTAAAAACTGAAGCACAAACTAAACAAGCAACAGTTGATTACGCACGAAACTATAGGGCACAACCAAGACCTAGAGTACAAGGGGGTTATCCTACTGCTGAAACTAGCTTGCGTGACGTAAATGAACACAAATGGAAAGGTGTAATACGCTAAACTATGGCAGCACAAGGCGCAATTAAAAATTGGTTTACGTTTGTTAACGGTCTTAACACCGAAGGCGGATATTTTGTTACTCCTCCAGAAGCGTGGAAAGAAGGTGACAACGTTATACCAAATGTTGACGGTACTATTAGTCGAAGAAACGGCATAGATTTAGAAGAAAATGCTAGTAGTAGTGTTACGGCAATGCCTTTACATTACAGCACTCAATGGGCATACGCAACAGCACAATGGAACGCACTTCCTGAAGATGCTGTTGCAGGTAGAAAATATAATTTTTTAGTTGTTCAGTATGGGCCACGTATTGTTATTTTTAATAATGATAGTTTAAATACTTCTTCTGAAGTATTATTTCAATTTACATTAACTTCATATCCAGCAGATTATTTTCAATCAGATGAAATATATACTAAAGACAAAATAGGAAAAGAACCTTGTAGTTTTGCTGTAATTAACGGACAACTTATTATTGTTTCTAATGTTACAACTCCTATACGTATAGAACACACAAATGCAGGTAGTAGCTTTATAATTACTCCTTTTTCACTTAGCATTAGAGATTTTGAAGGCATTGATACTTTTGGCCTTGCTACATCTGTAGAAAAAACTCAACCAGAATGGGTTACTTATTATAATGATTTAGGTCTTTCAGATGGTTATTACAGAGCATTGTATAATTTATATAACCAAGGCTGGACAGATAGTCAAATTAATCCATATAAAACAGCTAATGGAAATAAACTTCCTGCTAATAGTAAAATGTGGATTTACGGTAAAGATGCTAGTGATAATTTTGACCCAGCTCTTTTAAATAAGCAAGATTTTGGAAGTATTAACGCAGCTAAAGGACGAACAATTCTTGATTTGTTTTATCAAGAAAGAAAAGCTACGGTTACATTTACTACTCAATATGATTATAGACCTACTCAAGTAGGATTTTTTGCAGGAAGAGCTTGGTACGCAGGATTACAAGGCATAATGAGTGGCAGAGTTCTTTTTTCTCAAGTATTAGATAATATTAATAAACTTACTAATTGTTACCAAGCAAATGACCCTACGTCTGAAGTTGCATCTGATGTGTTAGATAACGATGGAGGAGTAATTGAAATTCCTGAAGCAGGGCAAATTAAAAAATTAGTAGCAGTAGGTAAAGGTCTTTTAGTTTTTGCAACTAACGGTGTGTATAACATTAGTGGTGTTGATTCAGTTTTTAGTGCAAATAATTATCAAGTAGAAAAAATAACTAACGTAGGATGTATTGCTAGCAATAGTATTGTAACCGTAGAAAGTAATGTTATTTATTGGGCCACTGATGGTATTTATGTTATTAGTAATGTTGGGCTAGAATATAAAGTAGACAACATGAGTGATAAAACAATTAAAACATTATATAATAATATTCCTTTTTCTGGAAAACAATATGTTACAGGTGTTTACAATCCTTCTAGTAATGAAGTTATGTGGCTATATAATTCTTCTAAACTAGAAAATGAAACTTCAAATTTATATGGAAACGATTCTTTATTAGTTTTTAATAGAACACTAACTTGTTTTTACACTCATTCTTTTAATCCAATTAATGATGAAACATCTACTGAAAAATACGTAGCATCTATATTTTTAACTTCTACAGAACCTTCTTCAGTAATTGAAGAAACAGTTACTGATAACAGTTTAACTGAAGTAGAAGATTCTCTTGACGAACTTGTTACTGCTTCGGCAATAGATAACAAATATTATAATCAACAGTTTAAATTTTTAATTGTTTACAATTATAAAAAAAGTGGTGAACGTCTTTTTACTAGTGCTACCCCCGCCTACCAGTATAGTGATGAAATAAATTTTTATACTACTTATACACAAACTGCTAGTGGTGACAATAGATATAGAGTAATGCAGTTTAAACGTACAGGGCAGTGGGAACACATATTTTTTACATTAAGCTCATGGTTTTCTTATTATCCAGAAAACACATTTACAAGTACATTATGTTTATATAACCAAGATTCTGGTGACCGATACATGATAGAACTTGGTTCTAGTTGTATAGGTTCATTATTGCCTGCTAATTTTGGAGCGCAAGCTGTAGCTTTTAATAAAGATGGAACAAGATTATATGTGTCTGCTCTTAAAAACGATTCTACTGAAGTAATGTGGGGATATTTTCCAATAACTACTGGATATAATTTATCAACAATAGGTTCGTTTGTTACTTTAGAAACTGTAACATATTCTTTAGGAATTCTTTCTAAAAAAATATTACATCATGATTTAGAATTTATTACTGATGACAATGGCAATGCATTTTTAAATACTGCTTGGAATTACACTCCTAATGGTGTTGATTATACACTTTATTTGTATACGTATTCTTTAACGCCAGCAGAAGCAGTTAACTATGACGTAGGCGTTCTTAGTACTCGGTATGATTATGAGTTTACGGGTATAAACGGTAAATATTATGGTGGTAGCCCTTATTTAAATGCTTTTGCATTTATTACTAAATCTAAAGGTGAGTTTGTTTATTTATATTCTACAAATTCTCAACAAGCAACTTCCAACCAAAGATTTTTAGTTATACAACTACAAGAAAATTATAAACTATCTACAATATATCGTGATTTTTCTCTTAATTATCCAGAAGAATATCTTAATGCAGACGCTTTTCCTAAAGACGGTACTAGCCCGTTTACTTACATTGCAAATTTTGAGCTAGATAGTACGGCTAATGGTAATTATTATGCAAATGAAAAATGGAATTTTGTTAAAATAACACGTGTATCTACTAGCACTCCGGGTGAATATTATTTAAGATGGGACGATTTGTGGTATGATATGCCTGAAGAATCAACACAAATAAACAACTGGTCTAATACTATTACTGATGAGGGTATAAGTATTTGTTTTGCAGATTTTTTAAATACTAGAAGTTCTGATACTAAGTATAAAGATTTTTATTCTATATCAGGTTCTGCTATAGAACAAAGTGCATACGTTATTACAGGGTACGAATTAGGTGATGTTGGCCCTGCGCGAAATAAAACTGGAATGTATTTATCTACATTTATTAAACGCACGGAAACAGGTGTAGATGACGTAGGAGAATTAATTAATCCGGGCAGTGTTCAAATGTCGTTGCAATGGGATTTTACAGACCAATATTCTACAAATAAATGGTCAACTCCAGTAGAAGTATACAGGCAACCACGAGCATATATTATACCCTCATTTCCAACTACTTTTGATGACGGCTATCCGCTTGTTGTTAGTAAATCAAAAATGCGCGGTAGAGGTAAAGCAGTGCAGTTTAAGTTTGAAAGCAAAGCTGGGCATGATTTTAACATTGTTGGTTGGACAGGAACATTTGTAGGAAGTACTAATGTTTGATGTAGTGTACGAAGATAATTTAATTGCATTAGGTATTGAGTGGAGAAACAATGAGCCGTTTTTTCATCATCACATTAAACAGTGGAATGCAAAAGCAAATCGCAAAATGATGGATGAAATGAAAAAATTAACTGAGTTATTAAAACAAAATAACATTTCTACTTTATGGTCATATTATATTTTGCCAGCAGATAATGAACCTTATCTAAAAAAGTTTGCTAAAAAATATAATTTTGTTTTTGTTGACCAAATAGAAAATGTAATGTTATTTGAAAAGGAGATATAAAATGCCATTTCTCGTAGTTGGAGCAGTTGCTGGTGGTTACCTTGCTGGGGCAGGTCTTTTAGGGGCTAGTATTGGTGTTTTAGGAGGCGCAGTATTAGGAGCAACTTTAGGCGCTAGTGTTGACGCTAGAATTTCACAGCAAAAAGCATTGAAACAACAACAAGCTTCTTATCAAAAACAATTTCAATTACAACAAACACAAGCTAACATACAACAAGTTCGTGCAACACGTGTAGCAATACGACAACAACGACTAGCTCAAGCTCAAATGTTAAATCAAGCTTACCAAACAGGTGGTGCGGGTAGTAGTGGTTTGTCTGGTGGCATTGCTTCTACTATATCTCAAACTGGAGGGCGCATTGGCGAGCTAAATCAAACGGTAGCTATGAATACAAAAATAGGTGAAGCTGGTTTACAAGCAGCAAGGTATGGCACAGATGCTGCTACGTACGGCGCTATTGGGGATATTACAGAAACTATTTTTGGCAGTGTTGGTGGATACCAAAAAATTGGCAAACTACTAGCATAAGGATAAATAATGGATTTTGAAACTAACGCACAAGAACCACTATTTCCTCAAACTCCAGAAGAAACCCAACCTGATACAAGTGTTGGTAATTATACGTATTTAAAAGGAATGGGCGTTCTAGCAACTGGTGAACAACCTGAAGAAGAAAAAGTTAATTTTAATACGCACCTACACAAAATATGGGCGGAAACTGTGCCTTATCAAAATCAACTATCTGCACAAATTCTTTCCAATCCTATTGACATAAATATGGTTGAGACTGAAATGACAAACATTCGTCTTCGCCAACAAATGATTGATAAAGCTAAAATTGAAAATCAAGCTGAGTTGCGTTTTCAACTTGCAGAAGTAGCAAAAGAATCTATTGAAAATTTGTTATACAGAAATTATGTTAACATTGAAGTAAATACTCCAGAACAAGTTGATAAAATAATTACTGAGGGTGTGCAAGAACTATCTGCTAAAACAGCGTTAGAAAAAATTATTGAGGATGGTAATAGTGCGTGGTCAATTGCAAAAGGATTTGGCTATGAATTTACTGCGTTAGCTGCTGTACAAGGAATAGCTATTGACGATGTTGCTAAAAAATATGACGTAGATAACGTAAACTTTTTGTCTGGTCGTAGCGAAACTCGCGCTAAATTACAACTTGTATATAGAAACTTAGATGAAAAAGACAAAGGCCAATGGCTTACTAATTTATATAATGATTTAACTAATAGTACCTACATTAGTAAATGGCAAGCAGCATTTATTGCAATGGAAGTAGCTGGGCCAGAAGACGTTGAAATTGGTGGTTTAGATGATTGGTTAGATAGACTTGGTGTTGTTGGAACAGTAGCTGGATGGATGTTTGCTGCAGGTAAAGCAATTAAACTTTTTAAATCATCTAGAGAAATTTTAAACACCGAGCATTCACTAGCAAAAGTCGGTGGTAAAAATGAAATTGCACGAGGAGAAACTGCTAAACTTGTTGGGCAAGTTGCACGTAAACAACAACTGCAAGCAGTAGGAGCAGTAGCTGGAGAACTATCTGGAATTAGTGCTGCTATTGATTTAGGTAAACTTGTGTCTATGAGTGCATCTAAATTACTTCCTACATCTGTCAAAATGGCTTCTCAAGATTTTCAAGCTATCCTTACTAAAGATGTAGACGATGTTATTGCTGCACTTAAAGAAACGCAATCTGCTAAAAACATTCGACCAGAAGAAGTACAAGCTGCATTACGAAACTTAGAAGCACAATATTCTCCTGTTAAAAACCCTAACATACACACAATAGACCCGTTTACTACTGACGGAACTTTTGTAAAAGGAAGAGTAGTTTATAAACCTGCTACTAGTAACAGTTTTCTTACTGAAAAAGCTGCGTCAGAGTTTATTAAAAACATTGACCCTCGTGGCGTAGGTAATTTCCGTGTTGTTCCTGACACTACAAATACTAAGTTTTATGTAGAAGAAACTGTAGTTAAAGAATTAGAACTTAAAAAAGCTGCTCTTGAAGCAGAACTTATTAAGGCAGCTAAGAAAACTGTAGAAGAAAAAGTAAGTGTAAATGGACTTAAAGTAACTAATCTTGCGCCTAGCATTGGAAAAACTGTTACTGGACAATCCGCTGTAACTACAACTGCTCCTGTTAAAAAAGCAGTAAGCAGAGAAACTCTTACAAGTGCATTAGAACAAGCAAGTAAAAACAATAAATTACTTAGGCAAGGTAATGTAGCTGTAGGTGTAAAAAATGCTCAGGTAGCTATATCTGAGTTTACCGTAAAAATGGGAGCAGCTTTAGGACTTGACGGTAGAAAAATTACTGTAATTACTAGGTCAGATTTATTGGGAAGCGGCAATAAAAGTGTTTCTAGTAGGTTGCAAGCAGAAATTGACGCAGCGCACTCAGGTGCTAAGGGAGTGCATTTTGCAGTGGGGCCAAACGAAAGTGTTATTTATTTAGCGTATGACGTTGGCGACATAATTAAAGAAGGAAAAACTGCTAGAAAAGCAACACTAACTGATGTGATGGACACGCTTGCACACGAGTATGGTCATGCGTTTGAAGCTGCATTTGAAATGAAATATGCGTCGGCTATGCGTACTGCGTTCCAAGATTGGCTAAAAACAAAAGGATTAAAATTAACTTCTGTTATTGGTGGTCAAAATGTTAACGACATATTTCCAATGGAAGCTTTGTTAGAATATAGAAGTCTCAGAACAACTCAAGACATGTCTGAGTGGATTGACGATTGGATGGGTGGAAATTACGAACATTATTTAAAACTTGAAAAGAACATCCATCAATGGGCTTCTAAATACAGCGAATTTTTTGCAGAGAATTTTGCTAAGTGGGCATTTACTGACGAAGTGCCAACTACAATTTTAGGACAAGCTTTTGCAAAACTTGTATCTGAATTTAAAAAAATTGCACAAGCCGTATACGAAACACTACGTTTTAAAAACATTGCTATTGCAGTAGATGCTAATAAACAAATTGCTCGCATGTTAAACAGGCATGTGGAACTTGTTAAACAAGGTAAAATAACTACTGAACAAAATTTGTCACGTATAGCTAGCGAATCTGCTGGAGCAGGGCGTAGTATTGATTCAATGGCAACAGAGCTTAATGAAATTAATTTAGAGTTGGAAGCTATTAAAGGTGCGCGTGATGGTGCTCGTTCAGGCTATCTTGTTGAGCAAAATATAACTGAAACTGTTACGTATGATAGAGCTATTACCGAGTATGCAGATGACGATATTAATAGCGCCTCCACAGTGTTTACTGCAGACCGTGCTTTAGCTACGTCTAGCGAACTGTACACAAACAGGCTTACAGGTATTATGCAACAAAGCAGGTATCAAAAACTGCTAACTAATTTTGTTCGCAAAGATGTTGAGTCTTTAAACAGAGTTGAAAAGTCAAAATTAACCGATGTACTTGTAAAAGGTGATAAAGAAGGTAAAGTGTTTTCTGACACAGAACTTGCAGGTATGCAGTTAAATTCAAAAACACGTAACGCTTACTTTAGAGTTCGGGCATTACGCGACATTATGCATCAAATTCGTAACGATGTTGCTGCTAAAAGTTTAACTCGCAGAGGGTTTTCTCAGCTTAATTTAAAAAATTCCATTGAAGGTCAAACTGTTCTTTTTGCTAAAGAAGCTTCTCTTACTAAGGGCATGAAGATATTTGACCAAGAAACAAATCAATTTGTAGCTGTGTCTGACGATGTTATTAATAACGTTAATAACGGTACATATCGTGCATTTGAAATGCCTGACGCTATTACTACAGGAGATAAGTCATTTACACGCATATTAATTAAACGTGAGGATGTAGAAGTAGGTGCTGTAAAAGACGCTATTCCATACCGTAAGGGAGAGTTTAGGCGAATTTATTCTGATGAATATTTTATTAAAATTGACTCTGCACGAAACATAGACGGTGAAGTTAAAAACGTAAAAGCAATGACTCACCGCACTGCTGTAAGTCGTGGGGAAGCAGATAAATATATTAAAAACTTTAGCACTGCAATTAAACTTCATAAAGAAGGCAACCTTACTAGAACTAAAGCAAGTGAGTTGTTAGAACAATATGGTTGGAATCCTGACGAGATTATTGCTCAACTAGATAATGAAGCTTTTGGCATTGACCCTAAAGTATACGTTGTTTACAATAGAACGGACGATGATTGGGCAAACACTCAAGTAGGCATGTCTTCTAACTTTGCTTCTCAACGTGGCGATAGGGTGTTGTCTATTTATGGAGATGACACGGTAAACACGGTTAATCCTATGGATGCTATTGCTGCTGAAATTGGTAATACGGCTGCTGTTGCTTCTAGTCACGAATGGCGTGAGTCGCATGTTATTCGTTGGTTTCAATCTTTTCAAGACATTCTTCCAAGAAATGTAAAAGAAATGTCTCCAGAAGATGCGTTTAGATACATGTTAAATAATAAAGGTGCTTATTTAGCTTTAGATAAACGAGGAATTTTTGCTAAACAAGTGCAAGACTACATTATGAGCCAAATGAACATTGCAACTAAAGAAGAACAAGCAATGATTGGCTTTACAAGAAAAATTAGTGAATGGTTTGAAGGTGGTTCAACTAACAAAGCTATTCTTAAAACAGGTCTAGCAATGCGTTCTACGCAAAATTACACTCAATGGGCTAGAACATTTGCATTCCATTCTTATTTTGGATTAAACCCTGTGCAGTTTGTAATGCAAGGCATGAATACTTTTAACGCTATTGCTATTAGCCCTATACACGGTTTAAAGGCCGCTAAGACAGCTTTGTTTTATAGCATGGCGCTAGCCAGTGACCAAGAAGTTATTTGGCGTAAAATTGCACAAGCAAACAACTTTACTAACTTGGGATTGGGAATGAGCGTAGATGAGTTTGTAGAAACAATTCGCATGTTAAAACGCTCTGGTTTATTAGATGGTATGAACACATCAAGTTTGTATGGAGCATCAACTGGCACTTATGGTTTGTTTAATAAATGGAGACGTAGAGGTAGTAAAGTGTCTGCTGCTCCTTTTAACGCTGGTGAAGGTTTAAGTCGTATTGTTAGTTTTGACATTGCTCGTCGTGAATGGATGGCTGCTAACAAAGGGGGTGCATTTTGGACAGATGATGCTTTGTCAACAATGTTACGGCGACAAGATGACCTGACTCAAAACATGACTATGGCTAATCAAAACTGGTGGCAACGAGGTATATTGTCTATTCCAATGCAGTTTACGCAGTATCAAATAAAAATTGCTATGAGTTTATTGTCTAGCATTGGAGCTTTAGCTACGGGCAAAAAAAGCAGAACGTTTACTGGAGTTGAAGCAGTACAGTTACTAATAATGCACTCGCTTATGATGGGCACGTCAGGCACTTTCTTGTGGCCTTTTAGAGACATTGTTACAAACATGTTTCCTGAAGATATGCCACAAGATGAAGCAATAACAGCGCAACAAGGTTTAATTGCTGGTTTAATATCTCATGTAACAGATGGTCAACTTAAACTTGCAGTGGGAACACGGTTTGGTACATTTGCTTACTATGAACAAATTATTGATGGCTTTATGAATCCAGAAAAAAATTGGTTAGAAGTACTAGGTGGCCCCGGTGGTTTTGCTGCTTTACGATTGTTTGGAGGTGTTGGAAAAGCTTGGGATGTGTTTGTTGCTAATGATTTAACTCCAGCAAGTTTGCAAGAAGCTGCTAAAGTATTCGCAACATCTACGCTATCATCATTTAGTAACGCTGAAAAAGCACGTGTTATGTTCACTAACTACAACATTGCGTATAGTTCATCAGGTAGCCCTTTGTATACGTTGTCTGATTACGAAGTGTATGCAAAAGCACTTGGCTTTACTACTGTAGCAGAAGCAGATTTAACTGCTTTATACACAAGTAAACGTAGGCATGATGATGATATTAAAAATGCTGCAAAAAATATTCGGGCTTTTCAATTGCAAGCACTTACTGCTTTGAAAAACAAAGATGAAGCTTCTTACGAAGTGTACAAAAACGTAGTTAAAATGATTTTAAATACGTACACAGGTCAAGATAGAATTCAATTGCAAAAGCAATTGTTTACAGGATGGAAAGAAAGTAAGGTAAGGGAACTTATTTTAGACCAAGCAATTAATCAATGGCAAGTACAAGATTTAGTTGTAAACACAGACAAGAGGGATTAACATGGCTATTTATAAAACAGATTTAACACAACCTTTGGCTGTTCCTAGCGTTGATTATTCATCAGCCGCTAGAGCTATTGAAGCTGGCGGCAAAGCTAAAGTTGCTGGTATAACTGCAGTTGCAGACATTGCTAGTAAAGTTTATAGTGGTTATCGTGAAGAAGACATTAAAAATACTACTTATAAAGGATTAAATGCAGAACAAACAGTAGAGAGTTACTTTAAAAGCCACCAGCTAGCTGCAGAAGCTCAAGGTAAAATGTTAAACACGCAAAGACTTGCTGCTGAAGAACAACAAAGATTAGCAGAAATAGGTATGTCTGATATGTATGGGTATGAGGCTGATAGTGAAGATTTTGCTGCAAAATCTCGCGCTAACTTAAAGACCTATGAGAACGCGCTAGTAGCTCTTAAAAGAGCGTCTGAAGGTGGGATGAAAAACGAAGAGTTTGTTACTAGAGTAGCTACAATTGCTAAAAATGCTATTGCTAAATATCCGTACATGGAAGATGAAATTCGTAAAAAAATTGGCGATATTACTGGTCTTGTTGGCGCTGACCAATTTGCCATTCGTAAGTTTGTTCAAGACCGATTTGGCGGGTCAGGCAGTGCTGGTGGTACTGGAAGTAAAGGAGTTAAAAGTCCTGAAGCATTACTACAAGACCAAGATAAATTTATCGCAGATAATTCTCCGTTTAGTCAGGCTCAAGTTAATGCTTTACGACTAGAAAATCCACCAGAATATAGAAGACTTTTAAATGATGCTAATAATAAAAGAACTGCAGAACTGGCAGTTACGCAGCAAAAAACGACAATTGACCAATTTAGAGGTCGGAACGAAATAAAAGCGATAAGGGATACAAATGGCTACGGTACTCTTGTGCAAACATATGCGACACAGTTGTTTACAACTGATTCTGTACCTACAGTGCTCACTACTTTTAAAGAACTTGCAATTGGCATACAAACAGGTAAGCTTGATATTAGTGCTCGTTCTTTAGAAACTGAAGCTCAAATTTTTACAAACAATATGGTATCACACATTAATACCGCTAAAGAAAAAGCACTGGCAGACTTAAATGCAGTAGGTGATTCTTACACTAAAGAGGACTACGATTTT